>Ga0209208_10002208_pt1 | contig 27824 bp, 11 predicted proteins | sample S1TSphfallax_3_FD_187694 | JGI IMG/M metagenome (GOLD analysis project Ga0209208, IMG submission 187694) | Host-associated microbial communities from peat moss isolated from Minnesota, USA - S1T2_Fd - Sphagnum fallax MG (SPAdes) (version 2) | ecosystem: Host-associated > Plants > Peat moss >...
TTGATAATTTCATGATTTTTAAAGCCTATTATTATTGACATGTGTCATTACCTACACTAGGTTAAAGACCTAGCCTAGGTAGGTAGGTAGGCCACATAATCAACCTAGACACCTATTCTAGGAATTCGATAAGAGGATATTCAATCAACATACGATTCTTAACCACACACAACACCACCCATGAGGTTTGATCCCTTGACCCTTGGAATGGAAGCAAACACCTTTATCATCAAGCCACCCCATTGTTGTGATAATATGTTACATTACATTTTATTTATCAAATACTTCATTTTAAACATTACAAAAACATAAACTTTGAAAATTGATATCTTATTGAGATTTTGTTCAAATGAAATGATTCAAGTTTACTTTTTAAAAATTTCAATAATGTACATAATTTCATTTATTTCCTTTCGAAAATTTAAAATCATTTGAATAAAAAAAAGTTTGGATATCATTATTCAATAACATTTCAATGACCATTCTTTTGAAAAAAAAATTTAATAAATGGATTATTTTTTTGTTAATAACGTGCGCCAATGCTTTTAAAAAGATTTATCGGACCATCCGATTCACAGAATAAATCTTATGTGAAAATTTTTAATAATACTACCTATGTTAAGCTACTTTCAATTATTACATGACTATTTTTCATTAATTTAAATTATTTCACCCTACATTATTTACGGCTATTCTCAATTATTTTTGGTTATTTTTGGCTATTTCACTTTAAGCTATTTCCAGCTATTGTAAGTTTTTTTGGCTATTCTATGTTATTTTTGGCTATTGTAAATTATTTCAATTTAGACTACTTGCAGCTATTATAAATTACTTTTGGCTATTAAAGGCTATTTCACCTTATGTTATTATTGGCAATTCTAGGTTATTATAGGTTATTTCACCTTATATTGTTTTTTTTTGGCAATTTTAACATATGGCTATTAATTGTTCTTTTATTAGTGCTATTAGTGGTTATTAATGGTTATTAATACCTATTCTATTTATGGTTATTATTATTTTTAGTGGTTATTCTATTAATAGTTATTGGTGGTTATTTTATTAATAGCCATTAGTAGTTATTCTATTGGTGGCTATTGGTGGCTATTGGTGGTTATTTTATTAGTGGCTATTGGTGGTTATTCTATTAATGGCTATTGGTGGTTATTCTATTAATGGCTATTGGTGGATATTCTATTAATGGCCATTGATTGTTATTCTATAAATGACTATTAGTGGTTGCTTTATTAATGACTATTAGTGGTTACTCTATTAATGGTTAATGATGGATATTCTATTGGTGGGCATTGATGATTATTAATGGTTATTATATTAATGGCTATTGGTGATTATTCCGTTGTAAACCATTGGTGGTTATTGATGGCTATTTTATTAATGGTTATTATATTATAAGTTATTGTTGGTTATTATATGTTATATTACGACTATTGGTGATTATTGTATTATGACTTATTGTTTGATATTCTATGTTATAATATCATAGGCTATTAGTAGTTATTATATTGTAGGGTATTTAAAATGATTTTTCATAGGTTATTATTTTCAATTTTAAGTTATTATACTTAGGATAAAATAATTTATAATAACATAAAATAAAATGACCTTGAATAACTTAAAATATAACTTGAAATAACATATTATAATTTAAAATAAAATAACCTAAGGTATAGCCTGAAGTTAGTTGAATAATTTAATTTAGAATAACTTAAAAACTTATAATAAACTAGTTAAGATACCTTAAGGTAAAATAACATATAATAATTTAGGGTACAATAATTTATAATAACCTATAATAACATAAAATATAAGTTAGAATAACTAAAGTAGCTTAACTAAATATAGGGTATATCATAAAGTAACATAGATGTAATATTTTTAAAAACATAAAAATAAATTTATTTATTATAATAAATTGTAATAGTGAATTATGTTAACTAGTAATGGAACATGATGTCTACATAGTGATATTATAGTGAAATAACTTTCACCAAGGTGAAATCAATAAAATGCAATGAAGTTATTTCACTTTAAGGTTGCATAATGATTTAAGCTAGTAAATTGCACCCCACTTTGGTAGTAGTGGTATGATTAAAAGGTCCTCCTTACTTTCTTGACCAAAGCATACAAAGAGGTGCATTTTAAGATGGCCCAATCCCTTCCACACATTGGGTTACTTCATTGGAAAATTCAATGTTTGGTTTTATCACAAACATTGCATAAACAAATGAGAGTTTGCTAGCTTTTGAACTTTCTTTTTCATCATACTTCTTTCACTATTGTTGAAATTTCAAAGCCATTACCATGGTGAAAAGTTCATGCAATTCAATTTCCACATTTCTTTGTATTCCAAGCTTTCAATTTGAGTGTGAAAGAATATTTAATGTTATGGGTACCCTTACCAACCCCACAAGAAATGTGTGATGTGTTCACCAATTGTTTTTACTAGGGGAAAACGGGGGTGAATGATTGGAACCTTAAATTCCTTGAAGTTTGATGTGAGTTTTCAATGTATTAGGAACAATTATTTCTGTCGAGTTATTGATGATGGAAAGTAAAGAGATGATGATTGTTACTAGGTGGGGATGCAACATTCATTGAAATTGTGGTCTTTTTGTTATTTGTAAAATTAGTTTTCAAAAGAGATGGGGCTCTATGGAGGGCGTGGAAGAAGACAATAGGTGCTTGGCATTGGTATACATCTGTGGACATAAAATAACATGTATTAGCAACATTTGCTAGTTGATATTTTATTGCACACATACCTATGGTAGTTATAGCAAAAACCTAAACTAATGCACATGAAATTTAATTAGGCATGCATTGCATTAAGATGATGATGAGTGAGTGAGTGAGATGGTCATGTTTATCTTCTTTTGCCAAAATTTCTGAAAAAAACACTCCTGATTTTGAAATTGATGTGATTTTAAAAACATTTGTCAATGACATTTTTAGACATAATACAATGTAGATTGAAATTGTAATACTATATGATGCAAAGTTTGTTTTGAGATTATGTTACTAATTTGGATTAATCTTCCCCCCCTTTTTTTTTATCATACCTTGTCTTGTGTTTGATGTCTCTTTCCATTGGTTCTTTTTTTCATTTAAGATAGAGTCTTATGTGAATATTCATATGAGGATGCATTTAATACTGATTGGTATGAGATCATTGTTTATTCATGTTCATATTTGTGACCCTCAAAACATGTAAGTTGTTATATGGGGTTTAGGGTATAATCTTATATATCCATTCCATAAACATTTCAATATTCATGTCATACCCAGGGCTGAATTTGGGAAAAAAAATTACCAATACTCAAATGGTATATTGAAACGAAAATACCCACCCAAAACTGGTCCTTCCTTATCTATGTACTGGCCATCTACATGCATCTTCTTAGTTAGTGGTCACCAATTATTCTACCAACCTCCATAAAGGACCTATTCTGTACAGGACAGGTTAAACAAGGCGAAATCCAACATCAACTCAGTTGGGGTTCATGTCCAGTAGAGTCACAACAGGCTTCCAATGGACGGTGCACTGAGGCTTATTAGTTCACTCTGGCTGAACAAACTTGACCCACGTACATTCTAGCTGTGGTTGGGTACCTGGTTTGGAGGGTAAAATTGAAGGTTCCGGTTCCAGTTAGTAAAAATTGAACTGGAATTGGGTCTGAAATTTGGAACCAGGTTTGGACATAGAATCAGGGCTTCATGTTTTTCAAAGAATCGAAACCAAACTGGAATTGGGATCCGAATTTTTTTAATAACTAGAACCAAAACCAGATCCAGGATTTTGGAAAATGACTAAAAAAAAATGAAGAAGAGACTAGAACTGGGGGCCAACTGGAAATTAATCATTGATTTTGGTCTAGGGTTTAGGAATAAGAACTAGACCCAGAACTGGAACTGATTTGATATATACTTTCTAGAGAGGTCTTTCACAGAAGGCAAGAGCCACCCAACACTGGTACATTCCACTACCTAGGCAGAATCTGAGAAAGGTAAGATTTGATCCTTGGAAGATACCTAGTGGAAAGTTCTAGAGGTAAGGATGCTCACACAATACTTGACAACTGCATGCAACATCTCCTTCTTGAGTACAACTAATGAGAGAGAAAGAGAGAGAGGGAGAGAGAGAACCACACACTGTTGTTGTGTACCCAAGAAAGCACTCATTGAATGTCATGCATTGAAGACAGATCTCACACAACTGATCATGGGGCCAATGAGAAAAGGGCCAGCCGGAATTCACAACACCTACACTTGTACCTTCTAGCTTCTGGAATGAGACCTCTTACTGGCTATGTTTAACCTGGGAAATGTTCCATTTGAAATTTGAAGACTGATTTTTTGAGGTGGTAATTTTTTGAGTTTTTTTTTTTGGTTTTGGGGAGAGAAGCTTGGAAAAGTGTGTTTTTCTCACTTGAACATTTAAAAAATCACCACTATTTCTAATATAGAGTTTGAAAAATATGTGCTGGTTGGAAGCCCTGGTTTGGATGGAATATTTACAATGTTTAGAAGCAACCCAAAATTGTGAGCAAAACTCTAACAGATGCTCATTATTTGTAAGTCACATTCTTATCCCAGTTGGAGGAGGTTCTTTCATGATACCCCCACCTTCACTCTTCTGTACTTTGACAACTTCATCCCATTGGAAACCTGTTATGCCTCAGTTTTGGATGAACCATAACTGAGTTAACCATAACTGAGTAACCAAGGCTCCACCTCAATGATCTATCTTGTTAACCCTCCTACTTTCCCCTTCACCTAACTAGGTTAGTATGTAGGGAATATATGAGGTTACTATGTACGCAGGTAAGTAGTAAGGCACTTGGGCCACAATGAACCAGCACCCACCAGTACATCATCCACTGGATGCCCATTATTCCTCAGTTGTGGATGAACCTTAACTGAGTTGATATTGATTTCACCTTGGTAATCAATTTTGTAAGAAATAGGTTTTGTATATACGTAGATAGGTAGGAAAATAGGTAATAACTAGGTAAGTAGATGGGTTACACTTAGGTAAGGACTGTTTTTATTACTTACGTACTAATAAACTGGTTGTGGGTTGTTAGTAGATAGGTAGTAAAAATAAGGTACTGAGTTAACCACCATGGTTAGCTGGGCAACTGGAACCCAACAGAAAACTGTTTCTTGACCATTATCATCCATCCATCATGGTGCAGTGGTGGGTGCTGGTTCACTGGCCAGGCACTTGGTGACTATTAGGCACGTGTATGGTTAGTACTTAGGGGAAATGAAGAAGCTTGGGGACAAAGCGGTCCAATGTTTGTTGGTTTGGTATTGCCTTTTGAACATACCAGCCTTGTCCTGTTATTGAGTTTTTTTAAAAAAGAAAAAGACTAGGGTAAATAAGCTAATAACTGAACACTGAAGCTTTCAGAGACCGTGCATTCATTCTTTCATCACTTTTAGCCTTGGAAGTTTTAAGGGTCTATGTAACCTTTCATCAGGCTTCCTTTAGTTGTTTCCAAACCTCCATTTGGGTTTTAAATGAGCAAGATAAAACCTCCCATTAGTACAAGGGTTTGAAAAATATAGTACGACCTTGTGTGAACCCCCCTACTATGAGAAGTTTTATCTTGCTCACTAATGTGCGCCTTATTACTAAACATGCTCCCATGTGTGATCAATGTGCATCCTATTACCAAACATGCTAGACTGAAAGTGAACACAAGAAAGCTCATCACCAAACAAAGGTAGAGGCCATTGATGTTCATTTTTTGCTTCAAGTTTTACACCTCACATTTATGACCAAGTTGTTTAGGGAACAAATGTGAACAACTTTCTTGTGTGCAGAAAAAACCCAATCAGATAGGGGTGACTTTTTTTCTCATTTTACAAATCCAGGCACATCATTGATCATGGAAAATATATCCCAAACCTGCATTAATTATGTCAAATAGTCTAGCACCTTTGTAGTAGGGTTTTTTAAAATAAATTTTCAAATGTATGCGAGGGGCATCACTCCTATCCTTTTATTTGCCAAAGTGGCTTCCCTAAAATATTTGGCATAGGAATAGGTGGCCCCATGATCACTTGGTAAGTCTATTTTTGGCATACATAATTGTTTCAGAAGAAGTTGAAAGTGACAAATCCAATTTTTTCTACCTAAGTCCAATTGGCACTCATAACACAACCCAAGTTACTTCATTCAACACAAAGGACTAATATGACTACATAAATGACATAATAATAGCATTCTTTCTAATTTGCACATAACACACCAAAATTTTGAAGGGGAGTTGAACCCCAATCGGATAACAAACTTTGCCTAATGTAAATCAAAGTCCCACCCACTACACCCAAATGTTAGTAAATCTCATGATCAAGTTTGGACACAACATCACCATGCTTGTCTAGATTGTGAAAACATTAAAGCATTAAAATATAAAAAGACTAGTCAAGGCCCAACACCCATTTTGAAGTGGTAGCACCAATTCACACTTTTTATTCTTTCCAATTGGTAATGGCCTCATGATAAGGAAAGTTTTTTTAGTAAAAAAATCTTGTGCAAAGATGTGAATAAGTATATCCAAATGTCGCCCAAATCGATTATGCAATTTGTCTTTCATGAATGCAAGAGTGGAAAAAATCCTTCATCTTCCATTAAGCCATACACAGAAACAACTGCTATTTTTGCTAGCCATATATTCACTTAAATGTTGACATAATGATGAATTTTTGGTAATTGTCACCAACAATAAGTTTGTGATTGTAAATTTGTATCAAATGGTTTAGCCATAACCTTGGTTGCTTGTTTTTTCATAGTGAGCTTAAACATGGACTATTGCATGTCAAAGAAATTAACATTCAAAGGTTTAGCAACTTTGACCCAAAGAAGGTTTCACTTGTTTTAATTCACAATTGTGTTTCTTGATGACATTGAAATGTAAAGAAAAACAAACATTTGCATTTAGTTATATCCAAAATTGAAAATACATAATGTTGAAGGCATTCATCTACTCTGAATACATAAAGAACCTTTTTAATTCTATCAAAAACATTTCATCTACAACAATACATTAACATTTCACTTTGTGCAATGGATGTCAAAAAAAATCATTACACATAAGTTGAATTACCCCAATAATTGCATAAAAATGTGAAATTGATAGGAGTGACCAACAATATGGAAATATAAGGTTTCCATTGAATTTAGTAACCCAATTGTGGGTGATGTGGTAAAACTATTGTCCACAATGCCACAGAGAACTTGGAAATGTTCATGTTGGTAGCTTGTGAATGGATTAGAATACATCATGAAAAGGTCAACTTGACAAATTTTGACCATTGTTACAAAATCATAGATAAAAACATCCCTTCCTTGAGAAAATTTGATAAAAACATTAACTATTTCCAATAATGGCAATACAAATGACAAGCTTAGCAATGTGTGAAGATCACAAAGGAGCTTGGAATTCAACCATGCTTGAACAACACTTTAATGTTGTTTTGTGACATCTTTACAATCAACGTCTTGTATTTTGCCATAACACGCTCAAAGGTTCCAACATTGAAATCCATTGATTCTTAACATTTATCAAAATCTTAAATTTTCTTGTTTCCACGATTTCAACAAGTGTAGTGAATTCCAAATGACACTTAGGGGAGTTCAAAAAGTAAACATCGAAGGACTAGAGCAAATCCTCCAACTTGGACACCATTGGTAGGTTTGACAAAGCTTCAATTAAAAAGATTGGTTATATGGGCCATATAATGCGACCCCATCATGTAAGGATAATGCTTCTCCTTTAGCTAAGATGTCATTCCAATGTGGCATCCCTAAAAAAAAGAAGTTCCATTTGCACCAAAGTAGATGAACCTTTCAATGACCTCCATTTTAGTTAACCCTCTTTGTTGTAGCAAGGATTGCATAATGACAAAGGTTAGATTGTATGCAATACCCCCCCTTCAACAACATGGTGAAGTGTGAAGAGGAGAAGCACCCTTCTCCATGCTTGCATCACATACACATGGACTAAAATCTAGGACTAGTTATCAATAGTAGTAAGTTCATCTACATTTAAAGAAAGAAACCTCCCAACAACCAAAAAATTCTGAATTTTTTAAAACATTTGTTTGCACATAAAATCTGTCCTCTCCTAACCTACCCCATTCGACCAATGTTTCATTGGATTATCAAGAACATTCAACTTAACAAGGAATTTCTACATTGATGTGTAATATGTCACGGGATAGCCATCATTAAACAAGTGGAAAATCAAAACAAATTACACAATTTTTTTCTTCTTGTTAACTTGAATTGCACCATACGTTATTTTGTTGCAACACTATTTCAAAACCCTTAGAAAAATACAACATTTCATTAGCCACATGATAATTTGTTTTTAAGAAATAATGATCCCCCATTTTTACTCCTAGCATGGCTACCAAAGCCTTACAACAACCAACATGTTTCCATAAAGAATCCAACTTTGGAACCAAGGGTTTATTTTTGCTTTTAATTCATGTGCAAATCTTGCAGATGTCACATTTGAACAACTTTCCCATTAGAACTTAATATAAATTTAGCCCATAGAATTTCATTGCCTAAATATTTTGGAAGTGCCTATTTAAGGCATAGCCTTTTTTTCCTTTTTTTTTTTGCAATTTCAATGTTTAAAGTTGCCACTACTAGATCCACGATCATGCATTCAGACTCCCCAATATCAATTGTAGGAATATCATTAGGTGGATAATTACTAGAAAAAACACCATCGGTGGCAGGAATCTATCACCCAAAAGGTATTTATATTTTAAGTTCGTAAGAGACTATAATTTTTGACATGTCAATGAACAAAAGGATCAAGAACATGATCACAAAAAAACAATGGTGATGGATCATGGACTACAAATACCTAGAGTATCACAAGGATTAAAAACCAATAAAAGATTGAAACCAACAAGATAATCATGAAATGGACATGGATTCCAGTAGCATGACAATGAACTTCAAATGGATTCAAAAAACATTAAATCACAAAGGGCAACTGCAATGGTCTATAGTGTGAACAACACCACCATGTTAGGTTTGATGTTCAAAAAAACATAATTAGAAATGGAAGGTGATGTTGATTTATGGTAATGGCAAGCGTTGTTAGGATGGTGATGGATGCATTACAAAATGCATGCAACACATGAACACAACAACTAACTTACAAAATTAGTCAAAACCTCAAGCTTAAAAAATGAGCATGATGATCAATGGGTTGTTATTGGGATGTTGTGGTGCTACTTGGGTGATCATTAATCATTGATCACTAATCACTAATGAAAATGGATAATTGTAGATGATTGGGCACTTGTTTGGGCAATCACAATGGATGTCTATTGCTTAATGAAAGATCACAAATTATTGTGAGGATGCTTGCACAAAATGAGATGACGAACATGATCATAAAAATTATGGCTAGCTACAATTGTTGCACCGTGATGATGATCATTCGGTTACCTACAAAAAAACGAACATTACTACAATTCATAGTTTTTTTGACTAGGTATTCTAATAAAAATACCTAAAATGATAGGCATAAAAAAACCACCATGTCAGTCTAGACAAGTCAATTTGGACCTACTAGTGTGATTAGGTAATCACTAGACCATGTCATTTTGACTAGCATCATGACTGACAAAATGATTGATAATTTGACTAGTAAATAGTGGACCATTTGGATGGTCAAATTTATACCAAAATTAGAATCATTTTTTGAATTATTATTTAAAAAAATAATAGGTAGGTATGTAAATAATAAATAGATCTAGGTAGGTCAAAAAATGGCATTTAAGTAGGTGGGTGTTAGCTTAGCCTACTTAACCTAACTTCACCAAGCTATTTTAACCTAACCTATTTACACAACTGAGACCATGAACAAGAGGGGAAAAAATTGTGGGCACTTACCATTGCATGATTGTCACACCACAACAATGATTGATTATGTTCAATGCTTATACAAAATGAAAACATGAATAAGAGGGAAATTTTTTATGTGCACCAGCTACCATTGCACCATGATTATGATCGACATTGCCTATTCACCAATGCCTACACAAAATTAGACCATGAAGATGAACATGATCAAAAAAAGTTATGGGGACCTAGTAGTGTGTGATTGCCACACCACGATGATCCAATGTTGCCTAGTGCCTACACATAATGAAAATTGAAACATACCATGAACATTTGATCAAAAAAATATGGCAACAAACTATTGCCTATAGGATTGAAACCAACTAGAAAAAATGAAATGGACTATGATAGCTGTGCAACATGAAAAAACCAAACCACAATATTCATGATAAGAAAATACAATAAAATTGAGAATGAACTTTGAGGACTTGCATTTTCATAAATGATCATGAAAAGAAGATTCATGAATAATGAATCATGGGTGATGATGAGGAATCACTAGTGGTGTGTTGTGCAACCAATTATGGTGATCAATTATGTAGATATCCAATGTCAATAACATTTGACAACTTCCAAGGCTCATGGAGTTTGCAGTCCATAATCCAAAATCCATGCTTGCATTGCAAGCAACAAAACCTCATAGCTCTAACCTTTAGTAGCTAGCCTAGAGTCCATACTGTATACATTATGCATATTCAACAGTCATTTGCAAAATTTTGCAAAATCCAGATGTTACGACGAGTGGCGAAAAAAAAAGAACATTGTGAGGTGGATGGAGGTGGTGACTCAGTGTAGAGCAAAGAAGCTCAAGAGGTGAATGTGGGAGAAGGGAGGTTGTGTGAGTGCAATACCCTAATTTTCAAGGCTAAGATCTAACCCGTCCATCACTAACCATCTATGGTGGAGGTGGCATCCAAGTGGTGGAGGTGGGAGCCATATATACAAACAAATTCCAATGACTCTGGTGCATTCAACAACACAACTTAATTTTTTTTCTTTTCCCCCTTTCCTATTCACAAGCACTTTTTTGATTCACATTTTGGTGAAAATTCACACCAAAAAAATCCATTGCCTTGTGGGATAAGGGTCAATCCTCATTACCAAACATTGTTAGCCAAGTTTCCTGAACACAAAACCTCCATCCCTAAACTATGAGATAAAAATGCTGTACACTAATTTTTTTGAACATGGCATTCAGATTTAGGGGTGGTTCTGAACAACTACCCACTAGACAAACAATTTGTCAAGGCATTCTTCTGGGGTGGTCTGGGTGTTTCCCCATTGGCTATGGATTGGCGATGAGTGATTTTACCCTATGTAGCTTGGTCCAAATATTTTGTAAAGGCTGATTTTTGGCCAATATGAGGAAGGCATAGAGGTAGATCTCATGTGAAGAGTCATATGAGGTGGGTATATAACTGAAACTACCTCAGGTTCTTACCAGGCTAGTACTGGTACAAGACTAGTATGGCCTCAGGTCATATGACATTGAAAGGGCCCTTGATACCAGTATTGGCACCAGGCACATGCCTATGTACCAGACCAACATTGGTCTGGTGATCCTTTGTTCCTCCTTAGAAATTCAATTTGGGGTACAAGTTTTGGAAGCCAAAAGAAAGGAACATAGAGACCTAGCTTTCTTAAAAACCATGTATTGGGACGCCATGTTACAGGATGAAAAATTTCTTCCATTTCTTGAGTTGGAAAGCCCACCTACCCTCTCCACAAGCTTTACCACGATTGTAAAGCTTGCTTGTCTTGTTGCTACCACACTGCCATGCAGCTATGGTGATTGCAGCTATGCCATGCAAAGCCCTTGGCCACAAGCTTTACCTGATGGGCTTTACTGAAATACGTGTCTATGTTTGGCTTTGCCTTGCATGCTTCCTTGTTCTGGTATACTCCACAACATTGGGCTTCACCTAAAACAATAATACCTCTTACCCTAATCTCAGAAAGAGACATATGACAAGTTGTTATAGAACAAAATTGAATGAAGTATACTTTTCAAGAAAAGAGAAATTACTTTGATAAACAATGTATTGCATCATGCAACAAATAGGAATGGAACATGGCAAAATGCCTTTGATTTAGAATGCAAATTCTAAGGGTTATCTAGTTGCATTGCTTCAAATCTTTACAAGCATGTATACTGTGGTATCTGTGGTTTGTATCAATTTCCCTTTTGCTAAAGTTTTTACACACCAACAAAGGAAGTGCCATGAGTGCCCAAATGCCAAGATGCACTGATTTACTACTGATAATCAGCACTTTTTGCTGAAATAATCCAGCATTGAAATAATAATAATTTGTGGTCTGGAGTCCAGACTAGGTAGTGTTGGCTGTTTATTGTTTATTTTTAAAAAATAACCGCCAGCTGGGGTTGGTGCTTTCCATAACATTATTTCACAAGTTTACATCAATTAGTGAGGTTTTTGGACTTTGGAAAATTTTAAAGCAAAACTGATGTAAAAATAATTGAGTAATAATCTCAGCCAAATGGAGATAAACTTGAATAAACACCCAAAAGCTCACCCTGAAAAACATTCCCAAAAAATTAGTAAAAATAATTTGAATTTACACTAATTTATTTTTTTCCCTAATTAATTTTATTTGAAATAATTTCATTGCATGATACTTGCAAACACAAACTTATGAGTCACTGGTCTTTTGCCTTCTCATTCTTTTGGAGTTAATCATGTACTTTTCACAAAGTGCCCAACTATGTAAATGCAGAAGGTTTTTTGGATATCTGCCAAATGCCAATGTGGTCCAAAAAACAAAAACAAAAGAGCTGACTTACTTATTCACACATGATTATCAGAAACATTGCCTGCCTTGATGAACCAACCCCATGGATCCACAAGTATACACATGAGGAAAATAGAAAAAAAGGAAGAAAAAAAGAAAGTCTTTGGATGGTTTGGCCATTATGGGAGAAACCCATGCATTGAAGCTTGAAAATGAAGTTTATTAGCATTGTATATGATGATACTCCTCCACTTGAAAAAACTTGCAAGGTCTTAATGTCTTTAACTCAAAAGAGACATAAGCAATAACTGGTGTCAGTGTAAACTGGTCCCCACCACCACCACCACTTGCCGTTCTAATAATGACCACAAATGGTGCAAATCAAAAGGACATGTACTACTTTACTAGCTGTTTCTTGTACTTACTATTTTGGATGTGATAGACTTCAGTGGTTGGGCGGGTAAGTCTTTTGCTCGGATATATTTGCAAGTATATATCAGGGTAAATATATACCCTGCTTACCGCATAATTTGTTTTGGCTACTCTTTTGATTACCCTAGCCAACTTGTAAATTTCAGACTTTCCCAGTTGCTATTTTGCCAGACTAATATATATTTTAGGTTTATCTTCACCAAGGCAAAATAATTTGTAGTTTGCAATGCCAATTGCATAATCAATTGTTGTTTTCCACTTTGCGACGTGCCACACTTGTGTAATTTTGATTTCAATGACATTTATCCATTTATATCCAAATGCCAAATCTAGGGTAAATGATGAAAATATTTACTTCTAATGAATAGGGTAGATGTTTGTCATTTATTTTTACCTTTACTGAAAACATTAATTTTGCAAAGCCTATAACCCTTAGCCTTGGTTAGTTGAAGCTTACATATGCCTTAACTGACCTGATACATTTTTTGAATTTTGGAATTCACCCTAACTTGACTGATATATTAATATCAATATACCCACCCAACACTAGACATTGGTAAAGGCTCACATTTCCGGTGTGGGTGGAGTTACTACCAGTGTTTGCTGGTTATTTACTTTTTCAAAATAATTGGGTGCCCTATCTATTAAAAGTTGCGTGTTGGTTAGGTTTCCAATATCAATTTGAATTGTCAACTAGGTTATCAATATTTCTTGGCTAATAACTATTGTTCACTGATTATGCATAAGGATAGGTTAGCAAATAATTGGTCAATAAATGTCATTTATCTTGCTAGTTATTAGCAAGATATAGGGTTAAATTATTTTTTTCTTCTATATTTTTACTTTGTATCATAAACATGGCCAGCATTGTAAGATTTATAATTCACCTAGATGATAACTAAATCATCTGGGTAGGTTATTAAGATTCAAAAATTCAATACTGAACAATTAGGTTATTAACCGGTTATCAAAAATTGATCAATAGGTTATCAATACTCAGGTTGATAACTGGGTGAAGACTCTTTAACTGACCAACACTCATCACTACACAATCCAACTCTAGGTAGTCACATTGATAATCAGGGTTTGCTTTTTCAGTTTGTGATGTAGCAACAAGTCTATCAACTTCATGAAGGCATATGTAGGCTTGAATTTTCCAAACTGGGTAAAGGTAAGGGTATTAAGCTTTGCAGAAATGTTATTTCAGATAGTGTCAATAGTAAATGAAGATCATTTACCCTTTTCACAAGGGCAGAGGAAGGAAAAAATCATCATTTACCCTTTACATGTGATGTGGGTATAAGTGTGTAAAATATGTAGGGTAAATGAAACTATTTACAAAATTTTGGCACATTTTTGAAGTGGAGAAAGACAATTACTTCAGCAATTTCCTTGACAACCACAAACCTCTGAAATTTCAAACATCCTATATTAACAATTTTAAAAAAAAAAAACATCAAACTAGTCAATAGCCTCAAGAATACATTCAAAGCATGCTTATGAAGGAAATTCACAATAAAATCTGAAGGTATTCCAAGAGATATGGTAAAAGAAATTGTTAATGGTAATTAATGTTACAAACATAAATAAAATGTCAAAAAAAAAACATGTTCAACCATTAGTCAGCATAATTTTAGAGGTCTATCATAGTCACATGCATTGCAAAACATGGAAATGCATACAATATGTTGTAGAACGATTTTGGCATATACCCTTTTTTTACCTGCTTCAAAACAATTACCCTCCCTTGGAATTTAGGGCTAAACCTCAAATATACACTAAAAAGAAAAGGTTTAATCAATTTTGAAACATTTAGGAGTTGGATAGGTTGATTAAAAGGGTAACAAAAAATTCCCAGCTGGGCAGGGTAATATGTATTTTCCATAATATATTCATGGGTATACGTAGGTAAAACAATTACCCACCCAAGTTTGGTTCATTCTTATAGTGATGACATTAAAGTATCCATAAAAAGCATCTTGTGTGAGTTTTGAAATTTTGGTTCATAACATATGATTAGTATGAAATCAAACCTTTTAAATGTGACCTTGATGACAATTAGAATTTTTGAGAATTAAAAGTCAAAGAAATTGTTACAATGCTAAATTGTTAGAAATATATCCAAGCATAGTCCAACTCTATTCACTTCCATGGAACTTGCTTCCTATTTTCATGGCATTAGAAGTTTCATAGATAAAAAATCTTTTGTTCTAGTCCTTGACATTTAGGTTTTAACATTAAGGTTTAAGTTTTGAGATTAACTTTGTGGTTTAAAGATTTAGTTTGTGGCTATAAATCCATTTGCCAAATGGTTATGCTGATTACACACTCTGATGAAAAATGTTTTTCATTTCAAATTTATGATGTAGCATCAAATGTTTTTTTTTTTGAAACTTTTCATCATTTGGCAAATTTGTTTTGTTGAATATTCTCTTTAAAAAACAATCCAGAAATAAAAAAAGATTCTAAGAAATTGCCCATGTTGAATCTACACATTGTTCAAGCTTGAGTAGCTAGTATATAAATTTTTTAAAAATACATTTTCTACAAGTTTGATAGTTGTTTTATAGCCAAATGTGGTCAAATCTCCTTTTGGATGATCACCAATGTGATGGCATCACAAACTTGAAAATAAAAAACACTACTAGCATCACTTACTAGTGCGCATCTCACAAAAGATTTAGAACTGATTGGCAATAGATTTTTACAAAATTGTGCAAAATAGTAAAATTGATGATCAAAATGCCCCAATTCATTAAAGACTCAGTCAAAATGTGGTGAAAAAATTTCAGGGAAAAAAAAACTCAGAAAGTTGACCAAAAAAAATAAATCCCATTCTTCCTTTTGACATCACCAGGATACAAAAAAAATAAAATAAAAATGCTGATGAGCAGTGCTTTTATGGTTTGACAAATTTTGTCATTTTTGGAGAAAGAAATTGGAAACATTTTGGAAATGTTGTTCCTCACCTAATTATTTAGGAAACACAAGGTTCTTTGTTTCCTCTCGTTTCCTTTCTATTGTGCTTCCTGAACTTCCTTTCTCTCTCTCTCTCTCGCGCTCTTCACTCCTTTGTTTGTTTGCCGATCTTTCTTCCTTCCGTCCTTGTCTTCTTTGCTTGTGCTTCCTTTCTCTCTCTCTCTCTCTCTCGCTCTTTACTCCTTTTGTTTGTTTATTGTTTGCAGATCTTATTTCTTTCCTTACAACTCTTTCGCTAGACTTACCTCCTTTGCTTGTGTTTCACAATCTTCCTTTCTGATCGTTCATGGTTTAGTATTTTTGCAAAGTTTGTCAAGCCAGAATTTTCTTCTGGTTTTCATGAGCATCAGTTTCTGATCGTTCATAGTTTTGCAAAGTTTCTCTCAAGCTTGTACTTTCTTTGGGTTTTCACAAGATAGATATCCAACTTCGCTTCTGAACGATTTGCAGCTTCCTTCTCTACTAGTTTTATCCGAGTTTTCGTGCTCATCTCATCGTTGTCAAGTTCCTATCAACAAGAAAAAAGATGGCTCCCTTCAACCTGAACAAGCTTCCTTTAGCAGCAGCCGCTGATGAGGAGATGCAGGTAGAAGCCGCACAGGACCAGAACCCTCCTCCTCCAGTCGTTTCAGCGGCAGCTCGGACTCTTGCAATTCCGCCGGTAGAAATCTATATCCCCCTGCCACCGCCACCCATGGGCGAGGTCACAGTCGAGATGCCAGAGCTGCCGGCGGAGCTCGGATGGCTTCATATTGTCCAAGCATTGGCGGCACTACCTCCTCCTCCTCCTCATGGAACCTTTCTCCATCTTCCTGCAAGCAACGACCTGCCGAGCTGTGCATGGGGCGTACCCATGCACTGGGTGCCAAGCTCTCCACATGAGAAGGAGCACTGTCCTCCTCCCTCCAAGAAGTCGAGATTCCACGTTCCGAGGTACAAGCTTGCAAGCCCCGGCAATGTCGATCTAGTCCCCGTTCCTGAAGTGCATCCAACTGGAGTTGCAATAGCAGCAGCAACTTGTGAAAAAGATCTTGACAGAGCTAAACCTGGTGGCGATATTGATGAAACTCTGGCACTTCAGCTGCACCTGACCATCACGGTGCAAGAAGAAGAAAAAGGTGATGGAGTCGATCAGAGTACTCATGATGTGCAGTTGCCTATTGTTGAAAATGCCTCTGAGGAGCAGCAACAGCAGTTGCCGGATAACGACCTAGAGGATGCGCCCATGGAGGAGATCATGAACGAGGACGAAGCAATTCTGCCGGTTCTTGCAGAAGCCGTCGCCATTGCAGGTACTAATGTCAACCGCCCAAACAGAGCAGCTCACGCGGCCGGCAGACACGCAAGGAGACGACGACGATGCCACCAAGGAGTCGCTGGGAATGTCATCAACCCAATCAACACAGCACATTCGGCGGAAGCCGGCAGATCGCAGTCAAGGAGACGTCGACGTTTTCCGCCAATAACCTCTCAATATCAAGGAGTTGTCTACAACCGGAACAGTGGTCGGTGGGAAACCCGTTTCTGGTGAGCTCTCCACAGACTCTCCAATCCTCTGTTGCTGAACAGTTTTTTTTCTTGCATGACATTCATAATGCAGTAGAGAAGCTGTAACCATGATTCTATTATGATTCCAAACCTAATGCCATGTGTGTTTTGTGGTTGCAGGGATTGCGGAGTTGAACGGTATCTCGGTAGTTGTTCTTATACTCCATCCACCCTTACATGCTCAAGACTTGCTTTACTCCAATTTGAGAAAGTCATAGAAAACTATGTTTTGCAATTGAGAGTTCCATTTGAGTATGCATGAGGCCGGACATGTTCTTGTACTACAATGCAACTCTAACTGTCTGTGAGATCCTCTGTTGATTTTTCTGCTTTGTCTTGGAACATAGGTTCATACTCTACTCAAGAAGAGGCTGCAAGGTATACCCCTGAGCTCTATATGTTTGCAATGTCCAGGTTCTTTTAGTATAGATCTGTTGCTGCTGCATGCATCCTGATGTGCTTAAGCTGGAATGTATTATGTACTTGTTTCTGCTTGACTACGGTCTTTGTTCAAAACCTGGAAGTTGCAGCATCACCTGATGGTTACTGAAAATGCAGTTGAAGTCTGGAGTGATTTCTGAATTCTTGGGTGATATTAATTCCAGGACTTTTGATCGAGCAGTTATTGCGCTGAATGTGCAAGAGTTTCTGCACAAAATCAATTTCAAACCCGCCGAGCAGTACCAAGCTGGACTTGAAAGGGTAAGTCAGACCCATCCTCCACCCATTCTCTCCGATTGATCCCTAGATGTCATAAATTATGCTGCATCTGGAGTTTTCTTGGGGTTGTAAGAAGATGGGTGCTTTGTGATTGAGGTTTCTGCGTGGTAATGGTTTGCACAATGTTTTGTTTGCAGCTGAGGCATCTCACCAAGAACCAGATGCTGAAGTTCCTGCAGCGAGACAGTGATGGACCAGCTAGTGCGGTGTTGAAATACCCGTTTGTGACGAAGATGGAAAATGGGACCTTTGCAGCCCATTACAAAACGGGTTATCGTTGGGGAATTGGAGGCTATTGGTAAGAATAATTCCAACAACTCCATCCCTGAACTACTGATCGTCATTCAATGCTGATCTCCATGGTCACACAATTGCATGCTGCAAGCTTGCTGCTGTGCGAAGGTCAATGAGTACTGTCATGACTAAGTCTCAGCTTGATCTCCATCTTGTTTTTGCAGTCCCTACGTTCAGTACACTGGCATGTATGCCACAGAAGAAGAAGCCGCCAGGTATAAGAATCTAAGATCCCATCAATCCTCCTCATGAGAGTCTTTGAGCACCTTTGTTGTGAACTCACATGCATTTTCTGTGGAATCTGAATCTCTCAGATTCAAACCCTAGTAGTATTAAGCGAGATGCTGCAGCTTCTTGATGCTTCAATTTCTGGATTTATTGATTTGTGCAGTGCGGTTTACCACAAGGCTATGGCTGAAAACAAAATACATGTAGCTCAAGATATCCTCGACACTCGTGTTGTGCGTATGCTGCCCACTACTGCACAGCAAGCTGCCATTGGTAACTACATTTCTTCCTTCAAATCCCAGTGGTTGTATTGTATGTACAAGCTGCAGCTCCCAGCGCAGGAGGCCCTTGCAGACAATCATGTCTTCAGCTTGTGGGTGGTTCCATGATGAGCTTCTCTATGTAAAACACCAGCAGCTAAACATGTCAGATTCACAGCTGTGCAACTGAGTGCAGATGATCAGGAACTTCTTTTGCTCACATCTTTTATGTGTTTTGGTGTGGACAGATGCGGAAACTCTGGGCGTTGCAGAAGGAGCAAATGGCGCTATTGTTGAAGCTGGAATTGCTGATGCAATATTGCAGGTCTGAATGCTCATGCTTCAATTCATGATTCTCCGCTTCATGTCTTTCAAGTTTTCGGGATCATGAGCTTATGATTCATGTCTGTGTTCTGTGTATTCAGCTGCAAGATCGAGAAGCTCTGCGCCCAGATGGAGATGGTCCCAGCAACAACGGGAATGCGTGATTCAACCCCAAAGTGTATGCCATAGTTCATGATGCGAAGAAGTACCCATTCGCTGCAATGATGGATTTCCGGAAGTGGGTTCTTGAAAGATCCATATCTTGAGGAATTCGTGTCATGACCAGGTTGGAAAATCATAACACTGGAAAATCTGAAGAAAAACACAGAAAAAACATTTGCAATAAGTAGGTTCCCTGGGAGTGATGTAGGTCGGTTTCAGAACGATCTCCAAGGGCTAGGGAAGAGTCAACCAGCTGAGAGTTGAATGTTTCATCAGACCTTCATCTAGCTACCTACTAGCTAGAAGATGATTGACATTTGCTCTGGACAGAAACTGTGACTTGGGTCTGCAGCTCAGGAATTTGTAATAAGAGTGTGATCAGAGTTCCCAGCAGCAGCTGATTCATCTTGACTCTCGCACCACAGTAGCTTTCCAGTTTCTTCATCTTCATTATGTGCAGAAGAAACTCAAGGAAACACATGACTTACAACTGCAGCTGTAATGCAAATCCCCGACTCTACAGTTTTTGAATTTTGCAGTGTGAAATGATGGTGATATTGAACTTGTCGTTCATCATGATTCTGATCTAGCTAGATGCAGATCTCAATTCCATTCTCTACTCTACTAGTGACTGCAATGAATTATGGAGATGCTTACTGCACAATTCACGGTTGCAAAAGGCTCAGAACTTAGAAAAACTGTATCATCATGTGAATCTGAAATTTCTGAATTGTCTCCCGGGTAATGAAGAAACTGCAGCTACTTCAATCCAGAACAATATTAAAACCACCAGGTCTGAACCATCTCTGGCTCTGGCTCTGTCATTTATGTTCTGAACCCCAGGGCACTGATGCACTGTGTTATGATCATGAACACTAGTAGAGTGCACAACAACATATACAAAATGCATATATTTGTGTTCCACTGCACTGTTTAGATTTGCAGAAGTCCACCTGGGGCATCAATTTTATCACAATACCCATGACTCCTAGCTACTGCAGCACTCAAGCTGCAGTTACAAGTTATAGGATTCAGGATTTGATGGGTTCAACTTCCTAGTTCAACTTTCAAGTACGTCCAAAGACGTTTTTGAAGTTTGTGTGCAGTAATTGTTGGGAGTTATCTTGGGAACTCGTGTGGAAAGCGCTTGTACGTGCATTTTGCTGTGCATGCACATTCCAGATATGATGAGCTTCTCAGCTGCTGTGCACACGTGATTAAGGTCCCCTAATCAAGCAATCTGATGAAATTTGCAGGAGAATTTGCAGACTTGTGTGATGGTTCTCACTCACCTGTGCAGCTGCACAGATCATCACATTCCATCTTCAGATTTCAAGGTTCAAACCCAATTGATAATCTATGTGGGGCGTAGCACAGGTGATCTGAAAAGGCGTACATGAAATCCTAGATATGCAGAGCTAGTGAGTGATATTTTGAAACTGAAATTTTTTCTCATCAAGATGAGAACTTTAGGCTGCAACTGGACGTGGAATTATGAGGATTCTGATACTGTTACTGAGCCGTCTGATGAGGCAAACTTTTTGCATGTCCTCTGATTAATCTTAATTCTAACGCTCAGTGTCAAGAGAATTTGTTTTCTACTACGTACGAGATCATGATGATAAAATTAAGCACTCGTATTAAAAATAAATTAACACCCATTTCCTGGAGTCATTTAAAAAAGAGAAAATTTTGAATTTGACATCGTTGAGAGGATGCCGGGCTATTGTTCGACTCTTTTGTCGCCAACGCAAAATCCAAGTAGGCAATTGGGATCATTCATTATGTGTGGGTGCAGGGCAGGCTATATAGATTCCATGGTGCCCCTTTCTGTCGCCTACGCAAAATCCCAAAAGCTGCCAGTGCCGACGACGCTAGTCCTCGTTTTTGTCGTCAACGGAAACATGTTCAAATCTAGCCCCGCACGCACAAAGGCATACGGCGGACGGGTGACATCAGTCAAAGCTTGAACGATACCTCTTTCTCTCCCCGTCAACGCAACATCCAACTGTGCGTCGCGCCGGTCGTTTGTTGGTTGCGGGTGTTCAATTGGCTAATCAATTAAAAGGTACATCCCCTCTAATTAGTGCACGTGCCGATTAAGCAATCTAATCCCAGTATATTAATTATATACTTATTAGTATTAATACGGATGGTCAAATTTTGCAGGTGTCGGTAGATCAGGCGCATCCACGGAACTGTCAATCGATTTCCATTGTGACAATTTTGGATCGCCTGGCGTCTGAGTACGTACGGCCACACTTCCAAATCGATTGTTGTGGTATCATCATGGTACCAAAGCCGTGCGCCGCCGTTCGTGCGTCTGTGCCGCGCGGTAACGAACAGATGTGACAGATTATTCCCCCACTTGCTTGCGCAGCAGAACGGAATATTGTCGTATTTACGTGTTATCGCCAAGCTGACATCTTGCGCCTCCTGTCGCGTGCCGCTGTTGCGAATGGCTACCAAATGTACGGATTCCACAAACCGTGCACATTCATAACGACGATGATTTTTGCAAATTATTTAATGCATTAATTTCTGCTTACAAATTTTGTGCATTTTTTTTCCCTCTGCCGACAAATTTTGAAGAAATTTTGACCAAGAAATGGGGGAAATTTTGGATTTATATAATTTTTCTGGTGAAAAAAATTGAATCTAAATTTAAACATGTTGAGGAAAAAATTGCAAAATTTTACGAAATTGTCAGAAAATTGGCAAAAAAAACACTGCATTCATGTGACCATGAAGTGACGTAATAGACGTCTTGATGCATGAAATTATTGGAAAAAGCCTGAGTGAGTTGAAGAAATGATCACTTTCTGTGTTTCTGGTCCGCTCCTGAAGCTGCCAATCATTTTTTCTCATGACACTTGAACCATAATTCTACCTGCATTCATGAAGGGATGATAAAGAACAGTATCCCCAACTGCTGCAGGTAATTACCTCGATTGGTGTTCCCCTGTAAATTAAGTCAGTGAAAAAAGTACTTAAATGTAAATACAGAGAATCAAGATCTTATATTATGTGTAATCCAAATCACGGTTTCTTTTTCCAATTTTGTGATGCAGCCAAGGTGGGTATCATCTCGAAAGTGATTTAGCCAAATTTGGTCACATGTACTAATATGGAAGGAGGAAAAAATCAAAATTTTTCTATGTTTTTTGGCTACCTACTGGAACTAATCATAAAAATCTGGCAATTGGTAGAGAGATCTGGCGAATTGGAGCCATTTTTTTCATGGAAAATCCTTCCTATAGGTCAAAATCATATTTTTCAGGTAGGGAATTGGCAAAAATTCGCCAGTAAAAGAAACGCTTGTCTGAATTCATTTCCTTCCTGCAAGATCATGAGTCTAAGTAACCCTTTTGAATTGACCAGAATCATGACCTTTAGATATTTTGAAGATTGGGTTTGTCAAATTTTGGGACCCAGGCTTCACACTGGCCGTCTCCCCTGATTTGCAGATCCCAATATATGCTCCAGCTTCTCATTCACATGGAATTAATTTATGGACATTCTTTCTTTCTCATTTTTTCAAGTGTAGTCAATTGTTTTGTATAAGAAGAACAGAGTTCACAGTTTACATAAACTTTGTGCAAAGAAATTTTTTGAATTTGTTTTTGAGGAAATGAAGTAAAAATAATTATTTCGTCCAATAAAATGAGTAAAAAAAATTATTTGAAATTCTTCTGGAAAAATTTCAGAAAACATGATGGCATTGATATTTTTGTGAACTTAATCAGGATCTCAAGGGTTGTGTTTGCAACTGCCACTCTCCATGTACATAAAATTACCAAATAACAGACTTTGGATAGTTCCTTATTATTCATTACTAGTGTGGACTGTGCTGTTGGCCCAAATGTCACCACATCCTCAAGTAGGTTATTCCATAACTAATAAAATGGGAAACACAACTTTTTCTGCAGAATCATGGTCGATTCATTGAAAGGAATTTATGACCACCTAAAAGAAAACCTAAAAGTTCTCTTCAGATTCATTCCCAAAATAGCTTACAAAACCTCACTTAACACTAGGAACCTGTCTAAATCTGATGAACTATTTTTTTTTTGAGGTGTGATCGAACTTGACCAAATTTTCAAGAATCCATGAAAGAATATTCTTCTTTAATCCTTTTCGGATTGCAATTTTGCAACAGCTCACTAGACAAAAGGAGGCTGTTCAGCGGGTTTTCAACAAATGTGAAACCAAGGTGTGTTATCAAAAACCACTTTTACATCTAGTACAATTGACTGAAATAAATTATGTATAGTGTAAAAGCCTGAAGCCCAGGGATTTTACCACACCTAAACACCCATTCCAATTTTTTTTTAAATTATGGAAAGCCCTGTGATACTTGTTATGAGGTTCTATCCAGTGTTGTTTGGTTCTCTGCCTGGGCATGACCAAGAATGGGCAATTCCCGTTCTTGGGTACTTGGACTGTTGGTTTAAATTTTTGAATTTAAAGTAAAATAAAATAACTAACTCAAAGCCAGACCTGGAACTAGGCCATAAACATGTTATTATCTAGGGTCTGGTTCTTCATTTAAAAAAAGAATAATATATTTTTTATTTTCATGTTTGTTTATATAGATTTTTATGTTTTTATTTGGATAATTGATATAGGTTGTCACTTTTGATTAGTTGTGGAGTACTAGTAATTTTTTAAAAATAGTTTTGAGCGATGTGGAGGTAGGTAGAATAAGATCCAGTTCAAAACTGGACCTTCTAGGATTATTATTGCTCCAAGCTAATGGATGAGCATGTGTAGATTTTGGATGCACCCATCCAATTGATGGGTTGTTTGGTAGTCTACTCATCTACTTGTTGGGTTTCTTCTCAAAATATGAATGTGGGGTAAGTGATTTTATTTTTTGAGTTTTCACTTTCCTTTTTCTATCACAAGGTTCAGATCATTATGAAATGTAAAATTCATATGACTAATTTTAAAAATGAAATTTGCTTGATAGACATACAAACAATTCCCTTCAATTCCATCTTACTAAAATGAGATTGTTAAAAAATTGATTTGAAAGATTATGCAAGAATTGATAAAATAAAGAAATGTTAAATAAATAAAAAATAAATAAAAATAAATATCCTTTTTGAGATATAAATTTTTTTAATTAATTTGATGTTATCTTTAAAAAAATCAATTAGGTTTTGATGAAAATTTAATAATAAAAATATAATGAAATTCAATTTTAATTGATTAATTTGTTTGTATTGTTGTTGCCTTTTATGTTATAAAAATTTATTTTTGCCCTAAGACAAGACATGCATGAATGATTTTAGCTTTTATCAAGCATGTGTAGGCAAACACAACTAGTTTTTGAAGGATCAAGAGTTATGAAACGTGAAGAACCACGTCAAGGTCCAAGGTTTTTAGAAAAAGATTTATTGATTTATTTTTTGAAGTGGACTAGAGCCTCTTTGAAATTAAAAAACTCTTAGAATCCAAGGTTTTCTTGATAAGTAAGATTGATGAGTTTTTTTTTTGGGATAATAGTTGGGTTTGGGTATTTGAAAATAAAAAATTCAAAGACTTGCCTGGGTCTGTTTTTTTAATTTTTAGGAGATTTAAAGAATCATTTGGGTCTAAGTCTTAGGAGCCCAAAAAAGAGCAATTTAGGCTTTGACAAATAATCCTAAATCTTTTAAGCTAACAGGGCAAGAGTTTTTTTCTTTGCAATCTAAAGGTAATACAAATACAAATTTTGAAGGCAGAGTGCAAAAAGAAACTTAAAAAAGGTGATAGTCATAGTTGCCATTGAAGCTAAAAAAAATTTACAATTCAACTATTGATTAACACAATTGTGATAATTTTAGAGATGAAAAGGTTAATTGATCCAAGTTTTTGAGAAACACCTTGCATTGTTATCCTCTCCAGGTTGGGTTTGATTTAAAAAAATTTAAATTTAAAATCACCAGTTATGAGGTGAGGGCAAATGTTAAACAATATTGAGTGGGTATCAAAAATGATTTTGAATATCACTCAGTTATCATCTGTTTATCCTTATTTGAAACCTTTAAGGTATCACTTTCTGTGATATGGTCACTGAACCGTCGATGATTTTGAAAAAATAATAAATACTGAGACCCCGGTGAGATAAAACCATTTACCCGGGTCAGGTTCTCAAGGTAAAGTGTACAAGGTTTAATGCACAACCATTAAACAAGCTTGTGCATTTAATGGACAACGTTCAAACTAATTATAGTACTGAAAATTATTGTACTGCTAGGAGCACTGAAAATATATGTAGCAGCAGTGGAGGCGCTCAAGAAAAATGAAAGATAGGATGAAACTCAGTTTATTGAGTTTCAACCCCCCTTAATGCTAATGTATTTTTTTTGCAAGTTTTTAAAAAATCTCATGTCATGTTCGGGTGCTGTGTTTTCATTACTTTATGGATAACTATGATTTTTTAGTTTTAAAAATAAAATGAAATCAATAATTTTAATTTTAATTTTGGTTTTATTTTTTTATTTGAAAAAAAAACTAGTGAGTGAGAACAGCCCAATGATAATTGGATGTCCCAAATTTATTAGAATCAACATCATGAGAACATATTAAACTGTTTTAATAAAAATATTGGTACCCTGACCTGGTGTATAAGTTTTGATACCCTCCCCATACTGTTTTTAACCAGTGGCCAATTCTTTTGTTCTGTTCTAGTGACAATCCTCTACTATCTAGAATGTGAAGTTTGCAATTTCCAAGTTCCTCAAAACTTATCTTGGAAACTGGAGTAGAACCCAGAACTGACCAAAGTTGTTCTTGGTCAGGCCATCATGGCTAGGACATCCTAAACTCTCAATAATCCATAAGACATGTACTCTGTAACAAACCTAAGAGTTTCCAATGTTGGCATTGAAGTAGTTAGGTGAGGGGTGACATAAGATGAGTTACAATGTACAATAAACAACCTCATCAAAAGTTCCCTGTATAATGACAATCAATGCAGGGACAATTAGTAATGTGTAGTCATCTGAAGTTTGGCCTACCTCCCACTTCCATCCCTCTAAACTCCCTCAACAGCCAGACATTTAGTTACCTGTTTCTTGGAGATAGTCTTATTGTTGCTTGTGCAACTTCATTGGAATAGGTGTTTTTCCCCCAAATGTTTTGTTGCCATGTCGACACAAAAATTGGGATTGTTTTTTTCTAATAGTCTAAACTCAACCAATTTTGCTACATTGTGGAAAGATCCATAAATTCTTTATGTCACAAAATTGAAAAAAGAACCCTAAGTGGGCTGAGTGGCAAGTGAAAAGCTGTTGGGGAAAATTTGTAGTGTAATTGGCAGTCATCTTTGATCATGAATATCCTCTTAGAAAAGAGGAGAGATCTTACAGAGTGGATGCAAGAAGGTCACTCTCCTACAACTTGTGATCTACATATATTTAATAACATTTGCCTGGTGCACATTGAGGGGTAAAACCCATGGGTTATGATATCCCAAAAGTTCAGGATCAAACCAGTGTTGGGCGGTTCTCACCAAATTTTGAGAATGGTTCTTGAAATTTTATTTGTTTTACCAGTCAGTGAGAACTGGACTGGACCATGTCAAATTATTTTAAAAATTCATTTTGTTCGATTCTTAGACATACCAGTTTTCACAAATAAAATAACAACCAGCTTTAAACCTTGTTCTCCCAATCCAGTTATCTAATGCAAAATGCAAGGAAGTAAAAAAGGGAGGAAATTTGTTTTTTAAAAAATTCTTTCATTTTCTTTCCTTTCCAAATTATGATTCCCAATCCTATATATTAAAGCAACAGTGTCTGTTTGTGTGGGTAGTGCTTGGAAGATTCTTCCAGTCACTGCCCGTTCCCTGTGGTGACGGGCAGGGCAGCCGCTGCGGGGGGTCGGGCGAGGTGCCATTTCTATTAAAGAAATCCTTGGGGAAAACTGGGGGACCTGCATCTAATCAAACAAAAATACAAGTTTTTTTAAAAATTATTTTCATTATAGAACATATTAAAAAAATTAGAATCTTTTTGAAAAAGAAAATAAAAGAAAATAAATAAATAAATAAATACATAAAAATAGAAAAAAATGAAGATAGACAAAATAAGAATAAAAAAATAAAAACATGAAACAAACATAAACCAAAAAAAAAGTCAAAACGCAAAAACTATAAAAAAGGAATGGAAACAAATGAA
>Ga0209208_10002209_pt1 | contig 27822 bp, 17 predicted proteins | sample S1TSphfallax_3_FD_187694 | JGI IMG/M metagenome (GOLD analysis project Ga0209208, IMG submission 187694) | Host-associated microbial communities from peat moss isolated from Minnesota, USA - S1T2_Fd - Sphagnum fallax MG (SPAdes) (version 2) | ecosystem: Host-associated > Plants > Peat moss >...
TCACACACACATACACAACCAACATGTTTTTTTTTGTTTTGAATTTTCCTAACTTGGCAATTCTTGTTGGAAAAATGAAAAAAATGTGCAAATTCAAGGAAATATGTAAACAACAAAAAAATTGGCAAAAATTTGAGATCACAAATTTGAAAGAAAAAAGTTACTCCTAATGAAAGAAATTTAAAAATAATTTTTATAATCCAAAAGGGTCATCAACATTAACAAAAAAAAATTAATTAATATTTTTTCCATTTTTCATTTTTTTAAATTACATAATTCTACAATGGGTTCTAAGACTTGTAACCAAAATATTAAAATATTTTAACAAACTTATACCTCCATATACATGGTCTATAGCCAAAACATGGTTAAATCTTCTTGTGGATGATCTTGAAAAACACCACAGATTTGTAAAAAAAAAGAAGGATTGAAAATTCATTGATGTAATTATTATGACCATTTATAATTCATTCATTAATTTTTATTTTTATTTTTAAAAATTAATTCACCTTTAGATATTTGAACATAAACTTGTAACAAAACAAGCCCTAGAAAATTGATAATCGTGTTTAAAATAAAATAATAAGTACAAATTATCGATAATTTATGATGATGATAATAATTTTTTTTATTTTTAAATAATATATAATAATAAAAATATTCAAAATTTCAAAAAATTAGTCACTTCTTTAACGTGGATTTTTTAATACATTTAAAAAATGGGAAAAAATTAGGGATTATTTTTAAGGGTTTTGGGGTGTGGCATCGTGAACACTCATAATAAAAAACTTGTACATGATGCCTTAAAAAAACTAGGGAGAAGCAGACATTCTAGTTTACATAAATGTAAAAGAATTTAACATATGAACAAATTATATTTTTAAGGTCTACATGCATTCTAAACTTTACATGCATGAACATTCAATCTAATCACTAACCCATTCAAATATAAATGTGAAACTTGCTTAATTTTAAAACATCTAGTTCAAATATTTGTGGTGAATGCAAAATGTAATTCATAAGTAATGAATTTAACACATTCAAAATGAATGATTCAATTCATGTGCAAATGTTGATAATTTAAAAGATGTCAAAAATTCACTAACCTATTCAAGTATAAATGCAAGGCATTAAATTATTTTGTGTGTTTCAATATATACTAATAAGTGTAATATGTAACATTTGAATAATGGTTTCAACATGTTAAAAATTGATGTTTGATAGTTGAAGAGATGTCACAAAATTTATTAACCCATTATAATGCATTGTGTACATAAAGTTAAAAGTTACTTCAATTTCCACATCAACAAGTTGAGATTATTAATAAATAAATAAAGTCCAAAATGTACTCATAAGTGAACAACATAGTGAATGTAGCAACTATGAACTATTAACCATTAATTAGTGCAACAAGCCACTTACAAATTTAAGTTGGCCAAATGTAGTTGAAATGCAATCAAATCAAACAATAATTGCAATATGTGGGGGTGGAAAAGGACAAGATTTCTTCTTGTGAGGGTACAACTTGTTATTCATCACCAATAGTGAGGAATGAGTCTAATACTTTTATGGGATAGTTTTACACAAATTAACAAAATACTTTAAATTTTTCATACCTTTTATGAAAAACCTTAGGAAGAAAATTTTTAACATGTAAAATTTCACAAGCAATGGGGATTTTTTTTTATTTTAATGGTTTTTAAAACAAAATTAATCATCATCAAATGTTGAAGATGGTTCAATGGAAAGTCGTAGTAATTCATTTTTAATGTTTCAGATTTTCCCTAAATGTCAACTTGGTAGTGACATTGTTATTTAATGAAAAAATCTTTTATGTTGTTACATAATTTCACCTCAAAATTACAAACCCATTTCAATAATTGTATAAAATGCATACACAATAGAAATTTTACAATGTTGATAATTGTGAGTTAACTTAATGGTTTTGTTTTTCACTTACATGTTCAAATTTCAATTAAATAATCATTTTGTACAATGCATGTAATATCTAACTTCCAATTGGATGTTTTTGGTTTTCATTTGAAAAAAAAAAGAAAATTATCCACAATGTCATTTGTTAACACAAATTTTTTTTGTTAATTTCCATGTACCATAACGTCACATAACAAATATGTTTGTGACCAAAAAAAAATGAGAAATGTTGCACATATTTGAGTTTGCGAGATTGAAAAGAAAAAGATGTAGTAGTATAATAACCTAATGTAATAAGCCCAAATATTCATCATAAACATAGATAAAAATCCAATTTTCCACTTGACACGATTAGGGTGTTTTATTGATATAGTTTGCTCACATGGTGAAATCAACTAATGAATTGTATTTAAATTTAATTATGTGCATTGTAATTTATGGATTTGAAATAAAATTTTATGCATGTTTTTTCAAAGTATCAACTTCCAACCAATAAAATGCTTAGACTTAGAATAATATTTTTCATCATGTTCATGAAATGATGTTAGCTTGTTATCAATTGCATCATGATTATAAGTTGACTAAATTTTGAATTCCTTTATCATATGTTCAAATAATTGGCTATTAAAATTTAATTAACATAGATTATAATTTATTACCATTTATGTTTTAATTTCCAACATATGCAATAAATTGTATGTATGTTTTTAAGTATTTTGTTCCATTGTTGACACCATTTTAGTTCATTACATGTTTTTTTTCAAGATGTCCATATTGTTTAACATATGGGTGAATGATCTCTTCACATTTATAATAGATGGGTGAAACTCATGATGAAATAGATAAAGAGCAAAAGTATTCACTTTTATTGTGTGTCATGCATATAAAAACATATTTAAGTAGCATGAATATGAATGGAAGTATGATAATAAAAAATCATCAACCATGCCATTTAGTCATCTATTGAACTTATGAAAATTATTTGCAAAATAAAAGAGAAGAATAATCTAAAACATAGATTATAAATATGTTCATTTAAAAGATGAAACATTTGGGTCTTAAGGTATTTAAACACAAAGCATTCAACTAACACAACATGCATTAATTTCAAAAACATGTAAGAAAAAATACTTAACTTGAAATAACTTGAATTGTGCATTGAATTTCATGCACAATTCAAAATTTGCTTTCATGAATTAAAAAAAAGAAAAAAATTCAAATTTCATTTGATTCTCAATCTTGAAAGGATTAAAAGGTTGTGAAGTTTCCCATAGTAATGGGATAGGAAAAAAAAATTACGCCCACCAACATTTCTAAACCATCCACCCACAAACTAATTTCAAAACATTTGTGCAAAGAAAACAAGTTTTGAATAAATCTTTGAGTGTGTTTATTTTTATCACTACTTTCACATGACTCAGACACACTTATAATCTACACAAAAAAATTAATAATATTATATATATTCACACACACACACACACACACACACATACACATATCATTTTTTTTTTTTTAATTTTTTAAATTTTGCATTAGTGTATCATTTTATGCCACAACATGAAGAAGAAAATCATGTATTTTCAACTAGTCTTTATAACTAAATTTTAGTCGTAAGAAACATTTTGCAACTAAAATCCCTTTAGTCGCCTAAGACAAGTTGCATGTGATAAATTAGTCACAAATAACAAAGGGTATTGTATAAAAGAAAAAGTCAACAAACACATTTCATCCTTTGACTCTATTGTATACGTATTGTCACATGCGACTAAAATGCAACTATTTTGATCACAATTGAGGGCAAATGGTGTGCTACCACGTGTTTTAATTTAGGACGTTCAATTCAAATACTTTGATGATTTTATATTATGACACGTGGCATAAAAATTTAATAAAACAATAATATTAGGTTAGAAGGTACTTAGGTAAGTACACAAATAGGTGCCTACAAACTTAGGTTACATACCAAACTACCTACTTAGGTAAAAAATAGGTAGGTAGGTTCTACCTTCCTATGTTAAATACCTACTCATATAGGTAGGTACATAGGTCAACCTAAGTGGGTAGGTTTAACTAAATACCTACCTAACTAGGTAGATAAGTAGGTTGGGAAGGTAAATATTTTAGAAATGTGCATAATTTGTTTTTTTGTTTTGGGTTGAACCTTTTGATTGGCTGATCCCATGTGCACTAATTTCTTAATGTGAAATTGGATGACCACACCCCCTTGTTTATATAGTATTTAAAATACGAATGAAGAACAAAACACTATGGGATAACTTTTGAAGTTACAACTTCCTCACAAACTAAATTGTAATTCTAAAACTTTCTTCATGCCTTACTTTCTTAGTTTTTAGATTTCCAAATAACTCAAGTACTAGATAATTAGATAATCATTTAATTAATAATGATTAAATTTACATATATTTAAATTATAAAGTATACACTACAAATATTCATTATTCATTATCAATTACTTAAATAAACAATAACATCTTAATATTTAACAAATTAGTTATCTAGTCACTCACAAGTTATTAATGCATAACTCATAAATAATTAAATAACTAAAATATTTTATTACTTTTTAGAATCTGATCTTAAACATAATATAATTAATGTAAAAATAATTTAATGACTATAATTTAAAGATTAAAATCTTAAAATATTTATGTTAAAATTATAAATAATGAATTAATAATTGCTATTAGAAAGTAAATTCTTACCCAAATTTTTTAAAAATTATTATTCAACTAATTACATAACTTATTGTATAATTACATTTATTGCTGTAAAAATATTATAGGTCAAGTTTTTTTTTTCCCCTTAGTAATTATTAACTATAATAAAATAATTTGTTAAACATAACATTAGTTTTCATAATTACTATAAAATATTTATCATAGATGATGAATCACAAAACATCTAATAATAATATGATTACATAATAATTTGTGAAATTAGAATCAATAAAATAACTATTTTAACTACACTATAATGTTTCCAAATTTGTAATTTAGGTTTGAAGTTATAAATTACAGAATGTGAATAATTATGTTCAATTAGAAAACAATTATGGACATACTAATTAATTATTATTTGAAGTAATTGCAATAATTTTAAAGTAATGTCACATTAATTACATTAATTAATATAAGAATATAAATTAAATATTATACAAATCTATGTTATAACAGTAATTATTTAGTGTAACTTAAATTTAATAAATATAATCATTTATAATTATTTATAAATGTGATTTATTATGGATAACACTAGTAGAAAAAATCCTTAAAACTCAATTAGTAATTTTCTGAATTAAAATATAATTTAAGATTCCAAAATAGTAATTCAAAATTCAAATATCAATTTTTAGATCAAATAAGTTTTTTGAAGTTAAATAACAAATTTCAGAATTGAAATGTCAACTTTCAGATTCAAATAATAATATTCAAAGTTAAAATGTCCATTTTAAGACTCAATTAATAAATTTTTAAATTGAAATATTAATTTTGACAGTCCAAAATAATAATTTGGAATTCAAATTTCAGCTTTCAAGTCAAATAATTTCTTAAAATTTAAAATTTAAACTTCAGTATTCAAATATCAAATTTCAAGTTCAAATATAATATTTAAAATCAAAATGTTGATTTTTAGACTCAATAAAGTTTTTTGAATTGAAATATTAATTTTTAGATTCGAAAACAATAATTTAGAATTCAATTTTTTTTTTGAATTTAAATAACAATATTCAAAATTGAAATGTCCATTTTTATACTCAATTAATAATTTCAGACTAGAAGTATTAATTTTGAGAATCCAAAATTATAATTTGGAATTAAAATTTCAGGTTCAAATCAAATGTTTATTTAAAATCTAAATGCAAATTTTTCAGAGTTAAAATATAAATTTTCATATTCATATAAAAATATTCAATCTTAAAATGTCTTTTTTAATAATCAATCAATAATTTTCTGAATTGAAATACTAATTTTTGGATTTAGAAATATTAATTTAGAATTCAAATATCAGTTTTTAGATGAAATAAGCCTTTTTGAATTTAAATTGAAAATATCATATTCAAATCAAACAAATTCAAATTCAAATAATGTTTTAAACAATTGAAATAACAATTTTCAGATTTGAATAAAAAAAATTCAAAGTTCAAATATTAATTTTGAGATTCATTATATGAACAATATACATACGTATGCAAATTATATATATATATAATTTTAGTACATACATTAAAATACACCCCTTTGTCATTGTAGAATACCTTTAGGATGCAATTAATTTGGTGACTATTGCAACTAATGGGACATATCAACCTATTAATGGATGAAAATCAATATAAAATCAATCCAACCAATAGGATGAAATTTGTAATAGTTGCATCATAGTTGTGAGAATGAGCAAAATAGTTGAAATTTGGTCTTGTAGTTGCAAATATTCCCGAATTTAGTCGCAAACGACTACAAGTCGCATGCAATCGTAAATGGAATGGTTACATTTTGGCTGATTTCTATTAGTGACAACATCCACCAATTTGAAAAGAATGAAACAAAAAAATAGCAAATTCAAAAAATATATCTTGACCTTGAAAGGACTATTACATGTGTATATGAAATAATTGAATTGCATCCATGAAAAAAATTACTTACAACAATTACATGAAAAAATTGCATTCAACATTGACAGGTCCACCATACAATCTACCTTTCACATTTTAAAGAACCAATCATATGCTAGTTCATTGAAAGTTTACATTCAAAAATTTTAAGTAATTTAATAGATCAATGTGAACAACTTTGGTTGCTTGTCATAGATGAAATATCTTTAGTTGAAACAAAAGTGTTCAATGTTATTGATCAAGGGTTACTATGAATAAAACATTGTTAAAGGTAAGATTATATTGTAGTAATCAGGCATATAAGGATGTATGAGGATAAAGAGAAGATGGTATTGTGATGTCTATTTTGGGACAGGTTGGACAAGTAGGTTCAGTATAAACAAGGTAGGTGAGATTATGATTGTTAAGGTGGAATTCAAATTAGATTAAGGCAAGAGAAAGGAGGATTAAAAGAAGTTTTGGAATTCTTTGAAGGAGTTTTTTTTAATTGTTTTTGGGATATACAAAATAAAAAGAGAACCAAGTAGTAGTTTTCATATATATTGAATAGTTTTGATGATCATAAAATTGTTGAACTATTTTATTTTTATCCTTTGTTTTCCATACTTTTCCATGATATGTTGTTTTTCTTTTATATTAATATGAGAAGTAAACTTGTGGCAGAATTATGACATGTTCATAACTATGCAAATATTTGCTATGGGAAATGTTGTTGAAAAACATTTTGGATTATGTAGGGATATTAAGTACAAATTTTATGACCAAAATTGAACATGTTACAAGAATAAAAACTACAATTACAACAATGTTAGAATATTAGGATTTACCATTTGGTGACCGTCCCTAGGATGAATTTGGGATTAGAATTTTGGGTTGTATGAATTGCTTTGGTTTTATTGTTTGGAAATAGGTATAAAAAGGTTATTGTGAAATATTTTGTTTTATTATTTAAACTACAAATTTAGAACTAGTGAGGAAATATTTTTTGTTAAAAATTAGATTTGAACAAATAACTATTATAAAGATTTAAATTTGTGGCACAAAAACCTCCCAAGGGAGAGTGGTAGAATGGCAACAAACATTAGTTGAATCATGATCCAAAGTTTGTAAAGACAATTAAATCAAGTAGTTATGTAACAAAATGAAGAAGAAAATGTAGTAGAGGGAAAAGTGCAATTTGCAAACGTTGCAAACAATTTTATATTCTAGAAAGTGTGCAATATACTATGCCAATAATACCCAAGACAAAATAGTGGCTTGTAGGGTAAAAGATGTGATCAACAACAATTATGGAACCTTGAAAAGCATTCACTAGTAGAGCAATGAAGCGACCTAATGTCCAAACAAGGTTGTTAATGAGGGTATAACCTCTAAATGTTGAACTAGAAGGATGGGGAGACAATGCAATTAGGGTTACCCTTGTAAGTTTGCAATGAAAGGAACATGAAAAACATAGATGAATTTGTCAACCCAAATACATGGTAACTTGTATACATCCAAGGAAATACTACATATGCATCAAGAAATATAAGGAGGTATGGAAAAGATCCATAGACAGAGGTTTTGCTTGGCAATTTGTTTCACCTCAATACTATCATAATCATGAAAAGTGGGATGAAGACTTGGACAACAATGAAGTTGAACAAGTATTATCATTATATGTTAAGATTGTACTACAAACTAAGGATCTAAATGAATGTTTTCATAATTAAAGTTTAGTGTATTGAACTCGAATGGAAAACAAAGTTGAACACAACATTCCACCAATGATGGTGGTTATTATCAAAATACAACAAGTGAACAAGGTTAATGTAATGCAAACTAGTGAATCTTGGATCAAACATAATTGTCAACCCATATTGCTACCAGGAAAGCAACTTTGGAGTACATTTGGTCAAAACACATATCATCACTACAAACTCACAACCAATCATTGTAGTTTCTATAGATAAGAAGATCATTCACTAATAGATTATCCATTCATTAAGCAAAATGTACAAGATACAATGATCAATAATTTCCATATCCAAGCACAAAACCACCAAAATTTAAAAGATGATCATAAGTTGCTGGTCATTGCATAAAATGTGGTAACAACAACACAACTATAGAACTACGTATATCTACAAAACACTACTACAAGGATGATGTACGAAGGACACCTTCTGAAGGTAAAATATCATGAATCACCAAACCATGTCATTTTGCATTAGAAAGAATTAAGATGATTGCCAACCATCCTGTTCTCTAAGCAACACAAGACTTACAACTTTCAAAAGTACAAAGTCTATGCCTAGATTAAGGAATAAAACACTACCAGATACCATAACATAAAAATGCAGTGGCATACCAATTCATGGAAGACCAATATCACAGTTCTTCACGACAATTATTGATGGGGTGCAAGGTGTTCTTGTGATGGCTACATACCCAATTAAATTTATGCATGTGATTACAGTTAGATATCCAATATCTATAAGGAATGATGAAATTCCTACAATACTAGTTGAGATTGGTTTTGTTGAAGGTAGATTTTAACGAAACCAATATTTTATCGATATTTTATTGAAACCAAATTTTCCTTACCAAATTTTCCCTACTGAATTTCCTTTACCAAATTTACTCTACCAAAAACCTTTTTCCCGAAAGAAATTTGTACTACTAGTTTACCTTGTGTATATTTAGGACCAATTTTTTGGGGGATTAAACTAAATTCTTGTTCCACCATTTTTGACTTATTTCTTGGAGGTACTTAAGGTTTTGACCCTTTAGGGACTATGTAATAAAATATTTTATAAAGGAAAATTATTTATTTCTTGCCATGCTTTTGTACGTAAACTTCTATGTGAAGTTGTTTTCCTTTGTATGTTTGAAATATTCTAATTTTCTATATGCAAGTATTATTCCTTGCATGTTTGTTTTAGTTTTGTTTTTATAAAAAAATTATGAAGTTGCCCTACTGAAATTGGACAATCCCATTTGTGTTGAAGTTTTTTGCTTACCTAAGGAAAATAATAAGATTTTATCTTATGTTCCCTTATTTTATTTCTTTCAAAACCCAATAGGTCACCAAGTGGCTTTAACATTTGGTGACTGTACCATAAATATTGAATTCAATTTTTTTGGTTCACTATCATTCTTATTTGCACATATTTTAGTTATAGTTATTTGATTCTACCAAAACAAACCGTAGATTAATTATTGTTGTTGTTTAACAAATAAAAAAATTAAAAAAAAACTATAAATTATAAGTTTATTGTAATCAATTATAGTATGCCAACAATGCTAATTAAAAGTATGAAGAAAAAATGGAGCAAGTTTTTCCAAAAAATGATGAAATAGGCCATGTAAGTAACCCAAAGTGACTAGAGTAACCCAATATTGACCTAGAAGAGGTTGTGACCTTTCATAGTGGTGAGCAAAAAAATTAAAGGACAATACAGAAAATACTGAACCATCAACTTTACAACTTGTCAAAAACCATCCATTGAAATTGCGATGCATTAATATTGAATCAAAAACTCCGTGAGAACTGATTTGGGACCCTATTGAAAAAAAATTGGTACCATAAAACCATTGTCACAAGTCAACATGCCAAAGAAAGTGAAATTGATCAACTCTAGAAGCAAATTGGTTGATTGCTTCAGTTTTTGGGGAAGGAGCCTTTTGATGAGGTATAAAGTGTGCAATCCTTGAGCATGAATATTTGGGATGAAAAATAGTTCCATTAGGAAATTCCAGTAACCCTTTTTTTAACATTCGTGCTTCTCTTCATGCATTTCTAGGTTGTATTTTTGTCAAAGTTTGGGTCACTAGACAAACAATTGTCCTTATTGGTCTAGTAGTGTTTTGCATGCACACATAGTGATGATGGAACATAAAATATATTCGATATCATTACATGTTCAAAGTTCAATTCCAAATATTCAAAATTTGGTTTATCTTTCAAAACTACCAAATGTAGCTTGTAAGGAGCTAGTTATTATACCTATCTTTGTTCCATTTATTGAAAATGTCATGGAACAAAATCCAATAGGTTTTCCAAATTCAATGTATCCTCATGATGGACCTTATACACCATATTTTGGTTATGGTTATGGGGGTATAAGGAGTGTTCCTATAATATGGCTTCCTATGTTTTATCCCTTAACTAACCCCATAACATTAGTAAAACCAATTTTGGGAGTTGCATAAGCAAGGATTGTAACAGATGATGAAGAACCTTCAAATGAAGATGAGGACTATTCCAAAAGAAAACATAACCCTATAATGTTACAACTCATTCCTATAAAAAAATCGTACCATGACCAAAGGGGTTTAGACCATCCTTGATTGTAGATGTTGGTAGATTGTCGACTTGTGGATAGACTATACTTATAAGCAATGGCGGTGGTGGACCTTTTGGCGGAGGCGGTAACGAGCTTCCAGGAGGTGGTGATATTGGACCTTTAGGAAGTGGGGGTAATGGTCTTCGAAGAGATGGCGGTAGTGGTCCTCCAAATTGTGGTGATAATGGACACCTAATAAACCAAAATCCAAGACCATACACTATAGGACTAACAGGGCCATGGATAGGGCCCACCTAGAATTTGTGGTGCCCTTCATGGTATATTGTCCAACCCCTTATAGCACCAAATCTTCTATCGAATAGGAAATCCTTACCTTACCTCATTTACAATTCGGGAACGAATCCCAATGTTCATGTATGCATTTTTCGCAAGACCATTTAGGTCAATGGAGAAAAGAATGATGTTGGTATCATTAATCAATTTTGTTTTACACTTCATGATGCCATATTTGAGTGGGGAGAGAATTTTATGAAATCCCATCTAGTTTGTAGATTTGAAAAGTTGGAGGTTGTGTTTTATAAGTGTTACCAAAAAGTACAAACAAATGAACAAATGTGCATGGCATTACAAGTGATAAAACAAGGTGGAGACGAAAAGCTATAAATATATTATGAACATATACTAAAACTAACAAATTGCCTTCAACATTAATCAAATGATAATTTGCTGACCATTTTTTTTCAAGCAATTTTCAATCATGTCTCTGGATAGCCACATCAAGGATGAGGAGGACACCTTGTTCACACATATGGAAGTGGTTCTATAGGAAATTAAAAATGTGGACATGTATTCATCCTAGGTTTTCATTCACTAGTTTTTTGAATAATGTTCCAAAGACTTTGTTAGTAGATTTAACTTGTTTATTTTCCCTATGGCTAACATAAAATAATATAAAGTTGGTATGTCTTAGGATAAAATGGTTAGTTAGATAATGAATAACATCATAATGAAATGGGTACCTTGATCAATTACAATGGTGAGTGGATCGCAAATTAAATGAAAATGTGGCCATACAAAAACTTTGTAGTAACATTGGTTATATTGGTGCACAAAGCTCTTACTTCCATCCACTTAATTGCATAATTGATAGAAACTAAGATATATTAATTCCCATAGTAACAAGTCGTTAGTTTGATGGGTCCAATGAAGTCCAATCCCCATTTTTGAAAAGGTTCCTTAAGCAAAGTAGTAATCAATTGGGCCATATTTTGTGCCAACGTGTTACTTGTTCATTGACACAAATCACATGTTTGACAATATTCATGAACATCACGTATTCATGTATTTGTGATGTTCATGAATAGGTGACATAATTGAAGCAAAGTTTTTGATGGAACACATGTAGAATTATGCCATCCCATTGAACACATGTAATTCCGAAGGAGTGTAGGTATTAGCATATTCACTAAGGCTCCCACTTTTTTAGGACCCATGACTTTGCTTTTTTTAGATACTATGAAACCTAAGACTGTTCTTGAAAAGACCATGAATGAATGCACACTTGTTTGGGTTCAAATTAATACCAAATTCTCTACATTAAAAAAAACATTTCCTAAGCTTCTCAAGGCGAATAGACCAATCACTAAAAATTGTAAAGTCATATAAAAAATTCTTTATGAACACATCAACGTATTCACATAACGTTTTAATGACTACCTTTTGATAAGTAAGAGGTCCATTCTTGATTCCAAAAGGCATCACAAGCCACACAAAAGCCCCCCAATTTGTCACAAAGGCAATTTTGTGTTGGTCTTCTAGTGCAATTAAGATTTGGCGATACCCAAAAAACCCATCTAAAAAGGTATACACTTCATGCCTAGCTATAATGTTTATAATTTCATTAGTGAAAGGCAATGGGTAAGGATCATTTTTAATGGTTGCATTGAGCTTCCTAATATATACCTAGATTCTTAGTTTTCCACTTTTCTTAGGTACAACCACTATAGATGATAACCAAGTTGCATTATTAATCAATTTGAGAAAATTAACAACAAATAGCTTGTCAATGTGTTGTTTGACAATGGCTACATAGTTAAAATACAACTAATACCTCGCTTAGTGAACATGTGGTACTATAATGTCAAGTTCAATCCTATGTTGAATAATCTCTAATGGAATACCCTTTAGGTTTTTGTATATATGTTTAGGAAAAAATGTCCTTAAACTTCTTTAATAGTTTAATCAATTGTTTAGTGACAATTGATTTAAATGAAGTAGTCATTTTCACATGTTGCACACTCTCCTTAGTGCACAAATTGATTTTAGTCAATTGCTCTTCCTTAATTATTATGGATAGGCTATGGTTAAATCTCAAAATCACTTCTAAATGGGTGTTTCATAATGATAATTTCTACAACTTCTAGATGGAAAAAGGTCTCAAGTAAATGTTGTTTGACAATAACAAATTGGTATAACTAAATTAACAAATACGACACATGCCAACTCAATAAATGTTTTTTGCACTTGTTGTACTATGCCAATGTCTGATACGTGGTTTAATTTGGAAACCAATTTGGTTTGAATAGTACTAGGTACTACCATGGTCCCTATTAAAAATAGATTTGGTTATGTAACAAACATAATATCTTCTTCATCATCAGATATTCCTGAATGGAAATCATAACACATTAGGACTTTTGGTCTTTTGGTTTGAACAACTAATTTTTTAGTAATATGTATGGTTTTTATTGGACTTGTTTCGTCTATAGTAATAGTATTGGTTCCCCAATCGTGGGATACTCTTGCATCTCTCAACCAATGATGTTTTAACAACATTGAATAATTAAAATTTAGAATGTTATTATTCATGACAATGAAGGTGACTATATAAGGTATACCATGGACAAATATCTTCAAATCCCTAAGAAGACCAAGCGGTTTGGCTATGGTTTGATCTACCATCAAGAAATTGTAAAATGTTAGATTAGGTTTAGACAAATTTAGTTGTATTGTTAATTTTTTTATAATGATATTTACTCCATAACCACCATTAGGAAGTGCATCATCAATAAAGTTCTTACCAACTTGAACTTGAATAACCATGACGCACCCCCAAACTTTTTAAGAGACCCAAATGTGTCCCAAAATGAAACAATAGAAGAAAAAAAAGGTTGGGCACATTCCCTAACTCAAAACACTCCAAGGGTAAGAGGGCATGTTGGAGTTCCAAGATGGGACTAAGATGAATTCACAAGCAAAAGTTTAAGATGAAATCAACTTCCAAAACCCAAAAAAAGGGTAATTAATGTAAGTTGAATGCAAATGGTGTGACAAACTTAGTAGGGACAACCTGAAACATAAGCTTTACATGGCCCACAACCTTTGGGAGGAGGCACCACTCCCCTCCCTATACTATAATTTGTGACTCTCCACATGAGTTATATTCAAATGACATTTTTTTCCCAAGTAGGAGTCCCAAAATTAGGACTCTTGTTGTCTTGATATTTTGGACATTCATATTTTTTTCAAATCAATTTTTTTGGGAGCATGTGAGGGCACCATATTATAGCCCTTAAAAAAATATTTCCAACTATGTATTGCATGCCTTATTTGGAGATCATTTGACCTTTGTTCTAAAGGGATTTGTGGTCGGGAGTCAAATTCTCAATTTGACTTTCGTCCCTTCTTTTGATCATAATTCATGCATATTAAATCTAAATGAATAATTATAGGGCACCTTAGGCATATGCACTTCAAGACCTTTCCAATGTGCCATGGCCTAAGAAATGGGAAGGTTATTTTTCATGCATGTGTTCAAACATAATGGCCCCCAAGGACATTATGTTGAATCAAAATCCCAAGTTCACAAATAAGTTTCGGCAAGCCTTGTGGAAGTGCATGCGGTCAAAGATCAAGATGAGCACCTCATTCTGACCCCAAACAAGTGGGCAAATTAAGAGGTGGAACTTGGTTATCCAACAATTCTTTTAAAAAATTATGGCAGTAAATCAATAGATTATGTGGACCACTAAGTTTTGCTACAACAATTTGGAGCACTCGACAATAGGGCCACACCTTTTCAAATGGTGACAAGTAAGTCACCAATTGTGCCTACAACTTGGGTTGCAAATGGGCACCTCTCGAAGGATGCAAGTGAGAAAGTGCCAATGGTCACACAACTTGATGAAAAGAGGCGGCACTTATGGGAGAAGGCTAGGCCAATCTTCAAAAGGCACAAAAATGGTACAAGGATTTTGTAAACAAGTTTCAACATGAAATGAATTTTGAACAAGGGATGAAGTGTGGTTGAACATAAAAAAAATTTGGTTACCAAAAGGTTTGAGCCACAAATTTTTATGCCCATATGTAGGTCCATTCAAAGTGTTGGAAAAGCAAATTTTTAACACTTATAAGTTGGAATTACTAAAAACCCTTAAGGTTAATCCCATATTTCATTTTTTGCTTTTGAAACTAGTCACTCGTGATGCCTCAAGGCTTAATTGAGAATACACCTTAGGGTCTCCACCCAACCTCATTAAGAATGAACATGAGTTTCAAGTGGAGGTTGTGTTCAAATCAAGGCAATTAAAGGGGTGGGAGCGGGAATATTTAGTCAAGTGGAAAATATATCATTTGATAAAGGCATCTTGGATAAATGAATTAGACATGGAGCATGCCCAAAAAACAATGGAAGAATTCCACAATAGAAGAAGCAAAGGAAATGTATTGTGTGATGAGGACATCAACTCCCTTTTAGCGGGGGAAGAAATTGCATAAATGTACCACATCAAGTTTTTAATGAAATAAAGGCTAAAAACTTTCAAAAGATTACATTGTGAACATAATGAGTATTACTATAAAATAATCGTAGAAGTGGCATGGGAAAAATGGAATTTCCTTGCATAAGTTCAAATCAAAATTAAACACCCATTTTGAGGTTAAAAGAAATGTTGGCCCCAAAAGAAAAGGCAAGCAAGGTGAACATGTGGAGATGCACACATGCTTAAAGTGCATCCCAAAAGGTTGGTTTGTAGTGGTGGATGATGTGGGAAGTCATGACCCCATGCATGTATTATAATTACATAATTTGGGATTTGGGTTTTGCAAAACCCTAGACAAGATTCTCGTACCTTGATATGCATACCTTTAGTTATGCTTGATTATTGTGATCAAGGTGTAAGGTTGGGAAAGGAGTCATGTCAAGTAACTTAGGTCAAGATTAGACTTGGCTTGAATCCTTCACGAGGGGAAAGATTAAATAATTGCTTCCCAAATAAGGGTTTTGTCAATTAGGCTAATTTAACTTTTTTGACAAAGCAAGGGTTAAAGGTTTTCCATGGGCCCTTCTTGGATTTACTAAGACAATGTTGGAAACTTGGGGATGCCTAAGCTAGTTTAAGGCAATTTCTTGCCATAATTGGTAGTTGATGGCCATGGAACAAAAGAAAACAATTACATGGGAAGCTAAGTGTTCAAGATAAATCCAAGCTTGGTGACAATATTGTTATGCAAAGAAAGCATGAAAATTCCAAGTCTCAATGAAGACATTGACCTTTTCTTTTTAAGACGAAGAGTGTCACAACTTTAACATTGGGTTCGTGATTAAATGTGGAACGCAAGGGCCCACAAGGCCAAGAAAGTGTGTTTGGGTGTGAAACACATTCTCACAAATGGGGGAGAGTGCAAAGGATGGAAACCAATGACTCCCAAATGCACTCCCACTTTCGGAGTTGCACTCATGCGAGAGTCCTGAATGTTCATAGCCTTGGTTAGAAAGGTAAACAAACACCAAATTGGGACCTTGGGATACCATTGAAAAGTTCTAGAAGTGTAGATGCCTCAAGTGCCTTCCCATTGTTCATTTAGATATGATATGCATGAGTTATGATCAAAAGAAAGGATGGGAACCAAATTGTGAATTTGATTCCCAACCACAAATCCCCTTAGAGTAAGGGTTGAATGATCTCCAGTTAGGGCATGCGATACATTGTTGGAAAGATCCTTTTGAGGGCTATGACATAGTGCCCTTGCATGCAACAAAAAATTGATTTGAGGAAGATATGAGTGTCGAAAACTTTGGGACAATAATAGTCCTAATTTTGGGACTCCCATTTGGGAGTCCAGGGAAAAAAATGCCATTTGGATGTAACTCCCACGGAAAGTCATAAAGTTTACTATAGGGAGGGGAGTGGTGATTCTTCTTAAAAAGGTTTCGGGCTATGTAAAACTTGTGCTTGAGGTTTTCCCTACTAAGTTCGCCACACCACTTGCGTTCAACTTGCATTAACCACCTTCTTTTCTTTTTGTAGATTGATTTCATCTTGAACTCTTGTTTGTGAGTCCATCTTAGTCACATCCCAAAGCTCCAACATACCCTTTTACCCTTGAAGTGTTGCAAATTAAAGAACGTGCCCAAATTTTTATTTATTTTTATTGTTTCATTTTGGGACCCACATTTGGGTTTCTTAAGAAGTTTAGGGGCGCATCAAACTGCCATATGATGATCAATGTGATTACTACACATGTTGATTCAAGATGAATAGGTTTAGGTTGTACTAGTTGAACATGTTTAACTAATTTGAAAATGTATTACTTGATGTATGGTACAATCTTCAAAAGTTACCCCAAATTAATAATATACTTGGTTTCCAAAACTTGAGCATTGATGTATCTCAAAATCTTTTCAAAAAGCTTCTTTGGTGTGTTGTTTGCCCATAATCGATTGATTTGTGATCTTTGGCAAACTAACCCAATTTGAATGAAGCAGTCCATTCATATCAATGGGTGCTTGTGATCCATAATCACCACCTTGTAAATTTTTATTGGTATGAACAAAAGAATCACACATCTCTTTTTTAGTTTGCCAATTAGTTTTTTTTTTACCTTCACTGATTCACATTCTTTGAGTACATGTTGCTATAGTATTTGACTACATGTGGTGATAGCAACAACTACATTAATTGGTACAGTATTAGGTTTAAGGGGTTTTGAACTTACTATAATAAAAGAGTTTATTTTAGCACGAAAGATGTTTTGGACTTCAGTCTTTCTAGGACAATCTAATGCATAATGTTAAACATTAAAACATTATAATGCATGGATATTATAAAGGTACATTAGTTGGTTTAATAGGTTGTGTAGTTATTTTAGCTATAGGTTTAGTTGTTTTGGTTAGTACAACATGTATTACTACTTCTTCCTTCTTTCGATTACTATAGGTTGGCATGACATGTTTTTCCATAGTTTGAACATGTTAATTACTATTTAACCATAATATAGTTGACTATTGGTTATGCTAGTGGTTTAACCTTAACAAAACATTGTCGTTTACTATAGTCAATCCATTTTTTTCACAAATTATTGTAGTTTTTAAAAATGTTTAATGAGGGTATTTCTTGTCATACTTGTTGTTGCCAATTTGAGGTATTGTTGCAAATCTACTTTGAAAATAGTAGTAAGAAAAAATCATTGGCTTTGACTTGTAAACAATTTGCAAGTTTCAACAAATGTTCATAATAGCTAAAATTCTACCCATTTGCCAAATTTTTATTATAAATTCTTCAATTGCATATAAACTTCTTCATCATTCTTCACAATTTAAAAATGTTTACAAAATGCTTGTTCTAATTCCTTGAATATGTAGTTGGGGTGATCTTGTACAAAGTTTTCACCCTACTTTGATATATTATTTCTCAAGGTGAAACCAAATAGCTTAACAATGTTCATTTCCACAATCTTTTCACTTGCTTTGATTGCCTTCTTGAAAATTTTGTTGTGAGCATTAAGGCCAATATCCTTCATGTACGTTGGATATTGAAGCTTTTTGTATGGCAATTTATTAGTTAGTTCAAATCATACTATAATCGGTGGGTACCATGGTGGCATGAACATTCTTGGATCAAATGTTCACCATCCATAAAGTTCAATAGGTGGATTAGGCCGTGGCAGTCTTCATGGTGGGTCAAGATCATGTGTTTTCCCTCCAAGTGAACCTTTGTTAAACGAGCCTTTAGGTGATCCTACCCTAGTTGTGGATGTGGGTTAACCTTTCTTGGTGATTGAAGTGGCATACCTCCACCATAGATAAGTGGTGCAATGGTGACAAATAAGTTAACAAGTAGAGATATTATCGTTGGTTGTTAACGTTTACTCTTACAAAATTACGATTGATTATCCTAGTTTAAAATTTTGAACTTTGGTTGTTCAATAGTTCCCATAATAAGTACATTCGGCCAAACATATTGGTTAAGTGGTTATGTTTATCAAATAATAATAAGTGTTGTGTCTGTTTCCATTAGTTCTACATGTGGTTGATAATTAAATAGGTGTGAAGGTCTTTGTTTTGAGTTATGTAATTATTCCATTCAATTTAAAAGTCATTACTACAATTCGTGGTTTTTTTAAAAATTTAAATTAATTAACTTGTCCTTTTGATTAATGGACATGCACATTTTGATTAAAGGCCAGGGGCTTGAATGGCACATGTATTTGTTGACTGATCAATTTGACTATAATGGTTAATTTGATTAAATACACGTATTCAAGCTATATAATTTTCATCGAAATGGCCAATGATTTTTAGTCAAATATGATGTGGTCTATTACCTTTTGCATCTACCTCTACCCTATGTATCTACCTCCTACCTATTCATCCATTTATTTATTTAGTTAACTATTTATCTATTTACACCCACCCACCCACCTACCTACCTATCTATCTATACCTTTTTACCTACCTACTTACATACCTACTTATATTTCTCACTTTTGAATGACCTGCCTACTTACCTACCCACCTACTTACATATTATCTACTTCCATATCCAACCATTTACCTATCAAATTTTAGGCACAAGGGTAACCATTACATTTAACCATTATGTTGAACCATTAAGTTTATCCAAATTTTAGCCATTATGTTTGGTCTAAATTTAACATTAGGTTTAGTTTAAGTTAAATTTCGCCAATAAGTATAGTCTAAATTTAACCATTAGGTATAACCTAGGTTTAGTTGTTATGTTTAACCACTAGAATTACCCATTAGGTTTAACATGTTTAACCAAAGTTTAATCATTATGTTTAGCCACTAAATTCTGCCACTAGGTTTAGCTTAAATTTAACCATGGAGTTCGTTTAACCATTAGATTCATGAATTAAGTTTAACCATTGTGTTTAGCCATTAAATTTAATCATTTAGTTTAATTAAGGTTTAGCCATTACTTTAAGTCATTAAATTTAACGACTAAGTTTAACTATTATTTTAAATCACTAAGTTTAGACACTAAGTTTAACCATTACTTTAAGTTATTGAGTTTTGTCATTAGGTTTAACAATTATTTTAAGTTGTCGAGTTTAATCACTAAGTTTAACCATTATTTTAAATCATTGAATTTAGCCATTTAAGTTTAACCATTACTTTAAATCATTGAATTTAACTATTAGGTTTATTCATTATTTTAAGTCACTAAATTTAACCACTAGGTGTAACTATTACTTTAAGTCGTTGATTTTAACCACTAGGTTTAACAATCATGTTAAGTCATTGAATTTAACCACTAAGTTTAACCATTTTGTTTAATGATGTGAAATAAACATGTGAAATAAAAAAACTTGATAAAAGTTTAACACACTTGATGGTGTAGTCCATTTGGTAAGGATGGTTTATCATTGTGAAGGTTTAGGGTTGAATTCTTTATACTTACAACTTATGTGCATGTTTAAAAAGCTAGGGTAGGTAGATTAGACTAGGGTTGCTCGATGAGGTTAAGTTAGGTTAGGTTAGGTATGTTAGGTTAGGTAGGCTAAGCTAGGTTAACACCTACCTACCTATGTGTCCTTTTCTTACTTACCCACATCTATTTACTACCTACCTACTTACCTATTAATTTTAAAAATATAATCCAAAAAAGATTTTAATTTAAGTATAAATTTGACCCAGTTAACTGGTCCACTATTTACTAATCAAATAATTGATCATTTTGTTAATACTCTACTAGTCAAAATGAAAAGGTCCAATTTGAATACCCAATTGCATTAAACATGGCCAAAACAACTTGTCCAAATTGACAGGGTGATTTTTTTATGCTTGTCACTTTTGGGTTTATTTTAGTAGAAAACCTAATAAAAAAACTAGGAATTGTAATCGTGAGTTGGTTGCGCTTTAACTCTAAATATGTTGTAATTAAGTTCAAAGCATAATTGGTTTAAAAAATAATACCCAACAATAATTGATGATTGTGATGGTATAGTAGTTCTAGGAATGTAATAGCTAGTTGTTATAAATTGCCATCTTTGGCATGTAAAAGTTACTTCATCAACATGTTGAATAGGTGTGGTGTGATGTCCACCTATTGTGCATTCGACCTTGGTTGTTGGGACAAATGTCAGGGTATCAAAAGACGATCGGTTAAAAGTACTTGTGGTTCATTCCATTATTCATACTCTACTGGTATTTGATGAAGAAATATCTTTGTTGTGATTAGTTGGTGAGGTTCAATGCTTGGAGCATCAATAAGTTGAATTCCCCCGACTCGTGAACATGGCCGTTTTTGTGGTAGTCCTATCTTGAGCACAATTTGTTGTGGTGCAACCATCTCTAATTGCCTTAGATAAGGCATCTTGTAACTACTCTTGACATATCTAAAATAGATACAAATACTAATTCCTTAAATCCTTTTGATCAACATGTTACCGAATATAAAAATTTGATAAAAAAAAACATAGCAATAAAAACATTCTAGGAATACTAATATTTTATTGAGTAAGATTATGTCAAGATCCAAACAAGATCTTAAGAAAATTGCTTCAATGAGTATAAAATGAAAACATAAAATTAAAAGGACATACTTCTTTCTTTTATAACTAAAGATTGTAAGTGCGAATGCCTACAATTTTGATCCATTGCATGGTCGCCAAATGTTGAAGGTGTTTTCTATGCCCACAAACTACACAAAATTATTTCCTATATTCAAAATCTTACTTGCATACAAACATCAACATTAGCTTTTTGTTTGCTTGGGGTTTTTTTTCATCTTTTTCTTTTACGTTCTTTTTCTTGACTTTCATGGTCTTCTCCTTCTTTTCATGGTTTTGTTGAAACTATCTAATTTGAGATTTCCCCATCTTGTGACAGACTTAGTAAGTTGGTTATGTTGAAATCAATCGGTATTTTATGGTGATTGGTCACTACCATACAAATTAATGTTGAATGTCCTTGAACACACGTAAGAGTGTCACTATTGTTTAAATTATTTTTCAAATTCTGGCTTTGACTTTTATTGTCTTTAGGTTTGGATTTCCTCCTTTTCAAGTTTGCTCATTTGTTGATATCTAAAGCTAACATTATAGTGCATTAGTGATGATTCCTTTGGTTGCATTTTGAATGGTATGGTGTGATGGGGTTGTGTGCCCCCCCTCACCTCTATGGGTTTCCTCTAAAGATGGTGTAGGTTGAACACAAATTTATGTTGTGTGTATCATCTTGCAATAATAGGTCTATTTTCACCAATGCCCAGTTATGCAAGTAGTGCGTCTCACAAATTTTAATTTTTCGGTATGGTTGTATATTATGTTGTAAAAATCATATATACATATTTCAAGAAGGATTGGGCCCATTGTATCTCATGAAAAAACATGGGGACAACAATTTACAACATTAGATTCTTGTTAATGATACGGTGATATTTTCAAATTGCCTAGTTTTATTGTCATCCTTGTTTTTACCCTTCCAACAAAATTTTGAAGGTCTTTTAAAGGGTCCATTCATGATTGGGGTACCAAAAATGAATGTCTAACTAAAAAAGGACTACAATTTTGTTTAAATTAGGATTGCAATTGTAATAGATTGTTGTTTGCAAATAGATAAAATGATGTATTTTTAAATTAATAAAAATATTTAAAAATAATTTGGATATTATGTTTATGTCCTTTTGAGTCTTGTAAACTAAAAGAATCAAGTGTTTAAAATACATTTTAAAAAAGTAATAAAAAGGAAGGCATAAAATCATGCAATTGATTTCAAATTTTTATACAACAAAAACATGCCCCTTTCTATGAAAATACATGTTCATTGGATGAACTTGATGAAAAACCAAATCATTCAAAATTTTCAAAGTTTTGAAATTTTGAACAGAAAGGCTACAAGGCCAAGGATTCATTTAAAAAACCATTCGATAAAAAAAAATGTTCAATGGGTTCAAAATGTCTAGCTTTAGATGTAGGTCACATGTGAAGAAAATAAACATGCCAAAAAACATGTTTGGTTGTCCAATGAAACTCATTTTGGGATTTGTTAGGATTTTTTACATTTTCGGCATTAAATTAAAATATTCATACACAACTATGTATGATTGTGAAAAATCACCATGAACACATGAATTATCTTATATTGGACTATTCAATTTTTCTCACTTAAGTTTGTTTCATGTAAATGTTATTTGTAAAAAATAGTTTAAAAAAATCCTTAAGTTTTTTTTTCCTTTTTTGGTACCCCAATTGTGAATGGACCTTACATATATTGCAAGAATTTGTCTTGTGCATTGTCAAAACTAATGTTCATGGAGTTATGGACTTATTAGCAAATTGATGGTATCCCAGTACTTTCATTTTTCACTAGTATAACATTAGCACTTTGAGAACTTTATGTGTCGGTGATATTGTGGTAGTATTTTCATTTTTCTTCAATCATTTCACATGCACAATTGAAGCTAAATAGGTACCTTCAATTCCTTTCTAATTTAGATATCACTTTATTTGATGATCCATGGAATATCGCAACATGCATAGTTCCTCATAATGAATTATGGAATGCCACAAATCATTACATGATAAATATCCATTCAAAAACATCAAAATAAAAATGTTACATTATCATTGCAATTAACACTCATAAAAATCCCAATATGGAATGATATAAAATACATTATAAGACAAACGATGTCCATAAACAAAATTCAATATTTAACACCTTTCCTTAAAATATACAAAAAAATGAAAGTCGTTATAATAGAAAATTTATATTTTCAACTAAATTTTTTCAATGGAAACATTGGCTATATAAAAAATATAGCCCTTAAAAATATTGAATGGATATGAAAACATATAACAATGCATCCACCTATTAATATTTTAATCAATTTTAATGATTTCATTAAAAAACACTTCAATTTACAAAACATAACATTTGAAAACCTCCCTACAAATGTCATAACAATAGTACAATATCAAAGAACTTCCAATATCATCACCAAATATTAAAATCAAACACTTTCAAAACATTCACAATCAATAGATATCAATTACCACTTGCCCAAGTTTTTTGTTTCACAAATTGCAAAGCATAAGGATAAATATTTGATCACTTTATCATAGACCTTTGCCAACCACCTAATAATATGCCATTAAATATGCATAACATATACATGACATTATCATGTTTGCGTTTTATAAATGGACTTGTAATCCTTTGAAATATCACTATTCAAAACATAAGCAAAGCAAAATTTTAAAAAATATCACTAGAAATTATTACACCTACAATCATAACATAATATAACCAATGCAAACAAAATCATCCAACACAATCATTGCCCATTGAAATCCAACAATGATATATATATATATATATACACAATAAATGATGATTCAAACAATGACATTATCGATGATGTTGTTAGCAACTATTGGCATGAAAAAATCCAATTAACTAAAAATGATGAAATATACTCATGAGTCCTAGTGGATGGTTAAATGACTAACATCTTGAAATCACAATGCAAATGTTATACATTCAAAAACTATAGTCATTAGGTCACCAACAACACACATAGGATTCATATATAAATACCTAAACAATTGTTTTCAACATGTATTCATAAACAATAATCATTGGATATTAATCAAAATACATGCTTCCATTCCTAATTACATTGCATTAATTATATGATTCAGATACATTCATAATGAAAAAATATCATATGACACCATACAATTATTGACTAATATAATTAATATTGAACACTTATTATACACATATGTGAATATGATGCAACAAATAGATGATTCATTTAGTGACTTTTTCACAATAATATATGTGACTGACATAGCATTTGGACTTAACCTTGAACAATATATTTATAATGTCACACAAATGTGATTCCATTCACACAATAACATTATCAATAAAAATATATCTCCATTCCCCCAAACATCCACCACAATAATAAAATAATTGATCATAACTAGTAGTGCACAACAACAATGAGCCCAAATAAATTAAGCCCCATAGTGCATGCTGAGCCTTCTTGTTGGTGGCATGAAATTTCTATTTCTGAAACTCTTTGTCATCAGACACATGTACATTGTTGCCCATGCTGAAGAGAAATATTCAGTTATTAACACTAAGACCTATTACCTAGGGGCCAAAATCCCTTAAGTTACTAAACTCTATAATGAATTTAAACACAATATCCTTGCCTTGGTAGGCAAGGCCAACAAAAGGGTTCTGGCCGTGTTGCACTTCAGATGGGTGAACCATGATTGCTCCAGAGGAACGAGCCCACATGACCACCTAACTATGTCCCCAAAATTCTCCCCCTGCCATTAGCCTATGTGAAAAATGGTGACCAACAGTTTTGGAAAGAGAAATTTCATGCAGCCAATGGAAAGGCTCAGCATGTACTCACAAACGATCAGTTTTTTTCTTTCTGAAGGGGGGAGGCAGGGATTTTTTTTCCTTTGTTCCCAAGTGCGTTCCCCGATATGTTCCCAATAGCACCTGGGTTTTATCACATATGGTTTGCCCCAAAGTTCAACTCCCCCTGTATATGATCTAAAATGGTGAAATCCAGGGGTGCACATTTGTTTATAGTTTGCAACTGGGGATCTTACTTACTTACTTACTTACAATTTAGCGTCATTAAGTGGATCCAAAGAGGTGCTTCTATTGGGGACATGCCCAATGTTCCAAAACAATTGCTGATGGGCCAATCAACATGGCTCCTTTTAAAAAAAAGAAAAAGTTGTGAACGTACCCACGATCTAATTAATATGAATCACACTATTCACTATTTCACCAATTTGTAATAGATGCTGGAAACATGTATGTGTATGTCGTTGGTGCCCCTTAATCCACATGTGGATCCACATGGCTGCCTTTTGAGACTAGATTTCAATAGTGGAATTACTTCTGTTGCTAGGACTTTCTACAACTTTACATTCCCATGTTCACACCTGGGCCAATTACACAAGCCACACTAGTATTAATTAGTTGTGGGTACCCCAAAGTTCAAATTTTTTCTTTGTGATGGGCATCTTTCGTTGGCACCGTAGCCAAATTTAATCAAGCTTTGAAGTTTGGACAGTACCAAAATAAATATATTTGAGTCTCCTCATTCGGGCTGCTTATTAGATGGGGGTGCACCCACAACTTTTAGTTTTAGTTTTAGAAGCAGACATATTGATTAGCCCATCCCCAATTTTTTGGGTAACATTGGGCACTCCCCAAAATAAAAGCCTATATATGCTTCCCTCCCTGAAAAAGAAGCCAAATTCCTTTTGGCACCCCTGTACACTTTATATACATGGAAGTTGGATTGTGTCCAAACAATATGAGATAAAATGGAGGTGCTATTTGGAACATCTCGAGGAACACTTTGGGCCTGATGGGAACACATTGGAAACATCACAAAACAAAAAATGCCCTCCACCCCCAAAACCCAAAAGAAAAAAACTAAGCCCAGGGGGTGCATGCTGAGCCTTCTTGTTGACTGCATGGAATTTCTATTTTCAAAACTCTTTGTCATCATTTTCAATCTGAGCTACTACCCTCATTATAAACTGGGGGTACTTATAATGAGGTGGAAATAGGAGGGCTTACAATGCTTTATCAGAGTGGAACCTAATTGAAAACATAGTTGTGTTCATCCACAACTGAGTCATAGATGGGTTTCCAATGGATGTGCACTTGCCACTGGAAGGCGGTTTTTTTAGTCAGTAAGAAATAGGCCCAAAAAATATATATATATAAAGAAAAATTAGTCAAATTTACAATAGAAAAAACAAATTCCAAACTTTTCACAGTTGTTCTGTCAGGAAAGCTATAAATTTTGCTGAAACAAATCAATCCTTGTGGGGTGCTTGGCGATATATTAACTAGCTATCAGTCTAAAGCTGTAGAGAGTCCTTGGGACAGGAATAATTCAACTGCAACTATTGAATTCCAGTCTCAAGAAAACCAGCAAGACGGGCCAGAGTGAACCAGCCCCCATGACTCTACCAGTTGGCTGTTCTGTCCATAGGATGGGCTGGATGATTCGTCTCTTTTTTATTAACCTCTTTGCCTTACGTTAACCAACATTTTACCACAGTCAATCTTTTTTGGCTGCTGACCTTTGACCATTTTTGTTTTTCGTTGCCAATTTTTTCCCAACCCTGACCTCCATACTACCCACCCACCTAGCTACTATACTAACCTAAATCTTAGCCCCGCCTACTAACTAACAATTAATCCTTTACTTACCTTGGCAAAACTCTTATCTCCTCTTGGCTAAACCTATATTTTTTCTTTGTTAAACTTATAGTTTTTCTTAGTTAAACTTTTATTTCTTGGCTAAACCTTTTTTTTTCTTTTTTGATTAAACTTATATTTTACTGGTTAAATTTCTATCTCTTAGTTAAACTTATATATCTTATTGGCTAACTTTTATTTCTTGGCTTAACTTATATTTCTTCTTGGTTAAACTTATATTTATTAATTGAAGTTCTATCTCTTAAGTAAACCTATTTTTTTCTTGGTTAATTTTTTTTTTGGGCTAAATTTTTATATCTTGGCTAAACCTATATTTCTTATTAGTTAAACTTATATTTATTAATTGAAGTTCTATCTCTTAACTAAACCTATATTTCTTCTTGGTTGAATTTTTTTTTGGGTAAATTTTTATATCTTGGCTAAACCTATATTTCTTATTAATT
>Ga0209208_10002210_pt1 | contig 27820 bp, 20 predicted proteins | sample S1TSphfallax_3_FD_187694 | JGI IMG/M metagenome (GOLD analysis project Ga0209208, IMG submission 187694) | Host-associated microbial communities from peat moss isolated from Minnesota, USA - S1T2_Fd - Sphagnum fallax MG (SPAdes) (version 2) | ecosystem: Host-associated > Plants > Peat moss >...
CGTTCGGGATGGGCGGGTGGAGGGGTTGTAAGTGGTTGGAAAGGTGGGGGGATAATTTTTTTGGGAGTTTTGTGACGCGCGGGGAGAAAAGCGTCGACACGAGTGTCGACGCGGCAAACACGAGTGTTTGCGCCACGGGTGAGGGGCAGGGGTTGGCAGGGGGGGCGGGAAGGGGCTAGCGGGGCGGAAAAGGGTTGTGGAATGAGTTATTTGCGAAACGAACTTGGGGAATGGGTTCGTTTTTGAAAACTTGCGCGTGAATTATATTGGGGGTCGTGAACGTTAACGATCTTGCGGAGGCAGTCAAGCGCGGCGACAGCGCCAGCGTCCGGCTCATCCTGAATGCGAAGCCGGATCTGGTCAATACCGATCTGGCCGAAAATAATGAGCATCGAGCCATTCATTTCGCGGTCCTTCGCCGCGACTCGCGGCTGGTGAGGCTGCTGATGGAAGCGGGCGCGGACGCGCGCAAAGGCATTTATCCGCACCGCGACGCGACGTCGGCGCTGACTATCGCCCGTGATCGCGAATATCACGAAATTGTTGACATCATTGAAGAAGAGGAGCGGCTGCGCCGCGAAGAACTCAGTTGCCCCAATGCGACCATTTCGCCCGTTGCCGAAGGCAACATTTCGCAAGCCATCCAGATGCTTAAAGCTGATCCCAGCCTGATCCACGCGTGCGACCTCAACGGCGCAACCCCTTTGCATATCGCGGCGCAGGAAGCGAATCTGGAACTGGTTTCCTGGCTTTTGCAGAAACGCGCAAACGTGAACAAGCGGGACCTTCGCGGCCGCACGCCGCTGGACCGAGCCGCCCTGGCCGCGAACGAAAGGTTTCCGGAAACGGCGCGACTGCTGCTGGATCACGGCGCGGACATGACTCTTTCGGCAGCCGTCGCCTTGGGCGACAGCGAACGCATACGGCAAGCCGAACCAGATGCGCTGCGCCGAATTGATGGGAACGGCGGGTTGCTGACTCTGGCGGTTCGCCACAATCGGATTGAGATGGTTCGTCTGCTTCTTGATCTGGGCGCCGATGTGGACGAGCGAACCACTTTGGGGAACGTGGAGGCGCCGGTTGCAAGCTGGGGCATGCCGCTGTGGAATGCCGCCTCCGAAAACCGCTACGAAATCTGCGAGCTGCTGCTGGATCGCGGCGCGGACCCGAACGCCAACGTTTATGCCTCGGGCTGGCCGCTGGGCAGGGCGTGGGATCACGAAGATGGAAGAGTGAAAAACTTGTTGCTGGCGCGCGGAGCCAAGCTTCCGCCTTACATGGTTTCCTCCACGCATCATGTGGAGGAAGCTAGACGGCTGCTGGAAGCTGAGCCTTCCGAAACACTGGCAAGCGAGTTGCTTTGGTCGGCTGCGGACCACGGCTGCCCAGAGATCGTCGAGTTAGCGCTTCCGCACATTCCCTGGCCGGCGGATGATCCTCGCTGGCACTGGGTTATCATTCAGCCCATTCGCGGGGGCGGCAGGGAAGGCCACTTCGCCAGCATGGCGTTGCTGCTGAAGCATGGCATTGATCCTAATATTTCGCGCTATGGCCAAACAGCGCTGCACTTCGCGGCGGCTTATCGGGGCGAAGTCAGCGATGAAGACCGGGCTCGCTTCGCGGGTATGCTTATTGATGCAGGCGCGAGCCTTACTGTTCGCGATGACCTTTTAAAGTCGACGCCGCTGGGCTGGGCGTGCCGCTGGGGCCGCAGGAGAATGGCCGAAGTGCTGATGGCGCGCGGCGCGCCCGTTGATGAACGTGACGCTGAACCTTGGGCGACGCCGACGGCGTGGGCCAGGAAGATGGGCCACGTTATTCCGCCCGAATTACTTCAATAGGATCAATTTTCAGCACGCGCCCGGTTGCGCTCCAAGCCGCAGCCAGAGCGGCGACCAACAGCAATCCTGCCGCTTGCGCGCTTGTCCATCCGTCGGCGGCCGGAGCATTCTCCAGCAAGCGCTCCAGAAGGCGGCCTGACAAGACAGACAGTCCGATTCCAGGCATGGCTCCGCAAAGGACTGGAAGCAAAGTCTCGCGAACCATCCTGTTTCGGATGCTCCCGTGAGTCGCGCCAATCGCCATGCGTATGCCCATCTCCTGCCGCCGCTGCGCGATGGACTGCGCGGCGGTGCCAAAGATTCCGGCTGCGGCGAGAAGGACCGACAGCATCGCCAGGAAGAGCGTTGCTGTTGTGTAAAAACGGGGCCGGGCCAGCACATCGGATAGCCGCTGATCCAGAGTTTTGACGTCATAAATGGGAACCGATGCGTCCGCCATCTTCACGGCATCCCGGCAGCGCGCCAGATACTCTTCAGCCGGACCGTTCACCCGTGCGACCAAAGTCAGCGCCGGCGGCGGCTCACCCTGGAGCGGAAAATATATTTGCGCGATCCCGCCGCCCACAGGCCCAGCATTGCGAACTGTCGCCACCTCGCCGACAATGCGGTAGGGAGTTTTGGCCCACGGCGCTATGAGCCGGCGTCCCACAATCGCGGCGCCAAGTTTTGTGCTTTCTGCAAAGGCTGCATTGACGATGACTCCCGGTTCAGAAGCAAAATCTCGCCCGGCAAGAAGGCCCGTTCCCATCGCTTGAAAGTAACCTTGTGTCGCCGAGTTCACCACCACCTGTTTCAATGTCTGTCCGGTATCGAGCTTGAATGGAAACACCATGTACATATTCGTCGCCAGCGGCAGGTAACTCACCGCGCCGGCCGATGTAACTCCAGGAACCGAGCGCAATCTGCCCAAAGCCTCGCCGTAGTAACTCCATTCGCCGGAACCCGCACGATAACGGCTGCCCTGCAGGGACACATTCAGTGTCACGACGTTCCCAGGGCGGAAACCGAGGTTCGCGTGAATCAGTTTGAGGAACGTGCGCCCCATCACCAGCGAGCTGGTGATCAGGCACAGCGCCAATGCGGCCTGCATGACAAGAAGACCAAACCGAATCTTTTTGGTGGCGATCAGCCGCGGCAAAGCTCCGACTGCCATTCCCATGACCAACGCCAGAGCCGCGGCAAACGCCAGCACGCGCCAGTCCATCACCGAGTAATTCTGGGTTCCCAACTGCGCCGGCGCGACGGAAGAAGCCAGTCTTGACACCCAATACGCCACCAGCAACCCCAGCAAAGCTCCGGCTCCTGTCAGAACGGAAGCTTCCGTCGTCAACTGCTGCAGGAGCCGTGCGCGGCTGGCTCCCAGCGCGGCGCGCACGGCCATTTCCTGCTGACGTTCGCTGATGCGGGAGAGCAGCAATTGAGCCACGTTCGCGCAAGCTGTCAGCAAAACCAGCAGCGTCATTCCCGCCAGGACCCAGCTCGCCTGCCGAACAGGTCCGGCAAGCTGATTCTGCAAAGAAACCAGCTTCACTTGCTCGCCTGGACGGGCCTGCCGCGCCTCCGCTTTGAAAAATTCGTTCGCCGTCTGAAGATTCACGCCGCGTTTCAAGCGCCCGATGGTCTCGAACAGGAACGCCCCGCGCTTTGGCACCCGCTCAAAATCAAAGGCGGTTGGCAGCCAGATGGCTGTCTTTTGTGGATAGTCAAAGCCTGCGGGCGCGACGCCAATCACCGTCACCGGGCTGCCATTCACATGCAACGTTCTGCCTATGGCGCTGGGGTCGCCGGCAAACATCTGCTGCCACAGGCCGTAACTAATGACCGCGACCGCATTGCGGCCAAAGATATCCTCATCAGAAGCGAAGCCACGTCCGGCTGCCGTGCTCACTCCCAGCAAATGAAACAAGTTCGCCGATGACTCAGCCACCTTCACGCGCAACACATTCCGGCCTCCAGCCACATTCATATCGGAGGTCGAAAATGTCGCGGCATCCTCCAGATACGAGTTATGCCGAGACCACCTGACAAAGCCTGCTCTTCCGCTGCCCGCCGTGACCACAGGATTCACCAGTTCCACCAGTTGTTCCGGCTTCAAGAAAGGCAGACTCCTCAGCAGCAAAGCATTCAGCACACTGAACACACCGGTGCTGACGCCAATGGCCAAGCCCAGCGCCGCCACGGCCAGCACCGCCATCAGCGGGCGCTTTCGATAAACACGCATGGAATGCTTCAGATCAAGCCATAACTCGCGTGAAATCTGCTCCGGCAGGGAAATGGCCAAGTCAGCCAGCACGCGCAGCCATAACCATGCGCGTTCCCCAGGGCCTTGCGCTTCGCGATACTCGTCGCGAAACAGCGTCTCCATGGGCCTCTGATATTCCTCGCGAAAGCGCGCCGGATAGAGATTGAGCAGCAGGGTATAGAGCCGCAGCATCATGCCATCTCCGGCATTCCCAGTTGTGACTGGGCCATCTTCACCAGACTGCGGAGCCGCAAAGTTTCCGCCGCTGCCACTTTCCTGCCCAGTGCAGTAATTCGGTAGTATCGGCGTCGCTCGTCATCTAAGTGCGAATCTGGGCGATCCTCCGATTCCTCAATGAAGCCTTCCTCCAGCATCTTGTTGATGGAACCATACAAGGCACCGGAGCCCAAGTTCAGCTTGCCGTCGGTGCGCTGAAGAATGGCGCGCTTCAGGGCGTAGCCATGCCGTTCCCCTTCGCTGAGCGACAGCAGCATGTGAAAAACAGGAAGCGAAAGCGGAAGGAACTGCTCTGTGTCAGATTTTTTCGGCATACTGTGTCAGATTATGACACATTTATGATCTACTCATAGCGAAGCGCTTCCACCGGATCCAGCCTTGAAGCCATGACGGCCGGCCACACTCCGAAGAAGACGCCCACGCCCACCGACATGACAATCCCCGCCACCACCGCCCAGGTTGGCACTTGGGCATGGAGGGCGGGAAAGAGCAGGCTCACGGCCAGGGTTACCAGGAGAGAAAAGACGATGCCAATGACGCCGCCCGCGCCTGTCAGGGCCACGGCCTCGGTGAGAAATTGCGCCACGATGTCCACTTTGCGCGCGCCGATGGCTTTGCGCACGCCAATTTCGCGCGTGCGCTCCGTCACGGACACCAGCATGATGTTCATGACGCCGATGCCGCCGACCAGCAGGCCCACGGCCGAGATGGCGATGGAGACAATGAGAATCATGCTGGTGATTTTCTGAAAATTCTGAATGATGGCGTCGGGGGTGGTGATGGAAAAATCGTCATCCTGCCGGGCGTTCAAGTGATGCAAGCGCCGCATGGCGGCCGTGAGTTCTTCGACGGCATCATCGCGCTTGCCGGGGAGTGCGCGGGCGGTGAGATAAAACGTCTTCGAGGCCGGGTAGCGCAGGCGGGCCGTTTCCAGCGGAATCACCACCTGGCGGTCGAGGCCGTTTTCGCCGAAGAAACCGCCTTTTGCTTTTTGGAACACGCCCAGGATGCGGAACTCCACGCCATCGAGCAGCATGGTGCGCCCGGCCACGTCGCCGCCGGGAAAGAGCGCGTCGGCGAGGCTTGCGCCCAGCACGGCCACGCGCATGCCGGCGCGGTCTTCGGTTGCGTTGAAAATCCGCCCTTCGCGCAGTTCGCGCGGCGAAATGTCGTAAAGGTTGGGCGTGGTTCCCATAATCAGCAGATTGTCCGATTCATAGCCCGGCACCTTGGCGGTAATCGCCTCGCCCGTGGGCGCTTTTGGATAAAGGCTGATGGCTATGCCGTCAATGGAATGGACGGTGGCGCGCAGATAATCGGCATCTTCCGGCTTGATGGTGCGGCGCTTCAGTTCCTTGGGACGCGCGCCGGCTTCATCCGGCGGACCGCTGGTGCGCGAAATGAAGATGCTGTTCGGGCCAAACTCCTTGAAAAATTCAACAATGCTGTTGTTCAGGCCGGTCAGCAGGGAGGCGACCGTCACAACTGTGGTGATGCCGACGACAATGCCCAGAATGGTCAAGCCGGACCGCATGCGGTGCGACCATACGGCGTCCAGCGACATGGCCAGCGTTTCACGCGCACTCATCATATGGGTTAATCCATTCTTCAGTCTGCCCTGAGGGCCACCACGGGGTCCAGCAGGGCTGCCCTTCGCGCTGGATACCAGCCGGAAATGATGCCCACCGCGCTGGACACCAAGACAGAGATGAGAACATACGGCCAAGTCACCACCAGCGTCAAGCCTGCCACTTTCGAGGCAATGAACGCCACAATCGCTCCCAGCGCGACACCAAAGCATCCGCCAAACAGCGACAGCATCACCGATTCGGTCAAAAACTGGAGCATGATATCGCCCTGGCGCGCGCCCAGGCTCTTGCGGATGCCAATTTCGCGCGTGCGCTCCGTCACGCTGACCAGCATGATATTCATGACCACAATGCCGCCGACCACCAGCGAGATGCCGGTGACCGGAACCACCACGGCCGCAATGACGCCCAGAATCTGGCCGACGAAGGAGCGGATGGAATCGGGCGTCAGCGTGTCGAAATTATCCGGCTTGCCCAGGCGCGTGTGAAAGTGGGTGCGCAAGGCGGAGCGCGTTTCATCCATGGCCTCATCCATCGAAAGCCCGGTGCCGGGAGCAGCCTTTCCGAACACGGACATGCCGCGCTGCGAACCGTAAATCTCGCTGTAGGTGGACGTCGGAATATAAACGGGATTGTCCAGATTGTTGCCGAACGACGAGCCCTGCTTTTCGAGCAAGCCGATGACGCTGAACTCCTGGCCGCCGACGCGAATGGATTTGCCGATGGGTGATTCGTCCGGGAACAAGGCGTTGCGGATGTCGTCGCCAATCACCGCCACATGCGCGCGGCGGTCTTCTTCGGTTTCATTGAAGAAGCGGCCCTCCGTCACGGGGATGTCGCGAATTTGCGGCAGCGTGTAGGAAACGCCGAAGATGCTGGCGCCTTCATAGAGCTGGTTGTCGCCTTTGACGTCGTCGGTGCGGTTCTGGTAGGGGCTGTAGATGACGTCGTCGCCGGTGGTCTCGCGCAGATAGGTGACGTCTTCGGGACGAATGCGCTTGTTCAGGCGCTGCTTGTCGGCCAGTTCGCGCGCGCTCAGGCGGCCGACGCTGGCAATTTGGGCGATTAAATAGCTGTCGCTGCCGAAGGCCTTGGCGGTGACGCTTTCGGTGAATGCGCCCAGCCCGTCAATGGACGCGCCGACCAGGATGACGCTGGCGACGCCGATAATCATGCCCAGCAATGTCAGAAAGCTTCTCAGCTTATGCGCCCGGATGGAATCGACGGCCAGCATGACGGCCGTGCCAAGCCTGGATGCTGATTTGCTTTCCGCCATCCGCTTATTTGATGTACCAAGGAATGTTCAGGACGGAAATCCGGTCGTTCCCCTTCATCAGCAAACTGGCTTTCAACAAAGCCGCGCGCTGGGTATGCAGGAAGTACGCATACCAGTGGCGCTCCACCAGCTCCGGGACAATGGTCACAATGCGCCGGGTTGGATTTTCGTCGGCCAGCTTGCAGACAAAATCGACAATCGGGGCAATCACAAAGCGGTAAGGGGAATGCAATTGGATCAGCTCCGGAACCGGCAAGCCCGCTTTTTCGGCTGGCTCCTCTACATAATGTGCCCAGTTCTGGCAAAATTTATCAGGCTTATCTTCTTCGGCCACGTGGAGCACCTTCACGTCGTCGGAAATTTCCATGGCATGCCGCAGGGCCTTTTGCGAAACCATGCCCCAATAGGGCATGGGCAAGACCACCAGCGGTTCGCGCAAATCTTCCAGGTTCAGGGGCTTCACGTCGCGCACCTGGTCGGAAACGTAATGATAGTGGCGGCGCACGGCGTACATGAGAATCAGCAGCGCGGGAATCAGCAGCACTGTCACCCATGCGCCGTCCATGAATTTGGTGACGGCCACGACAATCACGGTGACGCCGGTGCAGAAAGCGCCCAGGCCATTGATGAAAACATTGCCCCATTGACGCCGGCCCTGTTCCTTGAGCCAGTGGCGCACCATGCCGGCCTGGGAGAGCGTAAAGGCCAGGAACGCGCCGACGGCGTAAAGCGGAATCAGCCGGTCTGTGACGCCGCCGAACAAAATGAGCAATCCGCCCGTCAACACGGCCAGAACGATTATGCCTTCTGAATAAACCAGGCGGCGGCCGCGGTTGGCGAACGACAGCGGCAGGAAGAAATTTTCGGAAAGAATGTGGCAGACGCGCGGAAAATCGGCAAACGCGGTGTTGGCTGAAAAAATCAGGACCAGCAGAATGGACAAAATGGAGACGAAGTAAAACCAGCCGCGCCCCGCGACGGCCAGCAGCAGCATGGACAGCAGGCTTTGATAGCTGTTGGCGTTGGGGTCGGTGGCCACAATGTGGTAGACCTTGGCGCCGTAAGCGATGCCGCCCAGCATCATCACCAGCGCCAGAATAATGACGCCCAGCGTTCTTTGCGCCACTTTGACGGTGGGCTCGCGAAAGGCCTTCACGCCATTGCTTACCGCTTCGACGCCGGTCAGCGCGGTGCAGCCGCTGGAAAAAGCCTTCAGCAAAATCCAGATGCCGAAGGCTTCGGTGGCGGGGCCAGGCGCTGGCGGCGCAATCACGGGTTGCGGATGGCCTCCGGAGGCGACGCTCTTGAACACCGTGATGGCGATGGCGGCGAACATGCAGAGCAGAAACAGGTAGGTGGGAAACATGAAGATTGCGCCGGCTTCGCGCAGCCCGCGCAAGTTGACGATGGTGATGATAAGCAGCGCGGCGAGGCACAGCGCCAGGCGGTGCGGATTCAATTCCGGCTCAGCGGAGGTGAGCGCGCCGATGCCGGCCGAGATACCCACCGCCGCCGTCAGCACGTAATCAATCATGAGCGCGGAGGCGGCCAGGAGCCCCGCGAAGGTTCCCAGATTTTCGTGCGCGACGGTGTAGGAACCGCCGCCGCCCGGATAGGCCTGAATGGTTTGCCGGTAGGAAAAAAACACGATTAGCAGCAGCGTGACAATGCAGAGGCTGAGCGGCAGAACGAGGCCGGCGCCGGCCAGGCCGAGCGGAATCAGCAGCGTCATGGCCGCTTCCGGCCCGTACGCCGCCGAACTGAGGGCGTCCAATCCGAAAATGGGAACGCCCGCCGCCGTGCCTATTTGTTCCGCGCGTTCTTCCGAGGTTGCCAGCGGCTTCCCCAGAACAAAATCGATGATGGACAATGTGCCTCCCCGCTTCCAAGAGTCTCACCTTCAGACTAATGGATGCGGGAGAAAGGAAGAAACTACGGAATGGTCACCGCAATGGTTGTGCTGTTTGTCAGCGAACCACTGGTGCCGGTGATGGTCACGTTGCCGGTCACCGAAGGAGCGGTGGTTGTGGTCGTCGTTGTGGTGGTGGTCGTCGTCGACGAGGAACTTCCGCCGCCGCAACTGGAAAGCCCCACCACCAGCAGCACGGTGAACGCGAAGCCCACCATCTGCATCTTGCGCTGCCTGGTTACCAGATAAACGCTAAACGCGAGCAGCAGCGCCGAGAGCAGGAACGTCACCTTGGAGTTGGGCAACGTCGGAGTTCGCCGCCACCAGGGCGTGCGCGCCGATGCGCCGGCGGTCACGGTGAGCGTCACTGAGCCTGATCCGGTCACCGTTCCAGGCACGGAACATGTTGTTGCGGTTAGCGAACTGGCCACCGAGCAGGTAAAGGTCACGGTGCCGGCAAAAGTGCCATGCGGGCTGATGTTGATGGTGGCGGTGGCCGAACTGCCGGGGTTCACGGTCAGCGTGGTTGGGCTGGGCGACATCTGAAAATCGTCATTCCATTCGGAAACCAGGTTGAACGCATCGGCCGATCCCCAGCCGGTCACCTGGTCGTAACCAACGCCCGCGCTGTAGCCGAGTGTTCCGTAAATGGTGGCGATGGCGGAACTGCAGTTGGGTGTTCCGCCTTCGCAAGGCACAATATTGTTGCCGCTGGTGATGTCGTGAAATGCGTTGGACGAAATCGACGCCAAGGTGTAGATGTTGGGATTGATAAATCCCTGGCGCCCGCCATTCTGCTGCACCAGCATGGCAACCACAGCCGCAAAGCTGGGCGCGGTGGCGGAAGTTCCGCCGCTGACGTTGAAGCTGCCGCAAGGGTATGTATAGCCCTCAGAGGTGCATTGCAACGGGGTCGAGGCCGCGCGCAGCCCGTTGACGCAAGTGGGCACAAGCGCTGCGTTCGGCGTGGCTTGGGTTTCCGTGCAAGTTAAATAACCGTCATGGTCTGCCGATGCCGTAAAGGCCAGGTCGGGGACATTGCGAAAACTGTTGCCGGGGACGCCGGTTCCGGTTTGCCAGCTTGGCTTGGGCCACATGATGCTGGCGCCGCCGCCGGACGCGCTCAGCGCGTCGTCTTCCGTTGAATCGTTCCAGGCAATTTCAGGAATGTAGGAAATGGCGGATCCGCTGCTGGAATTGTTGGTGCCGCTCCAATACTGCGTCGCGTACGCCGTGGTGCCTTCATTGAATTCGTTTCCGCCGATGCCCGTGACATAGGGCAGCGCGGCAGGCACGTCCACCGCCAGGCCTTGCGTGGCGTAGGACAGATTCGTCCCCTCATCGCAATCGGCCGCGCCCTGATCGCCGGATGCGGCCACCACCGTCATCCCCTGCGCCGCCGCCTGCTGGAACAGCGAGTTCAGTGAGTTTTCGGTCGCCGAGCCGGTGTCGGCTTCGCACTCTCCATAGGTAATGGACATGACGTCGGCAACGTTGTTGTCGACCGCGTAAGTCTCTGAGGTGAGGACGTCGTTGCTGGTGACGAAAATAATGGAAGCGCCCGGCGCGAGGCCGGTGGCCCATTCAATATCCAGATCCGATTCGCCCAAGTCTCCCGAATACGCCTGGACGCCGGGATCGACGCCCGCCAAAATGACCTGCGGATCCTTCACCGGCAATCCGATGGCGGTCTCGAACGACTCGATATCGGACATCACAAGATCGGTCTGGCCGGGTATCACAATGCTGTAGCCCGCGCCGTTCATGCCGCTGTTGTAAAGCGGTGTCACGTCGTAAATGGTGGCCCAGTCGTTCGGCACCAGAAAGTGGTTGCCGGTGGCGCTGGAGGTGAGGCGCGGGCGAATGTGCGGCTTGGGAGTAAAATTGTGCAGCCCGCGAATGCTTTCCACGACGCCGTTCAGCGCCTTGGGAAGCTGCGGGTCGGTTGCGTTGGCGTAGTGCGTCGCGCCGTTGGGCATCACATAGTTGTGAATGGAGGTGTGGAAGGCCTGCTCGGCCTGGTCGGCCGTCCCGCTGAAGGTGACAAAGGTGCGGCTGTGCGCCTCCTGGACGTTGGTGAACCCCTGCGCCTGGAGCCATGCCGTCACTTTCTGAATATCCTTTTCGTTCATGCCGAAGCGGTCGGCATACTGGGCCGTGGTCAGCCACTTGTGATATTGCGTGCTGTGGCGGTCTTGCTGCTGCTGCAGCAACTGCGCCAGATCCGCTTTCTGCGAGGCGCTCATGGCAAAGTGCATGGTCATCGTCGGCAGCGCCAGCGATCCGCTTACTTCGCCCTGGTCTTTGGCATAAACAATTGATGGCCGCACATTGCCAGACAGCGCAAAACGTTCGCTGCCGCTAATGGCACTCTTGATGCGCTCCGGCGCCTCTGCCGCAACAAGACTCGCCGAGAAAATTACGGCTGACAAGGCCACAAAAGATGCTTTGCCAAAAAATTTTAACGAATGCCCGTGTCCACTCATATGTTTTGTTAGCAACTACTTAGTTGAACGCGCCCTTGCGCGGTTGGGTTACTTGCGGCCAGCGGAAGCAAGTCACTAAGTGGTCATTTACCATTCCGCTGGCCTGCATGAAGGCGTAGCAGATGGTGGACCCCACAAATTTGAACTCACGCTTAACAAGATCCTTACTGAGCGCGTCCGATTCCCGGGTGCGGGCCGGAAGGCTCTCGCCCGCGCGCCGGTTGGCGGTGATGGGCTTTCCGTCAACGAAGCGCCAGAGATAATTGTTAAACGTTCCGAACTCTTGCTGGACGCGCAGGAAACAGCGCGCGTTTGTCACGGCGGAATGGACCTTGAGGCGGTTGCGCACGATGCCGGCATTTCCGAGAAGTTCGGCTATTTTTGCGTCACCGTACCTGGCCACTTTCCCGGCGTCAAAGTGGTCGAAGGCTTCGCGGTAAGCGGCGCGTTTTTTCAGGACCGTGATCCAGCTCAGGCCGGCCTGCGCGCCTTCCAGAATCAGCAGTTCGAATAAGGCGCGGTCGTCATGGAGCGGCACGCCCCATTCCTGGTCGTGATAGGCGATGTAGAGGGGGTCGCTGCCGGCCCAGGCGCAGCGGTTGGGTTCAGGCATTTGCCCAGATTATAAGGCTTCGCTTACTTGCCCACCAATACTTCCACGCCCGCGCTCGCTTCCTGCACATACTTGCTCATTTCGAGCAACTGCGCCGCCAAATCGTCCGCATTCCCGGATTTCGCCGAAGATTCCATCATCCCGCCCAATCGGGTCAGGTCTGGAAAGCCGAACGAACTGCCGGTGCCGCGCAGGTCGCGGGCCACTTCGCCCAGCCTGTCAAACTCGCGCTGTTCGACCATTTGGCGCAGCCGGGGCACGTCATTTTTTTTGGCCAGGATGTAGCGCCGGGCGGCCTCTTCCATACCGGCAGGGATGCTGACGCCCACGGGCACGGCGGGCACGCGGATTTTGGCCGAATACTTTTGCAGAGTCTCCAGCAATCCCGATTTCGAGATCGGCTTGGAGATATGCGCGTTGCAGCCGGCCGCCAAGCTTAAATCAATATCCGCCTTGCGGGTGTGCGCGGTGAGCGCCAGCAGCGGAGTGGGGGAGCGGCCGGCGCGCTGTTCGGCGTCGCGAATGAGCCGGGTCGCGGCCAGCCCGTCCATCACAGGCATCTGAATGTCCATCAGAATCAAGTCAAACTGCCGCGACAGCGCGGCTTCGACGGCAGTTTTGCCATTCTCGGCAAACGTCACTTCATAAGGGCCGCGCTTCAGGAATTCCTGGAGCAGAAAACGGCTGTCTTCGGAATCTTCGGCAATCAAAATCTTGAGCAGTTCCGGCTTGGCCGCCGGAACCTCCTGCGCTTTGGCGACATTGGCGGCTAAGCCAGCCGCAAAACGCACGTCGAAGGTGAACGCCTTGGCTTCACCAGGGGCATTGCGCAGGAACAATTCGCCGCCCATTTCGCGCAGCAAGGTGCGGCACAAACCGAGGCCGTCGCGCTGGTCGCGCGGCATGCCTGTTCCCGAAAAAGTCACGCTGAAATGGACCTGGCAGGCGCTGGCTTCGCCGGGCTGGGCGGTGACGCGAATCTCTCCGCCGTCGGCAAACTGCAGCGCATTATTCAGCAGGTTCGCGAGAATCTGCTGAAGCCTGATGGGATCGCCATTCAGCGTTCGGGGAATGCCGGGGACGAGCGCGAGCTTCAAGACCAGGTTTTTCGCGCGCGCGGCCGCGCCCAGCTTGTCGAGCGTGTGCTCCAGCACCAGCTTCAGATCGAAGTCCACCTTTTCGAGCTCGAACTGGCCGCTCTCAATGTTCGACAAATCGAGGTAATTATTCACCAGCCGCAGCAGGTTCGCCACGGCGCGCCGAAACGCTTCCAGGCGTTCGCGCTGCGGCTCAGTTGCGCGCTGGTCGCTGAGCAGCATGTCTTCCACGCCCAGCACACGCGCGCCCAGGGCATCGGAATGCGCCCGCGCCGCGCGCCCCAGTTGGGAAATTTCGGCCGCGGATTCCAGAATGGCCTTGAGCCAAACCTCTTTGCGGTTTGCTTCGTGGCGGTTTACTTCTTCCTCAAGCTGTGTCATTCAGGCGCGCTCCGCATTCTGGGCGCAAAACTCGGCCACAATTTTCAGCAGAGCCTCGCCGCTGAAGGGCTTTTCGAGGAAGACATTGCCGCCGCGCAAGATATCCTCGTCTTTCAGCCCGCGGTCGACATAGCCGGACACGAACAGCACGCGCAGTTTGGGCCGGAGCAGGCGCGCCTTTTCAGCCAGCGTGCGGCCATTCATCTCCGGCATCACCACATCCGTCACCAGCGCGTCAATGTGGCCTTTGTAGGCGGCACAGATTTCGAGCGCCTTCGCGCCGTTTTCGGCCGCCAGCACCTGATAGCCGCGATCCTGCAAAACGGCCAGCACAAAGCCGCGCACGGTGGGGTCATCTTCGGCCAGCAAAATGGTTCCGCATCCCGCCGCCGCGGCCGCCTCCGCCTGCGACGACAGTTCCTCCGATTCCGGATTGGCGCGCGCGCAAGCGGGCAACTGAATGATGAAGGTGGTGCCGCGTCCCGGCGCGCTGTCCACCTTGACCTTGCCGTTGCAGCGGGCGATAATGCCGAAGCTGGTGGAAAGCCCCAGGCCGGTTCCCTTCCCTGCCTCTTTGGTGGTGAAAAAGGGCTCAAAAATTCGCGCCTGGACTTCCGCGCTCATGCCCATTCCGGTGTCGGACACCGCCATGGTGACGAGGCCAAACTCGGTTTCCGCGTCCTGTTCGGCGCGCGGCAAATTGCGCGTGGTGATGGTGACGGTTCCGCCTTCCGGCATGGCGTCGCGCGCGTTGACCACCAGGTTCATCAAAACCTGCTCCATCTGCCCGGAATCGGCCAGAATCGGCAGCAAGTCGTCCTGCAGCGAAGTCTTCAGCTCGATATCGGCGCCAATCAGCGGGCGGAGCATGTCCAGAAATCCCAGCACCAGCGCGTTCAAATTGAGCGGCTTCAACTGGGTAATCTGTTTGCGGCTGAACAGCAGCAACTGCTTGGTGAGGCGCTGGCCGCGCTCGCCGGCCTGCAAAATGGCGTCCAGCTTGGCCGGGTCCGCGCCGCCCTTGCGCTGGAGCATGCGGGCGTAACCGTTAATGACCGTCAGTAGATTGTTAAAATCGTGCGCCACGCCGCCGGCAAGCGCGCCAATGGCTTCCAGTTTTTGGGTGGTTAAAAGCTCGGCCTGCTGGCGCTTGGCCTCCGTCACATCGCGCACAATGGCGGAACTGCCGGCCTTGGTTCCGTCTGAATTCCAGATGGGCGAAATGGTGACGGCCAGGTCCATCACCTCGCCTGTTTTGCGGCTGCCTTTGGTTTCATAGCGCTGAATTGCGCCGTCCTGGGCCAAAAAAAAATCCGCAAACAGGCGCGCCAGCGGCCAGCCATACACCTCTTCGGCGCTGTATCCGAACAAGCTTTCCGCGCCGGGATTCCAGTTGACAATCAAGCCCTGTTCCGACGCGCCAATGATGGCGTCGGGCGAAGATTCCACAATGGACGCCAGCCGGTGGCGGCTGCGCTCGGCTTCCTTGCGCTTCTCGCGCTCGCTCTTTTCCTGCAGCGCGCTCTCAATGGCGAACGGCAGGCGGGCCGGGCGGTCCTTCAAAATATAGTCGTTGGCTCCGAGCTTGATGCACTTGGCGGCAATTTCTTCGCCCACCGACCCGGTGACCAGAATGCAAGGGATGTCGCGCCCGTCGGCTTGCAAGAGGCGGAGCACTTCCATTCCCGACCAGCCGGGCAGCTTGTAATCGGTCAGCACAATGTCGTAATGCTTGCTGCGCAAGGCCTCCACAAACTGGTCGCGCTCGGCCACGACGTCGGCCTGGATCAGGAGGCCGGCTTCTTCCAGTTGAAGCTGGCAAAGCAAGGCATCGTTCGGCTCATCTTCGGCATGCAGCAGGTGTAAGGTGCGCGCCGTTTCGGAGGGAACGGAAACAATTTCCGGCTGAGCCACGTTCATTTCAGGATTAACCCTATGACGCTTATCGGTCACCTCAGAGGCGGAATCGAAGAGGATCAAACAAAAAGCCGGAGATTTCTGCTAGCCCGAGCAACTAATAAGGGTGTAGCCTGCATGCCGCCCACCATCCTTGTTGTTGATGACGAACCAGCGCTGCGGTCCTTTGCCGAAGCGCTGCTGGAAGATCTTGGCTATGCGGCCCTGCTGGCCGAGCATGGCCGCGCGGCCGTGCAGGCGCTGCTGCAGGAGCCGGAATCGGTCGCCGCCGTGCTGCTGGACATGACGATGCCGGGCCTCAGCCCGGAGGAAACGTTCCGGCTGATGCGCGAGATTCGGCCGGACCTGCCGGTGATTATCCTTTCCGGCGACCTGGAATCGGTGGTGCGTGAGCGCTTTCCTCCCGGCACCATCGCCGCCTTCGTGCAAAAGCCTTACACGGACGAAGAACTCCAAATTGCGCTGGCCGAAACGCTGGCGCAGCGCGCCGCCTCGCCGGTTCCGCCCGCCGAGTTCAAGCTGGTTCGGCTGTCTGAAGACGAAGTGGCCGGGATGCGCCAGGATTATCTGGCCACCTGCCGACTGGATCTGCTGCGGATGAATGCCATGCTGGCCGCGCAAGATTTTTTGGCGCTCCAGGTGATGGGCCACACGCTCAAGGGCAGCGGCGGGTGTTTTGGGCTGTCCAATCTGACGCAGCTTGGCAATGCGCTGGAAGATTCCGCCAAGGCCGGCAATGCGGCCGCCTGCGGCGAACAAATTGAAGCGCTGAGAGGGTTTCTGGGGGCAGGATCTCAATAAGCATCATGAGCACTCTCACGGCCGACAGCCAAAGCCTTCAGGCGCACCTTTTGGACCACGCCTATGAGCCCGTGATTGCCTGGGAACTGGACGGCGTTATTGTCTACTGGAACCACGCGGCTGAGGAGTTGTACGGCTTTTCGCGCGCGCAGGCGATGGGCGCCAATATTCACCAGTTGCTGAAGACGGTTCACCCTATTCCGCTGGCTGAAATTCTGTCGCAGGTGCAGAGCCTCAGCCAGTGGTCGGGCGAAGTGGCGTATCAAACCAGCGACGGGGTGGCGCTTAGCATCGACAGCCGCCTTATCTTAATCAACGTGCCCGGCTGCGCGCCGCTTATTCTGCAAAGCGACCGCGACAACAGCATTTACAAGCAGGCCGAAACCGCCATGCGCCAGGTTTATGAAGAGCTGGAACAGCGGGTGGAGGAGCGCACGCGGGATTTGGCGAGCGCCAACAAGGAACTGGAATCGTTTTCTTATTCCGTCTCGCATGACTTGCGCGCCCCGCTGCGCAGCCTGCAAGGTTTCGCGCGCATTCTGCTGCTGGATTACGCGGGCAAGATGCTGGATGACCGCGCGGTTGATCTCATGCACCGGATGACGGCGTCGGTCGCGCGCATGGGCCAGTTGATTGAAGACCTGCTGAAGCTTTCGCAAGTGACACGCACTGTCATTCATCCCCAGCCGCTGGATCTCACGGCGATGGCCAACATCATCTTTGACGATTTGAAAGAGCGCGATCCGGCGCGATCTGTCGACGTTCGCGTGGAACCCGGCCTCAGCGCCGTGGCGGACCCTGGCCTGCTGCGCGCGGTGCTTGAAAACCTGCTGGGCAATGCCTGGAAATTCACCGGGAAAACCGAGGCCGCGCAAATCACCGTCGGCGTCACCGCCACGCCGGACAGCGACACCACCTATTTCATTCAGGACAACGGCGCGGGCTTCGACATGGAATTTGCCGACCAACTGTTCGCGCCTTTCCAGCGGCTGCATCGCGCCACCGAATTCGAGGGGACCGGCGTGGGCCTGGCGACCGTGCAGCGGGTCATTCACAGGCACGGCGGGCGCATCTGGGCCGAAAGCAGCCCGGGTGAGGGGGCGAAGTTTTACTTCACGCTGGGAGCTGGATCAAAATCAAAAAAAAGGCTGACACAAACCTGAGATGGCCTCCGCGCAGATTTTGCTTGTCGAAGACAGTCCGGACGACGAAATGCTGATGCTGGACGCGCTCAGCCGATGCGGCCTTAACGTGCAGGTGGCGGTGGCGCGCGACGGGGCTGAGGCGCTGGATTGCCTGCATCCCAAGGAGGACGGGACAGACCACCCGCCGCCCCGGCTGGTGCTGCTCGACCTGAAACTCCCCAAGGTCAGCGGGCTGGAGGTGCTGCGCCGACTGCGCGCGCACCCGCGCACCAAGTACGTGCCCGTGGTCATCCTGACGTCTTCGTCGCAGGTGGAAGACATCCAGAAAGCCTACGACAACGGGGCCAACGCTTACGTGCGCAAACCGATCGACTTCCAGCAATTTTTGGAGTCGGTTCGCTGCCTGGAACAGTTCTGGATTTCGTTTAATGAAATTGTGTAGCTACTTCTGCACTGGAATGAAGCGCGCCTGGCTGGTGGGCGGAACAAGCCCTTTCAGCCGGAGATAAACCGCGATGCGCCCGTAGGCTTCTTCGCATTGGCTGGCGTTGAGAAACAGCAATCCGAGACGCGAATGCGGCGCGCTTCCGAAATCCACCTGCTCCGACGCATTGAAACTATTCACAAAGCCATAGGCCTGCGCGCACTTGCGCACCGATTGCGCCAGAAATTGCAGATAATCCGCCTTTGATTGCGGGATGGGCGGTTCTCCGGTGAAGCCCGAATCCTCGACCGAAGAGCAAACCTTGCGCTGCGAGGCGGCAATGTCGCCGATCAGCTGCCCGAAAGTGGGGCTGACCGGCGTGGGGCGAAACGAATAATCTTCCAGCGGCATGGCGTCCGCGCTTTTCAGCAGGTTGGCGCTGACAGCTCCGTAGGACTGCCTGGCTTCATCAATGAACCGGTTCACGGGCTGCTGCGCGCTGCCTATGGCCGCCCCTAAGATCAATACGGCAAATAGCTTCATAAGTATGTGACTGAAAATGCCGCAAAAGGTTAGTCACGCAAGCGCGTGACCGATGGCATCGATGACCGAGGCCCAGTCGCCCGCTTTGGTTTGGCGAAAGATCCGCATGGTGGGGTACCAGGGGCTGTCGGCGCGCGCTTGGAGCCAGCGCCAGTCGCGGTCGAAAGGAATCATCAGCCAGACCGGGACGCCCAGCGCGCCAGCCAGATGCGCGGTTGAATTGTCGATGGTGATCACCAGATCCATGGCCGCCACCTGCGCCGCGAACAGGTCCAGATTCTGCAACTGATCCACTTCGCGGTCAATGAAGAGCGGAACCTGCGCCGCGGAGGCTTGCTGCTCCAGTGCGGCGTGATCGCCATATTGCAGGCTGACCCAGAAAATATCGTGGCCTTGCAGCAGGGGCGCAAGCTGCGCGAGTTGCATGGATCGCCGGCGGCCGGTTTTCGTGTTCTTTGTATGCCAGGCGATGCCGACCACTCTCTGGCCGCGGGCGTAACGGCTGCGGAACTGGTTGCGGCGCGCGCCATCGGCCGTCAGGTAAGGCGATGCGGTGGCGGAGAAGGATTGCTGGGTGTTGCGGAAGAAGCGGGGCAGACTGCCGGTGGGAAGATGCGCGCCTATTTCGGCATCATCCGGCAGGCCCGCGACGACTTGCAGCGAAGGAAACGAACGCGCAAACAGCGGCACCAGGCGCGCCTCGCAATCGAGCGTGACGCGGTTGCCGCTTTGGAGCACTTCGGGAATGAGGCCGGCGAACATGATTTCATCGCCCACGCCTTGCTCACCCCACAGCAGCAGGCGGCCGGACGGGAGCTTGTTGCCTTTCCAGCGCGGAAAAGGGTAGACGCGCATGGGTTTGTGGCCATGCGTCTTCCAGCGCGATTCGTAATTGAACCAGCCATCCACAAAGTTGCCATCGAGCAGTTGCGCCAGCGCGGTGCCATAGGTGGCTTCCCAATAATCGTGCTGAATGGCGGTGGCGCGCGCGTAGGCCTGGAGAGCTTCGTCCAATTGATTGAGCGCCTGATACGTGTTGCCCAGATTGTAGAGCGCGGTGAGGTAATCGGGCTTTAGGGCAAGTGCGCGCTCAAAGCAGGCCACGGCTTCGTCCATATTGCCCAGCTCTTTCCAGGCGTTGCCCAGGTTGGAGCAGGCGACGGCGAGTTCGGGATTGAGAGCAAGAGCGCGCTGATAATGCGGAATGGCTTGCTCCGGGTCGCCCATTTCGGCGAAGGCCACGCCCAGATTGACATAGGCGTCGGCGTTGTTCGGGTTGAGCGCGATGGCCCGCTCAAAATGCGCCACGGCGTCGCTGTACTTGCCTTGCGTGACCAGCACATGGGCGAGATTGCTGTGCGCTTCCGGGTAAGCGGGCCGCAGCGCGAGGGCGCGACGGTAGCTTTGGATGGCTTCGTCGAGTTTGCCCAGCGAGTTCATCACCACGCCGAGATTTGAATGATAGATGGCTTCGTCCGATTTGAGCGAAATCGCCTGGCCGATGAGCTGGATGGCCGGTTCGGGATGGCCGCATTTGTAGCCGATCATTCCCAACAGATGCAGGCTGTCGGCATGGCGGGGGTTTTGTTCGAGAACCTGGCGATAGAGACGCTCCGCTTCCGGCAGGTTGCCTTTCTGATGGAGCGCCAGGGCTTGCTTAAATAAGGTGTCGATGGGCGGCTGGGGAGGCGGATGTTTGCGGGTTTTGCTGCTCACTGAATGAGGTAGTTCCTCACCGTCCAGAGTTTTCTCATTTAGCGGCGGTGTCGAAGACTCCGGTTTCCACCGTTTCGCCGTGCTTCATTTGAACAAAGATGCGATACGCGCCGGGAGTTGGGAGGCCGTAAGGGAAGGAAACGATGTTGGGGATGGTGGTTTCTTCCATCATGCGCATGTCAGGCTGCGCCAGCATGAGGGCGGCCATGGAAACGGTGCCGTTGGGGTGAATGTGCGCGAAGACAGTGCCGTCGGTCTTGACGAAAGCAGCGTGGCCCAGCATGCCCATATAGAGCGCCATGTCGGCTGGGGCCTTGCCTTCCGGCGTGAGAAGTTCGAACTGAAAATGGTGCGGATCAGGCGTGTGCAGCCAGCGCATGCGGTATCCGTCGGGCAGCAGGAATGTGTCGCCCAAATGCGCGACGCCGATGGGCGAAGTTTCCGCGCGCGCATCGTCGCCTGATAATGGCCGCGCCGGAGCGGGAATGCCATTTGGCAGATGAATAGCGGAGACCAGCGTTTCCGGCAGGCCGTTTTCGTGGACCACGTCGGCGTAAAGTTTGTAATCGCCGGGAGGCATGGCGGGCAGCGCGACGTGGAATTCGTCCGGCTGCCGCTGGTCCGGGTGCAGATGATAGAGCACGTCCAAACCGGGCTGGCGGATGGCGTAAAGATGCATGAGGTGGTTGTGGTCGAGCACGAGGTCGTCCATTTTGCGCACAAACAAGACGCGATTCAGTGCGCCCACTTTGCGGCCGGGCTTGGCCTGCATCCAGCCGGGTTCGCTCAGGTTCAGCGACAGGTCGGCCCCTTGCAATTCGGCGCGCATGTTGAGCGGTTTGTAGACGCGCTGCTTGTAGACGTTCGATTCGCTGTCCCACCAGAGTTTGCCGCCGGCGAGAACCAAAGCGATAACGCCAAAGGCGACGGCGCTGGCGACACGGCCTTTGCGCTTGGCGGCGGCGCTGGCCTCCGCGCCGGCATCGAGCTTGGCTTCGCGCACCGTCGCCCCGCAGATGGCGGCGAGTCCGCCGACCAGAAACAAACCGAGAATGGCCAGGCCAACGCCCAGAGGCCATTCCATGCGGCGGGTGGTTTGCGCCACGGCGGGCACGGGAATGGAGAGCGTGCCCGCGCCTTCAGAACCATCGGCGGCAATGCGCACCTGCCACGAACCGTCCGACATCAGCCAGAGCGAACCGGTGAAGAATTGCGGATCGGTGGCCGAATGAAGCAGCGCATCGGGTATGGGCGGATGATCGGCTCCGGGCCCGAACAGCGGCAGCGGGACGGCGGTCATTCGGCTGACGCCGGGAGTCTGGCTGCGCACCAGAATTTCGGCGACGCCGGGGATGACTTGCGGCGGCCGGATGGTGACGAAGAGCTTGTAGGGTCCGGCGCTGCCGTCGAGATAAATGTCGGGGCTGCCGACGTGGGCGCTGGCCGCGAAGGCCAAAAAAAGGAGAAGGGCAATTTGCCTCATCGCTTCACCGCACGCATCCAAGAAGCGCGAGAGAGAGACCAGCGGATAGACAAAACAGCCGCCGCGGCCGCCAGAAAGAAGCCAAACCAAAGCTGCGCGCTGGATTCATAAACGTAGAAAAGGTTGCGCGCCAGGTAAGACTGCGGAGGCAGAGCATAGTAAAGGTAAATGGTTCCCCAAAACGGTTTGGCGGCGGCGGGCGAGTTTAGAAAGGCGGCGAAAAACCATTCGGGAAGGATCAGAAGAACGGCGTAGACGAGGCCGCTGACCAGCGCGTTTTTCCAAAGGCTCCAGGATTGGGTGCGCTGCCATAAGAGGTCGAGCGCCAAGGCCGGAATGATCAGCAGAACAGGGAATTGCGGCGGCACGAAGCTGGTTACATGCTGATACACCGGGCCCAGTTTTGGCTCGGCGGGAAAGAGCGGAAGAATCTGGATGAGGGTGATATTGATGACGGTATAGACGCCGGCAACGGCGGTGGCCGCGAATGGCAGGCGGGTGACGCGCGCGGCGAGCGTCAGGGAGATGGGCGTCAAAGCGGCCAGCACCAGGTAAGGCGTGGAGGTATGCAGCAGGGCGCGCGACGTGGTTTCCATGAGCATGACCATCAGCAACGTCAGCAGGAGGCCGCTGACATAGAGAAAGAGCCAGCGCGACTGGGCTGAAGGCTGGCGGTTGATGTGTCCGGCGATGAGCACGAGGGTTCCCAGCGTGATGGCATAGATGCCCAGGAACAGGACAATGTGCGGCGGGCTGATGATTTTGACGTCGAGGCCATAGGCGTTGTGCCACCAGTTGTCGAACGGGGCGGAAGTGAGCATGGTGATGCCGCCCCAGGCGGCGATGAATGCGCCCAGCGGAGCGCGGAATCCCCAGATATGCACCGAGTTTTCCTTCAAAGCGGGGCGGCTGGAAAATGTCGTGCAGAGAATGACAAAACCGAATGCAATGCCAGACAGCACGCCGCCCAGATAGATAGCCATGTGGGCGGGAGTCCAAAAGGTGTCGCGGCCGATGGAAGAATGCCAGGAGATGTCCCAATGGCCGCCGATCATGATGGAAGTGAGCGCCAGGACCGCGCACCACATGTACCAGGGAACGGCTGGAATGAGTCTATGGGGCGGCAAGGTGGTGGCCATAAAAACTTCTTTTACCATTGTCTCGCACTTTTTTTGCTGGTAAAAACACAAGCAAAAGATAGAATACTGTTAATCAACTCTGTCATGACCAAGAAAATGCCGAACAAGCTTCTGGCGGAAGAACGAAGACGGGAAATAGTGAGTGTGCTGGGCCAGCACGGCCGCATCACGGTGGAAGAAGTGGCAAAGCGCTTTGGCATCTCTGCGGTGACGGCGCGCAGCGACCTGGACGCGCTGTCGGTGTCGGGCGCGCTGGTGCGCTCGCACGGCGGCGGCATCAAGCCTTTGACGGCCACGCCGGAGCATCCTTTAAAGGTGCGCGAGGGCATGCACCATGACGAGAAGGTGCGCATTGCGCAGGCGGCGGTTGCCTTGATTCAGCCTTTGCAGACGGTTTTTCTGTGCAGCGGCTCCACATCGGCCGAGCTGGCGTCGCAGTTGAAGCAGCACGCGCCCCAGAACATCACGGTGATTGCGTATGCGCTGAATATCGCGCAGATTCTGGCCGACAGCCCGAAGCTTTCGCTGATTATGCTGGGCGGGTTTTTGCGCCATCCTTCCACGGCGTTTGTGGGCCCGCACGCCGAGCATATGATCCATTCGCTGCATGCCGACCATTGCTTCATGAGCGCGGTGGGGCTGGATTCGGAAGTGGGCATCACCACGCTGGACATTATGGAAGCGCAGTTGAACCATCGCATGATTGAATCGGCCGCGCAGGTGACGGTGCTGGCGGATTCGAGCAAGTTCGGGCACCGCAGCCTTTCGCTTATTCACGATTTTCGCGGAATTCACCGGGTGATCACCGACACGCGCGCGCCGCACAAGGATGTGGACCGGCTGCGGGCGCAAGGCGTCGAAGTAGTGCTGGCGTGATGAATCCTCCGGTTGCCGCGCGCGTTGAGCATCGGGAAGTGCGGCATGGCGAAACGGTCAGCGACGATTATTTCTGGCTGCGGCAGAAATCGAATCCGGACGTGATTCGGTATCTGGAGGCCGAGAACGCTTACACGGCCGAGATGACGAAGGGCTTGCTGCCTTTTGCCGAGAGCTTGTATCAGGAGATGCTCAGCCATATCAAGCAGACGGACTTGAGCGTTCCGGTGAAGCGCGGCGATTACCTTTATTACTCGCGGACGGAGGAAGGCAAGCAATACGCCATTCATTGCCGCCGACGCCAAGGCGAAGGCGCAGAAGAGGTGATTCTGGATTTGAACCAGATTGCGCAGGGCAAGAAGTTTGTGGGTCTGGGCGAATCGGTGGTGAGCGATGACCAGAATCTGCTGGCGTACACGCTGGATTTCACGGGGTTCCGGCAATACACGCTGCAGGTGAAGGATCTGCGCACGGGGCAGACGCTTTCCGACCGTGTGGAGCGGGTGACTTCGCTTGAATGGGCGGCGGACAACCAGACGCTGCTGCTGACGACCGAAGACGATGTGACGAAACGGCCGGACACGCTGTGGCGGCACACGCTGGGCGGGAAGACGGAGCTGGTTTATCACGAGGCGGATGAGCTTTATGATGTCGGCCTGGTGCGCACGCGCGACCGCCAGTTCATTGTGCTGGAGATTGAGAGCAAGGACACGAACGAATGCCGGTATGTGTCTTCAGCCGAACCGGACAAAGAGCCGCAAGTGTTTCTGGCGCGCGAGAAGAAGCACCGCTATTATGTGGAGCATCGCGAAGGCTTGTTCTATGTGCGGACCAATTACGACGGGCGCAAGGATTTTGAGGTGGTCACGGCTGCGGAGAGCGACTTAGCGAAGAAGAACTGGAAGACGTTTGTTCCGCACACTCCCGGCGTGCTGATTGAGAATGTGGACCTGTTTCGCGACTTTGCGGTTGTGGAAACGATGACGGAAGCGGTGAACCATTTGCGGGTTTACAGCTTCGGATTGGAACAGTGGCATGAGATTGCATTCGCCGAGCCGGTTTATGCGGCTTCGCCGGGCTCGACGCCGGAGTTTGATTCCGAGACGTTTCGCTACCACTATCAGAGCTTTATCACGCCGCCGAGCGTTTATGACTATCACGTGCGCGAGAGCCGCAGCGAGTTGCTGAAGCGGCAGGAAGTTCCGGGCGGGTATGATGCTTCGAACTATGTTTCCGAGCGGCTTTGGGCGACGGCGCGCGATGGAGTGCAGGTGCCGATTTCGATTGTTTACCGGAAGGGGCTGGCGCGCGACGGGCAGGCTCCGCTGTTTCTTTATGCTTATGGATCTTATGGCATCAGCATGCCGGCGGGGTTCAATGCCGCGCGGCTGGCGCTGCTGGACCGGGGCATGACTTACGCGATTGCGCATATACGCGGCGGGAGCGAAATGGGCGAGAACTGGCGCGAAGACGGCATGCTGCTGAAGAAGAAAAACACTTTTCAGGATTTCATCGATGCGGCGGAATATCTGGTGAAGGAGAAGTGGACATCGAGCGACCGGCTGGTGATTGAAGGCGGGAGCGCGGGCGGTTTGCTGATGGGGGCGGTGACGAATATGCGGCCGGATTTGTTCAAGGCGGTGCATGCGGCGGTTCCGTTTGTGGATGTGATGAACACGATGCTGGATGCCAGTTTGCCGCTGACGGTGGGCGAGTATCTGGAGTGGGGCGATCCGAATGAGAAGGCGGCTTACGATTACATGAAGAGCTACAGCCCTTACGACAATTTGGAGAAGCGGGCTTATCCGGCGATGCTGGTGACGACCAGTTTTAACGACAGCCAGGTGATGTATTGGGAGCCGGCGAAGTATGTGGCGCGTTTAAGGACGGTGAAGGCGGATGAGACGCCTTTGCTGCTGAAGATCAAGATGGAACCGGCGGGGCATGGCGGCGCTTCGGGGCGGTATGACCGGCTGAAGGATACGGCGTTTGAGTATGCGTGGATGCTGAGCCAGGTTGGGATTGAGAAGTAGGGCTCGCTGATCAATCGCCGTGCGAGAGCGGGGTGGGTTGTGCGACGGGGTCGACGTCGTAGCGGGCTTTGCCGCGATTGTTGCGGTTGGAGCCGGGCCATTCCAGGCGGAGGTCGGTGCAGACTTCGTTGAGCATGGGGATGGTGGTGACGCGCTGCTCCATGGCGAAGGCGGTGACCAGCAGGTTGTCGCAGATGAGGTTGATGAGGCGCGGGATGCCGCGCGAGCGCTTGTAGATTTCTTCCAGAATTTCGGGCGGGAAGAGAGTTTGATTGGGCATGCCGGCGCGCGCGAGGCGCGTTTCGATGTAGGCGGCGGCTTCGTCCGGCTCGAGCGGATGCAGGGCGCAGCGAAGAACGATGCGCTGCTTCAATTGGCGCAGGTTGGGGGCGTCCAGTTTGCGGTCGAGTTCGGGCTGGCCGGCCAGAATGATCTGCAGCAGCTTGCCTTGGCGGTTTTCGAGGTTGCCGAGAAGGCGGATTTCTTCGAGCACGTCCCATTCCAGGTTGTGCGCTTCGTCGACGAGAAGGACGCAGGTGCGGCCGCGCTCGGCTTGCGAGAGAAGGAGAGCGTTCAAGGCGAAGAGGACGTCGGTTTTCGATTTTCGGTCGCATTGCAGATCGAAATCGTAGGCCATCATTTCGAAAAACTGGTCGGGGGTGAGGCGGGAGTTGAAGATGAAGGCGAATTCGGTGCGGAGGCTGTCGAGATAGTCGCGCAGGCATTCGAGCATGGTGGTTTTGCCAGTGCCGACTTCGCCGGTGAGGACGATGAAGCCCTTGCGCCCGCGCACGCCGTATATTAGGTTAGCCAGCGCCTCCTCATGCTGAGGACTGCGGTACAAGAACTCTGGATCCGGAGTGATGTTGAAGGGGTTTTCCGTGAACCCAAAGTAGGGATTGTAAATAGCGCTCTGCATTAGAAAGACACGTCCGTCCTGAAACTACTCTGGTGATCTTAAAAGAAAAAATCCCTTAACTACCATTAACACAAATATCGTCGGGAGCGCGCTATTGCTTCATAGCCCGGCGGCGATTCGGGGTAAACGAGTACCGTTACGGGTGAAACTGTCAGGACTGAAACTGCACGGAGGCCCAGCCTGGGAGCGAGAGATTGTTGCCGTTTCCGAAGACGATTCGGCGGGTTTTGGGGAAGATGACGTCGTCGCGGATGGCCCGGTTGAGGGCGGGGACGGTGCGCAGGAGTTTCTTGTAGGCGGCTTGGTCGGTTCCGAGATAGGCGGCTTTGGCGAGAAATCCGTTGCCCCAGCCTAGGCAGAGGAGGCAGGTGGAGGGCGAAGCCTGGGCGGCGGCGAGCTGGTCGCGGAGTTTTTGGATGTTTTGCTGGAGCGAAACCAGGCCGGTGATGCGGGCGTAGTGGGCGTGGATTTCGAGTTGGGCGGCGGCGTACTGGTTGGCGGATTTGATGAGAAGTTCGACGGAGCTTTTCGGGACTTGGCGTTCAGTCCAGAGGCCTTCGAAACTGGTTCCGGGGATGGCCATTTCGGCAAAAACGGCTGAGGATTCTCCGATGCGCTGGTTGGGGACGCTGCCGCGGCCGGCGATTTTCCAGACGAGCTGGGGTTTTTCGGGCTGGCGGGTGTCGAGCGAGGCGGTTCGGGTCAGATAAATCTTGAATGAATTTTCCGAAATGGCATCGCTGTCGGCGAGGGCGAGGACGCGGACGAGGGACGCGCCGGCTTGGGATTCGGCGGCGTCGGTGATGCGGCGGTAAAAGCGGTCGCCTTCCATGGAGGCGGCGATTTTTTCCATGGTGGCGGCGGACCAGCGGGAGTGAACCAGGCCGGTGCGCAGTGCGCCTTTGATGGCGGAGGCGGGCAGGTATGCGCCGCGATAGGTGGCGGCAAAGGTGGGGATGAAAAGGGCTTCGACGGGCGCGGCGTTCCAGATGCTGGTGGAATCGGAATTGTCGAAGGCGATGCGGCGCTGGGAGAAGCTTTGGGCGAAGCCGCCCCAACTGGCGAAATCGAGGCGGGTGGCTTTGCGGAGCTGGCTTAAGTAGCCTTCCAGGCGCGGGCCTTTGGCGAGGAGCTTGAAGATGCGGGTTTGGTC
>Ga0209208_10002211_pt1 | contig 27820 bp, 19 predicted proteins | sample S1TSphfallax_3_FD_187694 | JGI IMG/M metagenome (GOLD analysis project Ga0209208, IMG submission 187694) | Host-associated microbial communities from peat moss isolated from Minnesota, USA - S1T2_Fd - Sphagnum fallax MG (SPAdes) (version 2) | ecosystem: Host-associated > Plants > Peat moss >...
CGACAAGCTGATGCAGGACCGGCTGCGGCCGCGGTACCACCTGCTGCCGCAGGCTGGCAGCGTGGGCGACCCTTGCGCGCCGCGGTTTTTTGGCGGGCATCACCATGTCTTCTTCCACGGCAGCTACGGCGGGCGAGGGTGGCATCATGCCATGAGCGCCGACCTCGTCCACTGGCAACATTTACCGATCGCGCTGGCGCCCACCGACGGGGCCATCGACGCCTACGGCACCTTTACCGGCGGCGTCTTGCCCGGCGGGGAGGGCGGCAGCATCGTCTACACCGCCGTAACCAAGGTGCCGCGCGAGCGCGAGACGATTCGCAACGAGGGACTCAGAGAGGTGCAGGCGATTGCCACATCCATGGACCCGGATTTGCGCAGCTTCGTGAAGCGAACCACGCCGGTCATCGATGGGCCGCCGCCGGGGTTGCAGGTGACTGGCTTCCGCGACCCGTTTGCATGGCAGGAGGGCGACACCTGGTACATGGGCGTGGGTTCCGGCTTTCCGCAGGTGGGCGGCGCGGTGCTGCTCTACCGCTCGCGGGACATGATCCACTGGGAGTACCTGCATCCGCTGGCCGAGGGCGTCTGGAATGGACAGTCCTATTCGAACCCGGTGCCGAGCGGCGAAATGTGGGAGTGTCCGGACCTGTTTCCGCTGGGCGACAGGCATGTTCTGTTTTACTCGACCGAGGGCACCACGCGCTGGGAGGTCGGCGTCTTCGATAAGCAGACGCTGCGATTTCACACGGAAAACAGGGGCATTCTCGATCACGGAGCGTATTACGCGCCGCGCAGCAACTTCGATGGGACGGGTAGGCGTATTCTGTGGGGCTGGGTGCAGGAGCGGCGTCCGCGCGAGGAGTCGATGAAAGCCGGCTGGAGCGGCTGCATCTCGCTGCCGCGGGTGTTGACGCTTTCCGCCGACCGTCAACTCGAAATTGAGGTCGCGCCGGAGATTGCGTCGCTGCGGCAGGACACAGTGACTATTCAGCGGAGAGAAACCGCTGCGGAACTCGACGCAACGCTGGCCAGAGCGCCCATCCGCAACCGTTCCGGCGAGTTCCTCTGCACTTTTCAGGCGGGAACGGAGCCCTGCGGGCTGGAGCTGCAGCTCGTCTCCGGCGCGTCCACGGCGTCGATCTTCAAGGCGCAATACTCGTGGACGCTGGGCAAGCCGGTTTTGGGCATCGCGGACCGCCTGCTGCCGCTGGCACCCGGCGCGGATGGCCTTTCGACGCTCGATCTCTGGATCGACGGCTCGGTGATCGAAGCGATTCTCGATCGGCGCCAGGCTTTCACGAGCCGCTTCTACGATCTGCCCGACGCGGAGGCGGAGATTCGCCTCGTCTGGACCGGACCGCCCGGGTTGCTTAACAGCGTTGCCATGTCGCAGATTCGGGCCATCTCCGCGGACCGGCTAACGACCTGACCCTAAGCACCGGGGTGAAGGGGATTTCCATTTCTGGCTGGCGATGACTGTATACTGCGCACATCGCCGTTCCCGCTCGCCCATGCAAGGAGAATGCCGTTGCGCCGCTCTGCCTGGAAATTCCTACTCCTTCCCGCAGCGGCTTTCATTTGTCTTGCCGCTGCTTCCGCCCAAACGCCGCCTCAGACAAAATCGCCCTCGCGCGTTCCGACCATCGATCAGTCGCTGGAGATGCACACGGTTGCAAACCCGCGCATTTCGCCGGATGGCAAGCACGTCGTCTACGAGCAGTCGCGGACCGATTGGGACGCGAACGCCTTCGAGACCGATCTTTGGATTGCCGACACCGCGACCGGCGAGGCGCATCGGCTGACGTCGGTCGGCGAAGAGAGCAACAACGATGCGGACTGGTCGCCGGATGGGCGCTGGATTGCTTTCCTTTCGAGCCGACCCGCGCCTCTGGCCAAATCGCCCAAGGAAAAGCGCCAGCTCTATATCATCCCTGCCGACGGCGGCGAGGCACAGCAGTTGACGAGGATGGAAAACGGCGTCGATGGCTATAACTGGGCGCCCGATTCGAAGCGCATCGCTTTTACGGCGGAGGCGCCCGAGTCCAAGGCGATGAAGGATCGCCAAGAGTATTTTGGCGATTACCACGTCATCCACGCCGACTATGAGATGGCGCATCTATGGCTGGTCGATCTGCCGGTGACCGATGAGGCCGGCGACACGCCCGCGCCGGCCGAGCCGAAGCAGTTGACGAAGGAGGATTCGTTCACAGTTCAGAGCTTTCGGTTCTCGCCAGACGGCACACGCATCGCTTTCAGCGCGCAGCGCGATCCGGACCTGATCTCCGGCTTTTCGTCCGACATTTACACGGTCACGGTTGGCGATGGCGCGGTGACGAAGATCGTCGATACGCCAGGGCCGGACAGCAATCCGCATTGGTCTCCGGACGGGACGCAGATCGCGTACACCACGGCCAACGGCGCGAAGTATTTCTACTACGCCGACCAGCGCATCGCCGTTGTCCCGAGCAGCGGCGGCGCGCCGCGCATGTTGACGCTCAGCTTCGATGAAGACCCCGATCTGCTCGAATGGTCTTCGGACGGCATCTACTTTTCGGCACTGCAGAAGACGCAGTCGGGGCTGTTCCTGCTCGACCCCAAGACGAGCGCCATCAAGAAGATCGAGATTTCGGGCTCCTCCATTGCGGGGCAGTTTTCGTTTTCAAAGGACTGCAAGCGCATCGCGTATCGCGGAGCGGGCGCAAACCGGTTTGGCGAGATTTACGCGTCGAGCGTGCCTTTGGGCGCTCCCAAGCAGATCACCCACGCGGCCGAGCAGTTGTTCGACTTCAATACGGCGCGGCGCGAGGTGGTGCAATGGAAGTCCGGTGATGGCACCATCATCGAAGGCATTTTGTACAAGCCGGCCGACTTCGATCCGAAGAAGAAATATCCGCTGCTGGTGGTCATTCACGGTGGCCCGACGGGTATCGACACGCCGGTCATCAGCCCGGATCGCTATTACCCGATCGAGCGATTCGTCGCGAAAGGTGCGTTGATTCTGCGGCCGAATTATCGCGGTTCGGCGGGGTACGGCGAGGCTTTCCGCTCGCTCAATGTGCGAAATTTGGGCGTGGGCGACTACGCGGATGTGATCTCCGGCGTAGACTCGCTCATCGCACAGGGATTCGTGGACAAGGATCGCGTGGGATCGATGGGCTGGAGCGAGGGCGGGTATATTTCGGCGTTTATCACCACGTCGAGCGACCGGTTCAAAGCCGTTTCTGTCGGCGCGGGCATCTCGGACTGGGCAACGTATTACTACAACACCGACATTACGCCGTTTGCGCCGCAGTACCTGCATGCCACCCCGGCCGACGACGCGGAGATTTACAAAATCACCTCGCCCATCAGCTACATCGCGAAGGCGAAGACGCCGACGCTGATCCAGCACGGCGGCGCGGACCGGCGCGTCCCGATCGCCAACGGATTCGAACTGCGCCAGGCGCTTGAAGACCACGGCGTTCCCGTGAAGATGGTGGTCTACGACGGCTTCGGCCACCCCATCAACAAGCCGAAGCAGCAGCGCGCAGTGATGGAAGAGAACGAAAACTGGTTCGACCACTACATTTGGGGCGATCCGCTGCCGGAGTCGCTGACTCCCGTCGTGAAGCCGGAGAAGACGAGCGATTCCGCGAAGCCGTAGTGCGTGAGGCTAACGCGGCGACAGGTCGGCCGCGGAACGAATCGCTTCTTCCGTCAGGTTTTCGGAGCGGCGCTTTTCCTGCTTGTGCGCGTACATGGCCGCGTCTGCCGAGCGTTGCAGGTCTTCCTTCGTGGCTCCATCCTCGGGGTAGACGGCCAGGCCGATGCTGGCCGCGCCGTGCAGACGGTAGCCTTCCAGCACAAAGGGTTCGTCGAAGCAGCGCTCAAGGCGGACGGCGATTTCCTCGGCGTCGGCTCGGCTCCGCAAAATCGGCACCAGCACGATGAATTCGTCGCCGCCGATGCGGGCCAGCACATCGGCGTTGCGCAACTGCATCTTCATACGGCGAGTCGCTTCCTGCAAATAGAGGTCGCCGATGCGATGACCCAAGTGATCGTTGACCTGCTTGAAGCGGTCAAGATCGACATAAATCAACCCGAAGACTCCCTCCTTGCGGCGCGCGCACTCCATCAGTTCGTCTAGCTTCTTCTCCATGCTGAAGCGGTTGGGAATATCGGTGAGCAAATCGTATTCCGAGCGGTGGCGGAGGTCGCTGTAAAGGCGGCGGGTGTCGATAGCTAACTCGGCCAGGCGCGCGCCCACTTGCAGCGCCGCGGAAATATCCTCCTCTTTCGCGCCATAGAGCAGCGGAGTCGAAATCAGGAATCCCAGAGACGCTCCATCCGGAGAGAAGAGTTCCTGAAAGACGACGCCCGGCCCGGTTGGGCGCTCCACGCGTTCTCCGCCGCTTGCGGCAGCATGCAGTTCGAACCAGCACGAACTGCCGGAGAGGCGCGAGGAGACCAGCGATTGAATCTCCAGCAGCACCTCCGGCAACGGGGCCGAGCTGCTGATGCGTTCGAGGATGTGGCTGCGCTGCATCTCGAGGCGCGCAAGTTGGCGCTCGCGGATGGCGTCTTCCTGGCTCTGCCGGGCCAGGATCGCAGTCTGCTTCCGAAGCCGCCGGTCCAGCAAGCCGGCCCAAATCACGGCAATGAGAATGGTTGCGGTCAATGCCATCACGATGTAGGCCAGGCGTTTCACCGTCCACCAGGAGGGGGGCTCAAGCACTACCACGTCATTGAGCGAGCGCAGGCGCAGATCGAACCAGAGCCGGTCGCGCCAGTGGTTGCCGGCGTCGACAAAACAGACGCCGGTCACCCGCACACGGCTGCCGATGGTCGGCGTAGCCCTATTCCGCGACGCTTCGCCGGCGTCGGAGGATCGATGGCGAAGCGTAGCGGAAAACAAGTGCCCCTCGGACTGGATCAAGAATAGATCGACGCGATCGTCGTGGAGCATGCCCACGATTTCGCCCTCCATTGCCACCAGATCGTAGGTATGCTCGCCAACGGAGGCGCTTTCCCAGCGGACCTTCTGTGGAGTAGCCGCCGCGATCCGTTCGTCCGCGGCGCGCAACTGTCCGAATTCCAGGCCGATGCTTTCGCCCACCAGCGCGGGATAGCCGGTCGCCTCCACGCTTTGGCCGGCGTGGAGCGGCAGCAGGGAATTGGTCCGCACCATCATGGATCGCCCGTTGGCGTCGAGCACCGCCAGCGAACCCGGCTCGTAGTAGGTGAGGGTGCCGGCGATGCGGACCCGCGCGCTCTGATTGCTGTAGCGATAGGCCGCGACGACGCTATCCATCGGGATCAGAGGGCTTTCCCAGGGACTGTTCCGGGCGGGCTGAAGGACGACCAGATCCTTCCAGGAATTGACGTTGAGCATCACGCCGGAAACCTGCATCTTGCCGTCGTAGGCGCCGCCGGCAACTCCCGTCATCCGTACCTCCGCATCGAGCAGGTCCTCGACGCGCAGGGGGCCGGCCTCAACCATCACTCCTTCGACGGTGCCCCGCGGCACTTCGATGTGGATTCGGATACTGCGATGATCGACCGTGTCGTCCATCGTGGCGGAGAGCACCCGGCCCGCAATCGAAACGTACTGGCAGTCCAACCTGGACTGGATCAGGTCTTCGAAATTTGCCGGCTGAGGCTTGGGCAGATCGCCGTGGGCCAGAATTCGAACCGATTGGCCCAGGATGGTGGGTTTGAAGCTTTGCCGCGTCACGCCGGTGACTTCCACGCGATCGCCGGGACGCAACCCGATTTCCTGGTGAAAGCGGACGTAAATTCCCAGGCCATCTTCCATGACGAACAAGGTGGCCTCGGAAGGCCTCGCAAAGGTGACCGTCGCCGTGATGCGCACCGGCAAAGCCCGCGCCGCCTGTGCGTTAGGGAGCGCGGCAACCTGGCTGACGTGCGTCAGCACGGCAAGTGGCTGGCAGTACGCCACCGCTGCCCATGCCAACGCGAACACCGGCCAAAACCAAGCCGAAAACCTGCGCATCGTATCGCCCCGAGCCCCCGTTTCACAACCAAACTCCACTTCAGGCCAGAAGAGCCGTTGGGAGTTGGAAAGACCTCAAGAAGTTGTATCGGCAGAGTGGGCGCAAACTTAAGCTCTCCGACCGTGAATTCATGACTTGCGGCGGCTTGGCGCAATCGCCGATCCGGGTTTGGTGGCAACCGTACCGAGTATGCGACATCCGCAGGACAACATCCGCAGGACAAGATCCGCAGGACAACGCAACGTAAGTCTCCTGCTTTGGCGTTGGCCGGATCGGGATTTCCCGGGCTTGGCTCCATTTGCGCTAAAGCGGGAGCCGAAATCGTTCTGCGCGGTACAACTTGCGGTTTCGAAAGATCCAAACAGGCCGCGCCAGTATGCAACAATACCGGCCATGCGCTCTCTCGCCATCGCCCTTCTCGCCGCAGGCTTGCCCCTGCTCGCACAATCTCCAAAACGGCTCGTCCTCATCGACCAGGACGGCTCCGGCCCCGGCGGCTCCAACCAGATGGCCATGATGGTTCTTTTGCAGTCGCCGCAGGTGCAGGTGCTGGGGATCACCATGGTCACCGGCAACGCCTGGCGCGACGAGGAAACCGCGCATACCCTGCGCATGCTGGAGCTGATCGGCCGCACCGATGTACCAGTCGCGCAAGGCGCCGTCTTTCCGCTGGTCCGCACCCAGCAGGAGACGCAGCTCGAATCCGCGCTCGTCGGCAACGTGGCCTGGCTGGGCGCGTGGGGCGGCGGACCCACGACGCTGGTCGCGTCCGCCGGCAACTCTGTTCACGGCGAAAAGCCCGCGCAATCGGTCATCTACCAAAAAACGCATGGCCCCTACGAAATCCCTCCCATGCCAGAGGGCGCGCCCACGACCAAGGCCATCGAGGAAGACGCCGTTCACTTTCTTATCCGCCAAGTTCATGCGCACCCGCATCAGGTAACGATTTACGCGGCTGGCCCGCTCACCAACATCGCACTCGCCATCGCCATCGACCCTGCATTCGCCGAGTTGACGCAGGGCATTGTGTTGATGGGAGGGAGCCTCAACCCGCAGACCACCGATCCGGAGTGGGCCGAATCGCCGCGGCACGAGTTCAACTTTTGGTTCGATCCCGAAGCGGCGCATATCGTTCTGCGCGCGAGCTGGCCGCGCATTGACGTAACGCCGGTCGATATTTCCATCAAAGCCATGTTTACCCAGGAGATGCTCGACCGGATCGCCAAATCGCCCAATCCGGCGGCGCAATACATCGCAAAATACTCGCAGGAACGCTACTACCTTTGGGACGAGCTGACGGCCGCGGCATGGCTGGACCCCAGCATCGTTACCCGCGAAGAATTCGTCTATCTGGACGTGGACATCACCCACGGCCCGGAGTATGGCAACACGCTCACCTGGACCGACCAGTTGCGCCCGCAGATTGCGCTCCAGAAAGCCCACGTTCAGTTCGATCTGGACCTGCCGAAATTCCAGAAAATGTTCATTGACCTGATGTCCGCGCCGACCAACCGCTGAACGGAGCCATTGATCGCTTCATCAAATCGAACCTGCTCCGATTCTCCGCAACGCGGACCGCACGGTCTACGATCAAGCTATGACTGCCGAAGCTCAACTCGAACCCAGTTCCGCAGACGATCCGCTGACTCTCTTCGACGCGTGGCTGGCGCAAGCCGCCGAGTCCGAGCCGAACGACCCCAACGCCGCCGCGCTGGCAACGGCTACGCAGGCCGGAGGGCCCAGCGTGCGGATGATTCTGGTCAAACACGTTGGCGAGCACCGCTTCTGCGTCTTCACCAATGCGGAAAGCCGCAAAGGGGTGGAACTTACGCAGAATCCGCAGGCCGCGCTGTGCTTCCACTGGAAATCACTGCGGCGGCAGGTGCGCGTGGAAGGGCCGATCTCGCCGCTCGCGGCTGAGGAGTCGGACGCCTATTTTCACTCGCGATCGAGAGCCAGCCAGATCGGGGCTAACGTCAGCCAGCAAAGCCGTCCGCTCGCAAGCCGCGAACTGCTCGAAGCCCAGGTGCGGGCGTTCACGGAATCCCTTCCCGATCCGGCGACGAGCGAAATTCCCCGCCCAGCTTTCTGGCGAGGCTTCCAACTCGATCCGGCGCGGATCGAATTCTGGCAAGACGGCGCGGCGCGGCTGCACGACCGGTTTTTGTTCGAGCGAAGAAACGGCGAATGGCGGAGGTCTCGCCTGTATCCGTGAGGGGCTGAACCTGCGCCTTTATCGGCATCTGGGCCGGTGAGGTCGCTGTTTTGCTCCGCAGTTCCACGGCGCATTGCCGCGGCGGTGGGGAGTTTTTGCGTTGGGCATCTTGCGAAGAAATTTGCGCATCTGACTGTGCTATCGGCTCAATACGTGGCATCCTGCTGGTGGGGTTCGGATGGGGTGCGACTGCGTTTTCAGGTTGGAAACCGGAAGCACCGTGCCGGTGAAGTCAGTTGGACTGTTGGGGCTTTGCTCTTGCGGGGGTCCGCAATGCGGTGCCGGCCGCTTTTTGTTTGACGATTGTCGAGTCAGTTTGGGCGTGGGTATAGATCGGGCCTTCAGCCCTCGAGTCCGTGTTCTGCTGCTTTCCTGGGGCGTTGCCTCAGGCTGGTATTGTGCGGGCCTTTGGCCCTGGATGACCCGGGTAGAATGCGGGCCTTTGGCGGCTGAAGGCGCCCATTCTCGTGTGGGACTTTGGCGCTGAAGGCTAAGGCGTGGGCGAATTGGATAATCCTTGTGGGTCTTGCGCGATCTGTTCCAGGGCGCTGAATTTCCATCTTGAGGACGCAGGTGAATCGCCCAGCACTGCCCAGAAACGGTGTCTCCAATGCTCCGCCGGAAGCCGCGTCCCGGCGCATTTTCGGCACCGGAGAGATGGCGGATCTGGTGCGCGCGTTCGACTGGTCGGCGACTTCGCTGGGGCCGATCGAGTCGTGGGGCGATCCGCTGCTTACCTGCGTGAACCTGCTGCTTTCTTCGCGGCATCCGATGTTTCTTTGGTGGGGGCCGGATCTCATCCAGTTTTACAACGACGCGTACCGTCCGTCTTTTGGCCGGGGGAAGCATCCCAGCGCGCTTGGGCAGCGGGCACTCGATTGCTGGGTTGAGATCTGGGACATCATTGAGGCCCGGATCAACGTAGTGATGGGCGAGGGACGGGCGACCTGGTTTGAGAATCAGATCGTCCCGATCTTTCGCAACGGCAGGCTTGAGGATGTCTACTGGACCTGGAGCGACAGCCCAGTGCGCGATGCGCAGGGCAATGTCGTCGGCGTATTCGTTACCTGCTCGGAGACCACGGACCGCGTCCGCACGGAACGGGAACTCAATCGCAGCCGGGAGCGGCTTCAGCTTGCGTTGGAAGCGGCCGACCTGGGTACCTGGTCCTACGACCCGCAGAATGAAACTTTCACGGCCGACGCTCACATGCAGCGCATTTTCGGCGCTCCGCAGGCGAGCGGGGACCACGACTTCTGGCAGCAGATGCTGCATCCGGACGATCGCCGGACGGGACGGGAAGAGTTCGCCGCGGTGCTTGCCGGGTTGCGAACCTACGACCGGGAGTATCGCGTTCTGCACCCCAGCGGCATTCGCTGGATTCGCTCCAAAGGCAATGTGCTTGTATCGGACGGCGAACCCCAGGCCATGTTCGCCATTGTCGAGGACATTACGGAGCGCAAGCTCGCGGAGATTGAGCTGCACGAAAGCACACGCGAACTGCGCGAGTCGCAGCGCATTGGCAAAATGGGATCGTGGCGGACGGTGCTGGCGACCGGTGAGCTGACCTGGAGCGAGGAGGTGTACCGGCTGCTGGAACACGACCCCAGTCTGCCCGTGCTCAACTTTGCGATCCAGCCGGAGATCATTGAGGCTGATAGCAAACGGCGTCTGGACGCTGCCATCGAGCGATGCATCGCCACTGGCGAGAGTTACGAGCTGGACACCAAAATGTACCTTCCCAGCAATGGCAAGGTCGTATGGTTTTCCACGCGGGGGGAGGCGGTCCTGGATGCGCAGGGCAAGGTGATCGAGTTGCGGGGCACGGTGCGCGACATCACGGACCGGAAGCTGACTGAGGAAGCACTTCGCGACAGTGAAGAACGGCTGCGGCTGGCGCTTTCGGCGGCCCGCGATATGGGCAGCTTCGATTGGGATATCCGGTTAGACCGCTGCATCGCCGACGCACGCTTCTGTACGATTTTCGGTATCGACCCGGCGGTCGGCCATCTGGGCATTCCCATGGCGGCCGCTCTGGCCAACATTCACCCGGAGGACTGGCCGGAAGTGGAACGGCGGGCGCGTCATACGATGGATACCGGCGAGGACTTCGTTATGGATTACCGCGTTCAGACCACTCCCGGTGCGCTGCGCTGGGTCTCCGCGCGCGGGACGTGCATGCGGACCGCCGACGGCACGCCCGTACGCTTCACCGGCGTGGCGCTCGACATCACGGAGCGCAAAATCACCGAGCAGGCGCTGCTGCGCTCGGAGAAGCTGGCGGCGGTGGGCCGATTAGCCGCTTCCATCGCGCACGAGATCAACAATCCGCTGGAGTCGATCACCAATCTGCTTTACCTGGCGCGCTCGACCGAGTCTCTGGAGCAGAGCCGCGAATATCTGACGCTTGCCGACTCGGAACTGCGGCGCGCGGCGGCGATTACCAGCCAGACGCTTCGCTTCCACAAGCAGTCGACGCGGCCGATCGAAGTTACGTGCGAAGACCTGTTCGTCAACACGCTGGGGATACTGCGCAGCCGCATCCGCAACGCCAGCGTCAGGGTGGAACAGCGGATGCGAACCGACCGGCCGGTTCTCTGCTTCGATGGCGAAATCCGGCAAGTCCTGTACAACCTGCTGGTCAACGCGGTCGACGCCATGCAGCCGGAAGGGGGCCGGCTGCTGCTGCGCAGCCGCGAGGGGTGCGATTACGCGACCGGCCGGCCCGGGCTGGTTCTTACGATCGCCGACACAGGTACGGGGATGTCGCCCGAAACGCTTGCGAAGATCTTCGAGCCCTTTTACACGACCAAAGGTGTCGCCGGGACCGGTCTGGGGCTGTGGATCGGCAAGGAGATCGTCGAGCGGCATCATGGCCGGCTGCGGGTGCGCAGTTCGCAGCGTCCGGGCCGGACCGGGTCGGTCTTCACGCTGTTTTTGCCGTTCGATGCCGCTACCAGATAAGGGCGTCAATTGCCTTCGGTCAGCGGCGCCACATCCACCGCCAGTGCGCGCGTTGCGCCACGTGCGGAGATGGCGATGTAGATACCCGAGCCGAAGATCAGCGCCGCGCCGGCAAGCACGTTCGCTCCAGGGAGGGTGCGCCAGATCAGATAGGAGACCAGCGTACCGGTGATCAGTTGGGTGTAGTGGTACTGGGAGACGTTGGCGGCCGAGGTGTGTTTGACGGCGATGTAGAAGCTGAGGGTGCCGAGGGCGCAGAAGAGGCCCATCCCGAAGAGGCTGGCCGCGAGAGGCGCGGTCAGATGGGCGGCGGAGGGTTCCAGACGGGCTAAGACCAGCGCAAACCCGATGGCGGCGGTGACGATGCCTGAGAAAAAAGCCAGGCTTTCCGGGGTTTCGGTGCGGGTGAGGACGCGGGACCAGACCATGTTGACGCTGAAGCAGGCGACGCAAATCAGGCAGGCGCCGACGCCGGTCCAGTCCCACTCATGGGCGGCTCCAAAGGGATTAACGGCGATGACTACGCCGGCAAAGCCCACCGCGACCGCGGCGAACCGGCGGATCGTCAGTCCTTCGCGCAGGAAGATTGCCGACAACAAGGCAATGGCCATGGGTGCGGTAAAGATGAGGATGTAGAAGAGGGTGAGGGTGAGATGGCGCAGGGCGACGACGACGCAGATGTTGTTGAGCATGTCCAGGCTGGCGCGGGCGAGTTGGCGGCCGAGCCGGTGCGGGCGCAAGACGTGGGCCTGCCCGCGCGCGACGGCGAAGGCGGCCAGGAAAAACGCCATGAACAAGCCCAGAAAGGCGACCATCTCATAGGCCGGCAGGCCGGATTGGCCGAGCAGCTTGATGCATGTGTCGCCGAGGACCCAGAAGGTGAATCCGGCCAGGGCGAAGCCGATTGCCTGGAGGTCTGAGACGGATGGGTGGGTGCTCGATTGCAAAGAAAATGCCTCGCTTGGGTTGGAATTGGCCGGTTATGATGGCGTTGTCCCACCCTTAGATGCGAGGATACATGCCATGTCCGTGCTCACTTCCGCCGCTCTGGTCGCGTTCGTTCCGATTTCGGACAAAGAGAAGGCGCTCGAGTTTTACCGCGACCGGCTCGGGCTGACCCTGGTGATGGACCAGAGCCCGTTTGCGCTGGTCTTCGACCTGCATGGGACGATGCTGCGGGCTACGTTTGTGGGCGAATTTACGGCCTTTTCTTTCACCGTGCTGGGTTGGAGCGTGGCGGATATTGCGTCTGCTGTGACGGATTTGACGGCTGGGGGAGTGAGCTTCAATCGTTACCCGTGGATGCAGCTTGCCGCCGATGCGCCGCCGATCTGGAATGCCCCCGGAGGGACGCGGATTGCGTGGATGAACGATCCCTTCGGCAACGTGTTGAGTTTGCAGCAGAACGCCTGAGCCGGCTTTACGCGCGGCATTGGGCGCATTGGCAGTTGCGGCGGAGGAAATCCCAGGAGTAGATGCCGCTGGAGTGGCCGTCCTGCCAGTGGAACTGGATGGCGTAGCGGCCGACAGCCTGGGCGCTGGCTGGCCGCGCTGGCGCCTCGTACATTGGCAGGAGCTGGGCCGGTCTTGGGTTGGGCTGGCCTGGCTCCCGGCCCTGCGCCTGGCGCTCCTCGACGCAGGTGGCGCAGGGGCAGGCGTTGCGCAGCCAGGCGAAGCTCCAGTGGCTCCGGTGGCCGTCTTCCCAGTCGATCTCCATGCCGGTGCCTTCGGTCTTGAGGACGCGCACTTTGCTGGGGGTGAGAGCCTGTTTGCCGAGCTTGCCGCCGCGGGCTTCTTCGCGCTGCTGTTGCTCCTGCTCTTCTTTGGTTAGAAAGCGAATTCCCTCGTGGCTCATGGTTCTATTTTGCCTGATTTGCGCCAGTCCAGGTCTCGCCGACGCCGGTTTTGGCGGTCGTATAACAGCTTGAGGATCAGAATGGCCAGCGCGAGAGCCAGGGTGACGGTGTTCGCCGCGGCGATCGGGAACGAGCCGATGAGCAGCCCGTAGACGAGCCAGAGCGCCACGCCGGTGCTGAAGAGAAGGAACATGACCAGCGAGATGTCGTCGGCGCTCTTGCGTCGCCAGACGCGGATCAACTGCGGCAGGAAAGAGACGGTGGTGCAGATGGCGGCCGTGTTGCCGATGCCTTCGGTGAGCCAGTTCGCGACGGTCATGTGTTCATGGTTCATGCGTGGTTTTTCCAGAAGAAATACGCGGCCATGCCGAGGCCGATGACGACGACCATGGCGCGCAGCAGGCGGGGATTGAGCCGCTGCGAGACACGCGCGGAGAGATAGCCGCCGATGGCGCAGGTGACCATGGCGAAGAGGCAGTAGCGCCACTCCACCTTGCCGCTGAAGGCGAAGAGCAGGCAGGCCATGCCGTTGGCCATGGTGGTGGAGACGACCTTCATGGCGTTCATCTCGTTCAGATCCTGAAAGCCGAAGACCGAGAGCAGGGAGATGATGAGAAAGCCTGCGCCGGCGCCGAAGTAGCCTATGTAGAAGCAGACCAGGGTGGTGGCCACCAGCAGCGGCCAGTAATTTCGCTTGCGGGTGGCGGGCGTGTGCTGGGTGCGCTGGCGGCGTTGCAGGAACTTCATGACCGGATCGCTCAGCGCGAAGACCAGTGCGGCGAAGAGCAGCAGCCAGGGGACGAGGTGGATGAAGGTGGCGGCGGGGGTGTTGAGCAGGATAATGGCTCCGACAGAACCGCCTGCGAGGCCAGCCACGGCCATCTTCCAGGCAAGGGACGCGTGTTTGCGGACTTCGTCTCGGTATCCGGCTATCGAGGTGAGCTGCCCCGGCCAGAGCGCGACGGTGTTAGTGGCGTTGGCCTGGATGGGGCCGAGTCCGATGGCCAGCATGGCCGGAAAGCTGAGGAACGAGCCGCCGCCAGCGACGGCATTGAGCGTGCCGGCGAGGAATGACGCGACGATGACCCACGGCAGGCGCCAGTCGACAGCGCGAAGGGCCGGCCAGCTTTCAGGAAAAAGGATGAGGAGTTGAGCGCAGTGCATTTGGGATCATTTTAACGGCTGGCACGGTCAGGACTTCGGCCCGTAGGCGTGCCAGAAGAAGTAGGCGGCGGTGAGGAATCCGATGCTGGCGACGATGCGGCGCATCGCGACCTGGTCGAGTCGCTTGCTGTAGCGCGCGCCCAGGTAGCCGCCGAGCGCCGCCAGCACGGCCATCAGGGCGCAGTATCCCCAGACGACTTTGCCGTTCACGATGAAGAGGACGACGGCGACGCCGATCGATGCGGCGGCGGTTACGACCTTGAGGGCGTTCATCTCGTGGATGTTGGTGACGCCGCAAAGGCCGAAGAGCGCCATGACCAGGAATCCGCCGCCGGCGCCGAAGTAGCCCACATAGACGCTGACGACGGCCATGCCGAAGATCAACCAGAAGTCCGATCCGCCGCCGGTGCGGCGCGTGGCCAGCCAGCGGCCCAGCGGCCCGCTGAGCACAAACATGATGGCGGCGAAGAGCAGCAGCCAGGGCAGCAGGAAGAGGAAGCGGCTGCTCGGCGTAATCACCAGCAGCCACGCTCCGAGAATGCCGCCTACAGCCGAGGCGAGGGTGAGCGGGATCAGGCGCTTTTTGTGGTTGTGCAGATCGTCGCGATAGGCGAAGACCGAGGTGACCTGGCCCGGCCACAGCGCGACGTTGTTGGTGGCCTGGGCGGAAACCGCGCCGGTGCCGCTGCCTTTCAGGGCGTTGAGCAGCGCGGGGAGCGAGAGGAACGAGCCGCCCCCGGCGATGGTGTTGAGCGCGCCAGCCAGATAGGAGGCGACGGGCAGCCAGAGAGCTTGCAAAATATGCAGGAAGGAAGAGGACATACTTCAATGTAATGGTTCCATGCCGCTTCCCAAAGCGGTTTTCGCGCGCCGCCGGCGGTTCAAAAAACAGCACTCTTTCTCGGAGACTGGCCGCAAACTGATACACTCCCGATGAATGCCTAATCGGAGTGGTGCCAAACCCAATGAAACGAATTGCACTGTTGCTTGCATGCGCAGCCACCTTGGCTGCGGCCCAAACTCCCTCGACGACCACCCGGCAACCGGCCAAACCGGCCACATCCGCAGCCAAACCGGCGGCGAAACCTGCGGTGACGCCGAAGTCCTCCACGGCCGCAAAACCCGCCGTTGGAACCGCGGCGAAAGCCGCAGTGCCGGGCGGGATCAAGCTGCCGCCGGGGATTCCGGTCTATCGCAAGCTGGTCAAGACAGCCTTTGCGCTCAAGTATCAGGACATTTCGATCGGAACCGGGCCAGTAGCCGAGCCGCTCAAACTCTACCATGTGAAATACACCGGCTGGCTGGCCGCCGACGGCAAGAAGTTTGACGCCTCCGACGATCATCCGAACAAGGAGCCGATCGCGTTTCCGCAGGGGCGCGGCCGCGTCATTCCAGGCTGGGATCAGGGCTTCGAGGGGATGAAGATTGGCGGCAAACGGCGGCTGTTCATCCCGTATCAGTTGGCTTACGGTGCCGCGGGGCGTCCGCCGGTGATTCCGGCAAAATCAGATTTGATCTTCGATATTGAGCTGATGGATGTGACGGATATGCCGCCACCGGGTGGGCCGGGCGGCCCCGGAGGGCGGCCGATGCCGATGCGGCCTAGCGCTGCTCCGGGAACGCCAGGCGCGACACCGGGAGCCAAGCCGGTGACGCCGGCCCCGACACCGAGCGCACCGGCGACACAGCCGCCGGCCGCTCCCTCCACTCCTGCGCCGGCCACACCGCCGCCGGCCACACCGCCGCCCGCAACGTCCGCGCCCCCGGCGCCCAGCAAGCCGGCGAACCCGGCGCAACCGCCTCAGTAGGCTGAATCGAACGGATGATCTACAAGTCACCCGGCAACTCTGGTGTCGCCGCCAGCAGTTGCCGGGTGTAGCTTTCTTGGGGATTGGCGCAAAGCTCGACGGCGTCGCCGGTTTCGATCAGCCGGCCGCGCTCCATGACAGCGATGCGCGTGGCCAGATAGCGCACCAGCGGCATGGAGTGGCTGATGAAAAGGTAGGTCAGACCGTGGTCGCGCTGCAGGGTGCGGAGCAGATTGACGATCTGCGCGCCGACGCTCACATCAAGCGCGGAGACCGGCTCATCGAGGACGACAAATCGGGGGCGTAGGGCCAGGGCGCGGGCGATGTTGATGCGCTGGCGCTGCCCTCCGCTGAACTCATGCGGAAAACGGGCGAGCGCCGACTCGTCCAGGCCGACGGAGGCCATCAGCTCGCGGGCGGCGGATGTTAGCGCTGCTTTTCCGCTGGCGATGCCGGCTTCGCGGCGGTGGATGACGAGCGGTTCGGCGACGATGTCGAGGATTCTCATGCGCGGGTCGAGCGCGGCGGAGGGGTCCTGGAAGACGGGTTGCATCTGGCGGCGCAGGCTCTGGATGGTCTTTGGGCCGACTGCGACGCCGGCTACGCGAATTGTGCCGTTAGTGGGCTCGACCAAGCCGAGGATCATGCGCGCCAGGGTGCTCTTGCCGGAGCCGGATTCGCCGACCAGCCCCAGCGTCTCGCCGGGCGCGATGCTCAGGCTCAGGTCGCGGACGGCAAAGTTGTCCTGCTGGCGAAGACCGGCGCGCCGAGGATAGTTCTTGCTGACGGATTCGACTTCGACCAAGGGCATGAATTCGATGGTAAACGTCAGTCCAGCTTCGGGTGCAGCTTGTGGAAGCCGGTTGCGTTTTGGTAGGCGCGGCCGAAGGCGCAGAGTTTGGCGTCCTGGTAATGGGCGGCGAGGAAGGTCAGACTGACAGGGGTGCCGGGGCCGCCGGCGTTGGCAAAGTCCCCTGGCGTGGTCGCCATGGGAGTGGGAGCGTCGTCGCCGCGAAAGCCGTTGGGGAGAATCAGCGCGGGATGGCCGGTTAGGTTGGTGGCCGTGAGCTGCGCTCCGCCGCTGGAGGCGACGACGATGTCCACTTGTTCGAAGAGTTTGGAGATTTCGCGGATGGCAATGCTGCGGGCGCGGTTGGCCTGGATGTATTCAACCGCCGGGTAGAAGCGTGCGACGCGGAAGCTGTTGGGCCAGTCGTTGCGGGATTGCTCGGTGAGCAGCTTGTCGCGTCCGGTCATGGTGAGCTCGTCGAAGGCCGCGGCGGCTTCGGCCGAGAGCAGCGGGGTCATTGCGCCGTAGGGCAGCTTGGGCAGTTCGACGGGGATCAGGTCGACGCCCATGGCTTTGAGCTTTGCGAGCGCGGCGAGGTCGTAGCGCTGATCGTAAAGGCGCATGGCGCGGTATACCTGAGTGCGCGATTCGCGCTGCTCGCGCTGCTTTTTCTGCTCAGCGGTTTCGTCGTCGGCAGGTTTCGCGGGCTCGGCCGGCTTTATCGGGTCGAAATCGCTCTTGAGATAGCCGATGCGCAGGGTTTTCCAGTCGAAATCGGCATTCCAGTTGAAGGCGGCGTCGCGCACGGAGAGATCCTGGCCGTCGGGGCCGTAGATGCTGTTGACGACTATGGCGCAGTCCTCTACACAGCGGCAGATGGGGCCGAGCTTGTCCATCGTCCAACTGAGGGCCATGGCGCCGGTGCGTGGGACGAAGCCGAAGGTGGGGCGCAGGCCCGTGTCGCCGCAGCGGGTCGAGGGCGAGGAAATGGAGCCGAGGGTTTCCGAGCCGATGGCGAAGGCGACGCAGCCGGCGGCGACGGCGCTGGCCGGTCCGGCGGAGGAGCCGCTCGAGCCCTGGTTCGCATTCCAGGGATTGCGGGTGATGCCGCCAAACCAGTGGTCGCCCATGGCCAGCGCGCCGAGGGTGAGCTTGGCGACGAGGATGGCGCCGGCCGCGTCCAGGCGCTGGACGACGGTCGCGTCTTCGTCGATGACTTGCTTCTCAAAGCCGCCCGCGCCCCAGGTGGTGGGGTAGCCCTTCGCGGCGAGCAGGTCTTTCGCGCCCCATGGGATGCCGTGTAGCGGGCCGCGGTAGTTGCCGGCGGCAATTTCGGCGTCGGCAGCTTTGGCCTGGGCCAGGGCGCGCGCTTCGGTGAGGGTGACGGTGAAGTGGAGCTTGGGGTCGTAGCGCTTGAGGCGGGCAAGGTACATTTGCGTGAGCGCGAGCGCGGTGATTTTGCCCGTGCGCAGCAGTTCGGCCTGTTCGCGGACGGTGAGGAAGGCGAGGTCTTCAAGGTTTGCGCCAACGCTGACGGTGGCCGCGGAACTCCAGCGCGGAGCGGCTTTGGAGGTCTCGAGCTTCGCGCCGGGCGGCAGCGGATCGAAGATGAAGGCCGGCGCGACGTTGTTGGGCATGTTGATCTTGCGGATTTCGTCGTAGTCGGCGCGCTGGTTTTCGAGCGCGTCGATCATCATGGCTTTCTGGCCGGCTTCGAGAGGGACGCCGGCTAGGGCCGCGGCTTGGTCGAGCATCTCTTCGGTGACATGGAACGGCTTGGCGGGCGATGCGGTCTCTTGCGCTTGTGCGGCGAGCGTGTAGAGCACACCGGGCAGCAGCGCTGAGGCGACGCCTGCGTGGCTGCAGACGGCCAGAAATCCTCTGCGATCCAATATCATGTTGAGCGCCTTCCGGGAATGATTCGGTCTAGCTTTCTTCCGAAACTAACCGGCGAGGTTCGCGCAGCGCAAGGGTTAATGTGTGCGATTCGGAAAGGGTTTTGATTGGGGTCCGCGCAGAAAAAAGAGTCCAGCCCGGAAGATGGGGACTGGACTCAGGTTGCGAAAGGCGGATTGGAAAATCGGGGCGACGTTACAGCGCGATCTTCAGCACATAAGCGTAGGTGCAACTGGCCGATGCTGGGAGCTTGACGTTGAGCGCTTCCGGGGTTTGGAGCCAGGCGAGCTTCTCCGGCGAGCCGATCAGCTCGACCGACTGGAATTTAAGGCCTTTGGCTTCTTTCTCCGAGCCGAGCGCATGAATGGTGGCGTAGCCTTCCGCGCCAGGCGCCGGACAGCCCATGCCGATGGCGTAGACGGTGTTGCCCTTGGCGGTGAAGCGGAAGTCTTCCGGCGTGTACGGCTTGGTGTCCTGGTCGTGGAAGGCGCCGCCGGTCACTTTGGTGGGTCCTTCGCCGTACACCTTCCACGGCGTGGTGCCGTAGATGGCCTCGCCGTTGGCTTTGAGCCAGCTCCCCATGGCCAGCAGGGTGGTTTGGATCTCGCCGGGGATGGTTCCGTCGGGTTTGGGGCCGATGTTGAGGAGCAGGTTGCCGTTCTTGCTGACGATGTCGATGAGCTGATGGATGAGGAAATCGGGCGGCTGGTACTGGTCGTGCTCGATGTAGCCCCAGGAGAGCTTGCTGATGGAGGTATCGGTCTGCCAGTGGTCGGGGACGATCTCCGCCAACTGGCCGCGCTCGAAGTCGCGCACCGCCGATTTCCAGTCCATGGAGTAGTCTTTGAAATTCACGACGCCGGTGTAGCCGTGCGCGACGGCGAAGTTGTAGTAGAAGGCGTCGAACTCCTGGACGCGGGAGCGGAAGTTGGGCTGGCCGATCCACCAGTCGTAGTAGACGATCTCCGGCTTGTATTTCTCGACCAGCTCCGTTGCGCGGGCCAGCCAGTCGGCGGTCCAGGCGGGGCTGACGTAAGTCCAGTCGTTGACCAGCGCGGTGCCGCCTTCGCCTTGCAGCCAGGTGTGGGCGGGGCCGTAGAGCGAGGCGTATTTTGGGTCGTTGACATCGGAGCGTATCTTGCGGCCGCCGTCGTAAAACCAGTCGTGCTCGGCGCGATGCGACGACAGGCCGAAGTGCAGCCCTTCTTTGCGCACCGCCGCCGCCAGGTCGCCGACCACGTCGCGTTTGGGACCCATCTTGACCGCCGTCCAGTCGGACAAGCCGGAGTCGTACATGGAAAAGCCGTCGTGGTGCTCGGCGACCGGAACGACGTACCGAGCGCCGGCCTCCTTGAAGAGCTTCGCCCAGGCCGCCGGATCCCACTTCTCGGCGGTGAATTTGGGGATCAGGTCCTTGTAGCCGAGCGCGTCTTTCCGCGCCGGATCCTGAGAGGCGAAATGCTCCTGGAAGTTCTTGTAAGCTCCCTCATTAGGCCGGTACATGTTGCGCGGATACCACTCGTTTTCCGCGCCCGGCACGGAGTAGACGCCCCAGTGGATGAAGATGCCGAACTTCGCGTCCTTGTACCATTGCGGAATTTCATAGCGGCGTAGGCTTTCCCAGTCGGGGCGGAAGGGACCGTCGTTGGCCTGGCGCTCGGCTTCTTTGAGCAGCGCGTTGCGCTGCACGTCGTATTTGGCGACGGACTTTTGCCATTCGACGTCGATCTGCTCGGCAGACTTGACGCCGGCGGTGGGCGCCAGAGGATCCGGAGGAGCCGACTGCGACTGGACCCCGGCCGCGGTTGCGGACAGCAGGAACAATATGGCAACGGAACGCAGCGGCTTCGTCATAAGCCCGCATACTAAACGATGTCCGGTGCGAAGGGCAATTCCGTGGCAACCCAAAAGGGAGCGAGGCGCTGGCGGCTAGACCAGCGCGCCCACGGGCTGCAGTGGACTATCGAGAACCCGGCGCAGCGCCAGTTCGGCGGACTCGGGGCGACCGAGCAGATATCCCTGCGCCTCATCGCAACCGAGCGAGCGCAGAATCCGCATCTGCGCGTCGGTCTCGACGCCCTCCGTGACGACGCGGAGATGGAGCGCCTTGGCCATCGCGAGCACGGAGCGAACCATGCTGACGGTGGCCTCATCGGTCGTCAGTTCGCTGACGAAGGAGCGGTCCAGCTTGACGGCGTCGATGGGCATCCGTTGCAGGTAGCTAAGCGAGGAGTAGCCGGTGCCAAAGTCGTCCAGCGCGACGCTGAGGCCCAGCCGTTGCAGTTCGCGAATACGGGAGACGGCCAAATTCAGGTCGCGGATGAAAATGCCTTCGGTGATCTCCAGTTCAAGAAGCTCGGGCGGGAAACCTGAATCTGCCAGAATTTCCATGACGATTTCGATGAAGTCCGGGCGCATGAATTGCATGGGAGAGATGTTGACGGCGACTCCGATGCTCCGCCCTGATTCTGCCCACATCCTGGCCTGGCGCAGGGAGTCCTGCAGGACGCGACGGCCAATTTCGGCGATCAAGCCGGTCTGTTCGGCGATGGGAATGAAGCGGTCTGGCGGAATATTGCCGAGCTCGGAGCTGTTCCAACGGCAAAGCGCCTCAAAGCGGACAAGCCTGCCCGTAGCCACTTGATACTGCGGCTGGTAGACGAGGTGAAACTCATCTCTTCGTAGCCCGCGCAGCAGCGCCGACTCGATCTGGTGGCGCTGGGCGGCGCGCTCCTTGAGCGCGGGTTCGGCGACAAAGATGGCGTCTCCACCGCGCGCTCGCGCTTCCAGCATGGCTGCGCGGGCGAACTTGAGCAGATCCTCGGATGTCGAGGCGGCTGGGTGGAAAGCCGCCTTCGGCTTCTCGGCGTACGCAATGCCGATGCTGGCTGGGAGGGGAATCCGGTGCTTGCCGGAATCGCCAAAGCGATGAAAAATCTCCCGAAGTTGCGTCGCGCGCTCCATCGCTGCCTCTCCGCTGGGAGCGCTGCGCATGAGCAGGCCAAAGACGTGGTCGTCCAGCCGGCCCACCACCTCGCCGATTTCGAGGAATTCCATAAGGCTGGCGGCAAGCTCGCGTAAGACCTCATCGGCCACGTTCCGGCCAAAGGTGCCCTTGAGAAAGTCGAAGCTGTCGATCTCGGCATAAAGTAGGCCCACGCGATCCGCGCCGCCGGAGGCGAACTCCAGCGCCTGCGCCAATTCCTCCTCGAAGCAGTAGCGATTGGGGAGATTTGTGACGGGATCGTAGTTGGCCAGATAGGTGAGCCGCTCGATGGCCTGACGCTCCTGGGTGATTTCCTCGCCGATCGCGAAAATGTGGGGTTCCTGGCCTTCCTGCCGCATGAGCGTGACGCTGTTCCGTACCCAGGCCTCAGAGCCGTCTTTGCGTAGGAAGTGGCTCTCCACGTGATAGCTGCCGCGTTCGCCTGCAAGCAACGCGGCGAAGTCCTGGCGGGGGCATCCGGAGGATTCCGGAACCGCGAAATCGTCGATTTTCTTTCCAGTCAGCTCGTCCCTTTCATATCCCAGAATTTGAGCCGTCTTGGGATTGACGGAAATCAGGGTTCCGTCCAAAGCGATCATTGCCATCCCGACCCCGGCGGATTCATAGGCCTGTTGAAAACGCCGTTCGCTGGCGCTCAGGTTTCGCTTGGCCCAGTCGAGTTGCTTTTCGGTACGGACGCGCCTCCAGTCGACCCAAAGCAGCAGCGCCAGAATGACGATTTTGACGACAGTGGAGAGGAGAAATTCATTCAGAGCCTGCCGCAGGCTCTCCGACACCCGGTGAATTTGGCTGGTCGATTCCGCCTCGACTTCCAGCTCCGCCAACTGGACGCTTCGTTCGAGGGGCCAAAAGGCTTCGCTTGCGGGGTCCGTTTCCGCGTCTGTCCATGAGCCTGGCCGGCGCGCGGGGGCCTCGGCCAGAATCTGGTCTCGCCGCGCGACGTAGCGCTGCCAGGCTTGGTGAAACTCCCTCTGCCGGTCGGGCGATTCGGCACCCAATTTCTCAATCCGGCCCTGGGTGCGCAGGACTGTGGCGTCATTCTCATGAAGCCACACCATCCCCCGCTGAAGGGCTTCCGGATTGCCCGAGGATGCGACGAGGATACGCAGCGATTTGCGGCGGCTTTCCTCGATGTCGTACTGCAACTTGCTGCCAAGCCGGATGGTCTGGAACTTGCGCTCGGAGAGGTCGCCCAGCAAGCTTCTTTCCCGCTCAATCGTGGGCGCGATCCGCAGCAATCCGTACGCCAGCGAAAGCAGAATGACTCCAGCCACGCCAAGGCGCAGCAGACCGCGATCGGCTAGAAACGACCGCGAAGACGCTGATAACGAAGCGAGTTTGTGAGCCATCGGCCTCATCGTATACGAGTCACTACAGTACTATGGAAGGCTGGGAATGCGAAGCACTAAGGTAATTTTTTGCGGAAATATGTTCTAAAAGATGCAGAATGGCGGCCCCAAATGAGAATTTAGCTAGACTCAGTCAAAAAGTTGAAGATTCTTGCGGAATTGTGCAGAAATGCGTCACTTGCGACGCCTAACGAAGAGCTTGTTTGTTAGCGTTCCTACTGAGCTTACGAGAATGCCGCCGCGACCCGAGAACGGAACGATTGAGCGGATGATACCCGGCCTGAGCCTGTACTGTTCGTGAAATCTATGTCTTGCTTCGCCTCGATGCCGCCGGGTGAGGAATCCGGACTAAATGTCCAGATTCTTCACGTCCAGCGCATTTTCTTCAATGAACTTACGGCGCGCTTCGACATCCTCGCCCATGAGGGTGGTAAAGATGTGCTCGGTCTCGGCGATGTCTTCGAGCTTGACCTGGAGCAGGGTGCGTACGGCGGGGTCCATGGTGGTCTCCCAAAGCTGCGTGGAGGTCATTTCGCCCAGTCCTTTGTAGCGCTGGACCTGATAGTCCTTCTTGCCCTGGTCGACAACGTATTCGAACAACTCGCGGGCGGTTTGTTTTTCGACCGGCTCGCGGTTGGCGCGGCTGGCCTTCTTGGGCGCGGATTTGGCGGCGACTGCCTCGACGGTCTCAACCGGCTCGGCGGCGGCTTCGACTTCCGCGTCAGCCTCTTCCTGGGCGGCTTCGGCGACAGTGCGGGTAGCGTATTCGATCAGGAACGGCGGCTCAAGCTGATCCTTGATGAGGGCGTACTTGACCATCATCTGCTTGAATTCGGCGCTGGCGGCCAGCGCCCAGTCGATGCGGCGGACGGAGCCCTGGGCGTCGGTGAAGCTGAGCGACCACGTCTGGTGCTCCTCGTCGCGTTCCGGCACCCCAAGGGCGCGGAACTGAAACTGCTCGGAGAGCGGTTCGAGAGCGGCGCGCAGCTCGACTAGTTTGACGGGGATCGCATGATCTTCGGTCGAGACGAAATCGGCGCGCTTGGTCAGTTCCATTTTGGCGATCAGTTCTGTGACGCGCTCGTTGCGGATGCGCTTGTCCACTTTCTCGAGGAAGCCGAGATACTCGCCAAGATTGCCCATGAACTGCGCGCGCGTCGCTTCGTCGATGATCGCGGCGTTTTCGCCGTGGCGGAGAGAGTAGCCCTCGGAAGCGCGCTTGATCATCACTTTCAGGAATTCCTGCTCGTTCTTGATGTACTGCTCGAAGCGCCCCTTTTTGATCTTGAACAGCGGAGGCTGGGCGATGTAGACGTGGCCGCGCTTGATCAACTCCGTCATGTGGCGGAAGAAGAAGGTGAGCAGCAGGGTGCGGATGTGGGAGCCGTCGACGTCGGCGTCGGTCATCAGGATCAGCTTGCCGTAGCGCAGTTTGGCGGGGTCGAAGTCGTCCTTGCCGATGCCGCAGCCGAGGGCGGTGATCATGGCGCGGATTTCCTCGTGGCCGAGCATCTTATCGTAGCGGGCCTTTTCGACGTTGAGGATTTTGCCCTTGAGCGGCAGAATTGCCTGGAACTTGCGGTCCCGCCCCTGCTTGGCCGTGCCGCCGGCCGACTCGCCCTCGACCAGGTAAAGTTCGCAGCGCTCCGGGTTGCGCTCCGAGCAGTCGGCCAGTTTCCCCGGCAGTCCGCCACCGCCGAGGGCGCCTTTGCGGGTGATGTCGCGGGCTTTGCGGGCGGCTTCGCGAGCGCGGGCGGCGTCGATGGCCTTGGCGATGATTTTCTTGGCGATCGGCGGGTTCTGCTCGAGAAACGCGCCCAGACGCTCGTTGACGAAAGCCTGAACAATGCCGGCGATGTCGGAGTTGAGCTTGCCCTTGGTCTGGCCCTCGAATTGCGGCTGCGACAGCTTGACGCTGACCACCGCCACCAACCCCTCGCGCACATCGTCGCCGGAGAGATTCTCCTTCATGTCCTTGAAGAGGCCCATCGACTGGCCAATGGCGTTGATGGTGCGGGTGAGCGCGCTGCGGAAGCCGGAGAGATGGCTGCCGCCATCGACGGTGTTGATGTTGTTGGCGAAGCTGAAGATGGTGTCCGAATAGCCGTCGTTGTACTGGAGCGCGATGTCGATGTCGACGTTGTCGCGCATCGCTTCCATGGCGATGGGCTTGTCGTGGAGGACGATCTTGCCCTTGTTGAGGTGACGGATGAACTCGGAGATGCCGCCGGCGTAGCGGAATTCGGCCCGCTTGGCGTCGCCGGTCTTGGGGTCGACGACGCGCTCGTCGGTAAGGGTAATTTGAAGGCCCTTATTCAGGAACGCTAATTCGCGAAGTCTTTGCGCTAAAGTGTCGTAATTGAATTCAGTTACCGTGAAGATGGTCTTGTCGGGCAAAAAATGAACTTTCGTACCGCGCCGTTTCGTGGTCCCAGTCTGGCGAAGTGGCGTCGTCGGTTCACCGCAGGAGTAATCCTGCTCGTAGGTGTAAGGTTCGCGCCATATCTCGACGTTGAACTCCTGGCTGAGCGCGTTGACGCAACTGACGCCCACTCCGTGCAGCCCGCCTGAAACTTTATAGGTGGAGGAATCAAATTTGCCACCGGCGTGGAGTTTGGTCAACACCACCTGCACGGCGGGCATCTGTTCGCCGTTGGGCAGCGTCTTCATGTCCACAGGGATTCCGCGGCCATCGTCGATGACGGTGATGGAGTTGTCAAAGTGAATAATCACTTCAATGCCGGTGGCGAAACCGGCCAGAGCCTCGTCTACGGAGTTGTCGACGACCTCGTAGACAAGATGGTGCAGGCCCTGTTCGCCGGTCGAGCCGATGTACATCGCCGGCCGCAGGCGCACGGCCTCTAAACCCTCAAGAATCTTGATGTTGTCGCTGGTATAGCTGCCACTGTTGGCAGGCGTGTTGCCGGACGAAGACTCATCGAAAAGATTGTTCGTAGACATGGGCTCGCTTTACTTGGGTCGTGTTGCCGAGCGGGACAAGGTCCCGGCTCAATGCTGAAGCGTGATCAGAAATTTCCGGAAAAATTAGACCGGCAAAGGACGCGAAATCCCGACTCCGTGATCGAAAAAGCCGCTGAATGCCCGTATCCAAAGCGTATTTCGAGCCCGTTGTCTTCGCCAATTTTAACACGTCGACGCACAATGCGGCAGTCCGCGGGTAACCAGGGCCAGACCCATGCCGGTACTCAGTTGGGCGAGACCGTCGCCAGCACGGTTCCGGCTAAGTTATGCCTGATGTCATTACTAAAGTCACGCCAAACCGAGTAACTTTCGGCAAAAACGGCTGGAACGCGTCAGAAATTTCTGGACATGCTTGCTCCAATGCGGTATCTCTTAGGCAACTATTGGTGGCATTCCAAAAGCAGCCGATCTTTCGAGGAGAGTTAGAGATGAAATACGCCATTCGCATCGTAGCCCTTACCTTCGTCGCCATCGCCGGTCTTACCGGCGCTACGCCGTTGAAAAATACCATGGTTGCCGCCAACGCGCCGAGCTTCGGACCCCCCGGCCCGATCCCGGCCTGCAATCCGTTTATCCAGAACTGCCCCCCGATTCGCTAAACGTCTTGTGTGGCTGGGATTCCGGTAGCACGAAAGTGCTAGGGGAGGGTTACCGAATTGGCTAGGGTCATCTGTGGGAAACGCGGTATTCTGTGTTCACGTCACAGGATGCTCGGAGCCCCCACGGTATGAACCTGTTCTTCGCCCATAAGATCGCCACCAACGCAGACGTGCTGTTTTCCGTGATCGTTTGCGCAATCTTCACCCGGTCCAACCTTCGCCGGGACTACCCGTGGATGTTCCGTTTTCTGTGCGTCCAGGCGGTTACTGCGGTAATCATCGACTTCCTGCTGTACGGCCCACTGCTGGCCAGCCCGACGGACTACACCAAGATCCACTTCGTCGTCTACTGGACCGGCTTCTTCCTGACCTCCGGCCTGCTGTTTCTCAGTTGCCTGGATGTGTACCGGCAGGCGATGGCTCCGTTGCCCGGACTGGCCCGCATGGGGACGACGGTCTTTACCTGGGCGGCAATCGCTTCGATCTTGGTGACGGCGACAACCTTCACTTCCATCTCTCCGGGTCCGGATACGATTGCCAGGATCGGTTTGCAGTTGTTGCGCTGCGCGGGAGCAACGGAACTCTGCCTGCTGGCTCTGCTGCTGCTCAGTATGAAGGCGATTGGGCTCTCGCTGCGCAGCCGGCCGCTGGGGTTCGCGATCGGTCTGGGCCTGATGGCGACGATCGACTGCGCCAAATCCATTGTCACCATGTTATCGGCGGGAGCCTCGCCGGTGGTCCAGGTCGCCTTCGAGTCTTCCTCGATCGCCATCTTCGCCATCTGGCTCGGCTATGCTGTCATGCGGGAACCGGCGCGCAAGGCCGTCACCGTCCCGGTCAACTCCGCAATCTACAAGTGGGACCAGATCGCTTCCGCGCTTGGCCATAAAGGGACGCAGATCGCGGTCCAGCCCTCGCCCAGCTTCTTCCTGGTGGATGTGGAGAAGGTGGTCGAACGCGCCTTCGTCCGCACACTCAAGGGCAAGGAATCCGAGTCGTAAGATTTTCCAATCGAGATGGGGCGCAGCGGAAGAGGCCGGAACCCGATGGGTTCCGGCCTCTTGGTCGTGTGCCGAGCATGTTTAACAGCTTTGGGGTGTAAGTCCCCTTCACATCCTGATGGAGGAGAAGTGATAGCGAAGCGCCAGGGCGTCGTCGTGAGGCGGAGTCTGAAAGCAGCGTGGAGCAAAGATG
>Ga0209208_10002212_pt1 | contig 27818 bp, 21 predicted proteins | sample S1TSphfallax_3_FD_187694 | JGI IMG/M metagenome (GOLD analysis project Ga0209208, IMG submission 187694) | Host-associated microbial communities from peat moss isolated from Minnesota, USA - S1T2_Fd - Sphagnum fallax MG (SPAdes) (version 2) | ecosystem: Host-associated > Plants > Peat moss >...
ATGGAGCTACAAGCTGCTGTTTCAGTACTTACAACTCTGTGTTTGAGTGACGGGGATTGTGGAGGGGGGGGGAAGGGGGTAGCGATTGGTATTTTGCAGAATTGTTCCTGTTGTGCTTGAATTGACAAGTCACCATCACCATCACCACGATCATCAATCTCCACCACCCAACTGCCTCCAAAACATGTTGATGGTTTTTTCTTCTTCACAAAAGACTCGGCAACAATGAGAGAGCAAGCAAACAACCCCACGAATTCTCACTCACTCACTCACTTGCAAGGATGTAAGGCAAGAACAACAGAAGAATTCAAAATTGGGTTTGATGGCGCTGCTACTGCTACAAATAGTAAAGGATGATGGGGAAGCAGGACAGTGGCTAGTAACTGCGCAACCAGAGCAGAATGATGAGTTCCACAAGTACAAGCTGCTATCTACAGTAATGGCCATTACGATTTCTCCTTACACCCCCCCCCTCCGCCTGCCTGTTCCCCGCCTGTTTCCGAGAGAGAGAGAGTACAGTGGCAGTCTGACACATCGCTGGGTGTTTGGTGAAGAAAGACAGGGACAGAGTGTGTATGTTAGTACACCAGTTGCAGAAAGATGGGTGGTGGGCCTGGTGGCATTTTCTTCGCCTAGTGGTGGTGGTGATGGTGATGCTGCCGCTGCACGCTGACACTGACAAACCATACGGCATTGGGTTGTGGAAATGGGCGGCTGCAGCAAGAGATAGACAGACAGACAGACAGACGGTAAGTAGAACACTGGGTGGTACCCAAGAAGAAGAGAGAAGAAGCTAAAGGAAAAAAAAAAAAAAGACGTATGGAGGAAAGAAAGAAAATCTCTCTCCTGATACTCCTCCTCCTCTTGCTGCTACTTTCTGCTGCTGCTTCTTTTCCTCCCCTCATGCATCACGATGCTGAATTTGTGTGCCACTCTTGAAGGTAGGGGAAGAAAGAAAGAGAGTTGGGAGAACAGAGATGGAGAAGATCAGCGACAGAAGGAGAAGAAATAGTAATGATATTCAGACATGAAGAGCCACGTAGTTCTCGGCGGGTGGGTGAGCGGGCGGACGGGCTAGCTGGCTCGCTGGCTCGCTGACGCCATTTCGTAACTGACAATTCAGAAAATGCAGCAGTTTCCTTAAATGCGGCTTTTGGCCCTGGAAACCCGGTGGGGGGGGGGGAGGAAATTCGGGAAGGCAGCAGCAGGAGGAGGCAGAGAGAAAGAAAGAGAACGGGAAGCCAAGGGGGAAAAAAAAACACCCATGTGGAAGCTCAGGATGCGCTTTGCGTGTCCCCACCTCCGCCCCCACCTAATGAGCTGCTTTCTTTTGCTACAGGAGATTCTGAGAGAGACAGAGAGACACAGAGAGAGAGAGAAAAGAGCAGACTGATTTGTCAAGGGATCATGACCTAGATGACGATGACAATACCACAAACAACAACAACCCGGAGTTTCTTCTTCGTTGAGAAAGATGATGATGCTGACAGACGCTGCAATGAATGAAGGAATGGAATGCGGCTACTGCTGCTGCTGAGGGAGTAGAAGAAGAACAAGAAGAACAAGTAGGGAAAATGCACTTTGCTCATCTTCTCTGCTCTTTCTTTCTTTTTTCCCCATCATCATCATCCCCCACCACCACCACCACACCCGCTTCCCTCTTTACCAGGAAAGCTCAAGTTGGACTCCAGTAGACACTTTCTTTGGCAACAAGAACAACTACTACTCAGCCCCCCCCCAAGTCAGTCAGTCAGTCAGACAATAATCTCGTCCCCTTGCGTAGTATGGGTACAACAGATGTACAGATGATGCTGCTGCTGGCGCTACTGGTGGTTGTTGTGGCTGTGTTGCCTTGTTGTCCTTTTTCTTCCGGGTAGAAAAAAAACAAATCACGTTACGGCATTCGTGTTGAAGAAGGATCCATCCGTCGTCTTTGCCGCAATACAAGGACTGAAACCATACTTGTGTCTCTGGGAGAGAGAGCGAGAGATTGGGAAAGGAATCGTCGGGTCTTCGGGCGATTCCCGGAACGGTTCATCACTCGTGCCGTCTTCTGTGCCTATTTTTGCGGGATCATGATCATCTCATGCAGTGAAAACGGGTTGTAGAATCGAGACTTTCTTCTCCTCCTCCTCCTCCTCAAGCGGCGGCTCGTACCCATCCCCCCTCACCCCCCACTACTTGCCAATGCCACTCATGCACGTGGGTCCCAGCTTCTTGATTGTTTTGTCAGACTGACGCTTCCCCCCATTTCCTGCTCATCTGCGTTGTTGGGTGGCTGGCTGGGTGGGTCTGTCTCTGGTGGCACCATCCTCCTCACGTCCTCTAGGTCTCCTCCTCTTTTTCCTTTGTGTCCTTTTTCTCTTCTCTTCTCGTTTCTTCTCTTCTCTTTAGGTTGGTTTGTCGTCGCTGCTCCCGGTATCATCGGCGGTCATCTTTCCATCCTTTTAGCTACCAACCCACTTAGCTGCCGCTGCAAAATCGAACCCTACCCCTCCTCTTCTGCTGCTGTTTTCCAACTCTTGTTTCATTTTCTCTTTTGTGGGTCTTTTGAGGTTTTTGAGATTGAATTTGTATTTGGCTGTCTCTCATAATCATCTTCTTCCCATACCTATCTAAGCTTTGTTGTGCTGTGAAAGCATTTGCTTGCAGCCTTTCTCTACTTGATGATGTTGGTGGTGATGGGTGATGATGACTTGGAGCTCGAAGAGCCCCATCTGATGTGAGTCATAGCAATTCATTCCAGTCTCTGCTTTCTTTCTATCTTTTGAGGACTGGCTCTCTTGAGAGTTTTCCCTTTGAGAGTCTTGTGCTGTGTGGGGTTTTCTGAGAGTGTTACTCTCAGAAACTTAGCACTTGGGAAAAAACCCTGGAAGTTTGTTTCTCGAATCTGTTGTTTTCCAGGTATTTTTTGCTCTCCTCAATCTCACCCCTGTGCTGATGCTTTGTGTGGTGGTCTTTGTATCATCTCTCTTCTTTCTTGCTTGTGTTTTCTGTGTCACCCTTTCTTTCTGTTTGCACCACCAATTACCATACTAGCTTTCGGGTATCTTTTCATCTTCAGTGTGTTAAAGCTGCACTCACTCACTCAGTCTGTTTGTTGTGTGTGCACAGTGTGTTTCTTGCCATTGCTTTTTGTTTGTCCCTTTCTGTTGTGGTTGGGGGATTTTTATTTTTTATTTTCAGGGCGAGGGGAGGGTCACCACACCTTTTTGTGGCTCCTTCAACCTCCATGGTGCTGCAACCCCCTTGTTTGAAGCCTTCATCTTCACCACAACAGTTTTGAGAAGACCGCTGACTAGCCAGTTGACTGAACTGGAAGAATTTTCATGTGAATTTCGATGAGTCAGGTATATATTTCAGACCGTGAGCTTGCACAACAACATCATCATCATTGTTTTGAGAGGTAGAGAAATTCAGAGTGCAAGAATGTGCCCCAGCCCTGTGTAACTGCTGTAGGATTTGAGAGAGTGCATTCATTCTTGGCAGCTATAGGGTTGCCTTGTGTTTTGTTCTCCTTTACCCCAGTTCTTCACTGCTGTTTGGTGATGAAAACTTGTGACCTAATTTGAGGGGTGCAAAGCAATCTCACTCACGTAATGGGTTGTTGGTAGACATGTCTGCAGTAGCCTCCACTTGGTTGATGATTGTTGTGCAAAGGGTTGAGCAACTGTAATCCATGCAAATAGACTTAGATGTGGTAGCCTTGATGCATGCAGTCACAACCTGCCATCTTCTTCGCACGAATCTGCTATTTTTGTGGTGATTACTCTTTTTTGTACAGAAACTGCAAGTGTCACCTGTCTGAGGAAGAGTGTCAAGTGAAGAGGAGAGGGTTCGCTTCAGGATTTGTTCTATACCCTAGCATGAAACATGTACTTGGGATGACAGTGCTCTCACATTAGGGTAATGGGGTCAAGCAGCTTTGGCATGATGTAGATGGAGGCTCTTGAAAAGCAAAGTGAGAAAGTCATGGCATCGGTTGATCTAGGTGGCGGTGATGGCGGTGGTAATGGGAGTGTTGATTTGGACCACTCAGCAGGGACTCCTCCGCATGTACAATTGCGCATCAAGCTGCCAGTCTCACCCCAAACACCTCCTGCTAATGGAGTTGTTCTTGAAACAGGGGTGAGCAATGGTGAACCTATTGAGTTGAAGACAGAATGTAGTGGCTCAGACATGAGTGAGCACATGTCCAGGGGCATGGACTTGCATTCCCCAGTCTATGCATTCAAGCATACGTCTGTGAAGGAGCTGCGGGTAAGATCTCTGCTTTGTTCTTCAGGTTTCTCTTACTGTCCTTGGATCCACTGTTGCCACCAGTTAGGGTTGTCTTGTTAGACACTCTTTGCTGAATCATTTAGAATAGATGTTCTCTCTGCTTGACACACTGGCCATTTGGAGATTGGATTCAATTTAAGGTTGTTTCAGACTGGCTATCTTTGAACTTCCATTTCTGTAATTGCATGAACAGGATAGCTGCATGAGGAATGTACATCCTTGCAGCTTGTAGTGTAGTTAGACTGCCAGACCTTGCTCCATGCATGATTACTTTTGGGAAGCTGTTGTCGGCAAGGATAAGTACTATGAAGAACTCTATTTCAATCAAAGACGCTCTTGCAAATGTGGGTGTGTCAGAAAAAGTATGAGGTTAAGTTTGGTGTGGCCACTGCATCCAACAACAGCGAGTACCTTAAACGCAAGCTTGCTGGCCAATGTGGTGGGTTCAGACATTCCATTGAGCTCATTTTCAGTCGTCAACCAACTCGGTGTCAAAGAAATCTGTATACGTTCGATTGAGCTCATTTTCAGTCGTCAACCAACTCGGTGTCAAAGAAATCTGTAGACATTTGATTGAGCTCATTTTCAGTTGTCAACCAACTCAGTGTCAAAGAAATCTGTGACTATGTGGCCCTGTGTATTTTTTATATGAATGAGGTAGATCCACTATGCTTGAATTCTTGCTGTGTTTTTTACAACTGGGGGTCCCTGCCTGAATAGGTCCACCGCGCTTGCGGAGATCAAGTGGAGAGAATGATACACAGGGGTCCCTGCAGACACAACTGTAAGTGCACAACTGAAACCCTGTATCTGATGTTCATGAGAATTTGCTGATTGTGGTCCTGTTATATAGGTTTGTAATGTCCCAAGGGTGAAGTGTTGAATTTGTTGTTCTTACACTCACAATTTGGTTTGTGCTCATTTGGGAAGCAGGAATCTGGAAGATGCTTTAGGATTGGATGCACAAGACACAGAACGAGATAGTGCCATGCAGGAGGAGTTGGATGCCTCAACCCCAATGAAGAAGCAGCGGAGTGGTCGGAAAGCGGGGGGTGCAAATCAGTGGTCAACTGCTGCAGAAGAGATACGCCGCATTGTTCGCAAAAAGAGACGAAACAGAGCTTTTCCTCCACAGACACTTGTCTGGGCAAAGCTGGACAATTGCCCATGGTGGCCTGCACGGGTGTGCCCCTCTTCCCCCTTCTTATGCCTTACTCATGTTGATAGCTTCTTATGGTTATCAACTGTACAACCAATAAGATCTGACAGGATTAACTAGTGCACAACTTGGTGCTCAACCTTTGTGCTCCTTGTTTGGTGCATCAGGTGGTGAACCTCGAGGAGCTTCCTGATGACTTGTACGAGTAAGTTCTATTCCTTTTGCAAGATAGGTTCTTGAAATCATATACATATAAGAAAGGGTTGACCCATTGTTACTGTCTTAGCTGTTACAATGTTTGGGGTGGTTTCAGTGACCTGATTTTTTCACTACCCATTTATCCTGCAGAAAGAGGTTGATCGGATGGACATGTGTTAAGTTTTATGGCTCACCAGCAGTTGACAAACGACCATTGTATGTCATGCCACCTCTTCCCCACCCAATATTCTGTATGTTTTAATTTGAATGAGTGCACAAGAACATTACAGTGGCTGTTGTCAGGTTGATGAGAACATTGGAAGTAGCAGTTATAAGTTGGTTTGTTACTTTCTATGCAGTGCCTGGCTGAAGAGAGAGAATTTGGCTTCTTACAAGAAGTTTCGGCAGGATTTCAATGAACAGGTTAGCAACCACCTGAGTTTCAGTTTTTACATGGGATGCTTGAAACTCTCTCTCTCTCCTACCACAGGATGTTGTTACAAAATGAATAAGCAGCAGCATCTGTGTTAATGGTCTCATTGGTTTGCAGGTTTTCCCAGAGCGGTTGCAGGATGGAAGTTTTGAACGGGCACTGAAGGAGATAGTTGAAGAAGCACGACGGCGACGATGTGCAGAAGGTGCATCCCCAATCATTGTCAACAACAATCGTCGAGAGGATCAAGATACATCTGTGGAACAACAATCATCAACAGCTATGTCAAGTGATGGGGAGGGTGTTGAGGCAGACTCAAGGATGGTCAAGGAGGCTGATGAAGTAGGCAATAAACGTACCAAACATAGCGCAGAAACTTCTTTAGGAAAACATGAGCAAATCAAGTTCAAGACTGCGCATGGATCCGAAGAAGGTTTCAGAGGAGCAGAAAAGCATCTACTACAAAGAGAAAGAGATGGGATACACAGGAGCTTCAGGGTGAGATTAAGAAATAGAGGAGGGGAGGTCAGCCGCAAGCGGAAGAGGGCAACCACAGGAGAAGCTGGAAATGAAGGAGTGAATTTGATTGCAACAGGGACACAGGTGGCATCAGGGAAACCTCATCTTCAATCTACATCCAGGAAGGTGGTCAGTGAAATGAAGTTTAGTCGCCAAGGTTCAGGCAAGAAACTATCTAGGGATTATTCAAGAAGTGTGGATGGGGTTAAGATTCCTCGGCAAGAATCACGAAAACAGAAGAAGACAGGTGATGATGGGGTAAGCCACAGAGCCTGTTTCCACAGATCCACATGCAAGAAGCAGCTAAGAGTATCCTAGCTTATTTGTGGTATTGCACACTGTTTTCAGTATGACCATTGTGGTCTTGCCTCTGAGAAAAGTGGTAATGAGTGAATTACTGAACATGGATGGCAATAATTTGGTTCTTCCAGATGTGTTTAGTGTTCATTTATGTTGGGTTTGGGACATCTGGGTGCACAGTATTATTATGATTGTGAGGTGTGTGGCATTGGTGGTGAACTGCTCTGTTGTGACCATTGCCCCCGTGTGTATCATCTGGACTGCCTTACACCCCCTCTTAAGGTACTCCCTGCAACTCCTGTAGCTACATCTATCTTTTCTGCTCCCAAGTGTCAACACCCTTATCAGTGAGAGAGTATTAGAGAAAGTCAAAACTTTCCTTGGGCTGCTGCCATCATGTTGAAAGTTGGCTTTGTAGGAAAGTCTCTACTTCTGTTGAATGTGTACCTGGAAACAGCTGGTTCTCTTCCAATCTTGTTCCAAGTTTGGTTTCTTCAGACCCTGCTGATAGAGTGGGGGTTTGTGTTGTCATTCTTGAAGCGCACTCCCACAGGCAAGTGGGTGTGCCCCAAATGCCGCAACCAACCTTTGGCTCATAAATCTTCTGTCAGCTTGAACCCCAATTCACAGCAACAGAAGGGTATGAAAGGTGGTGAGGACCATCACAGTCAAAAGGTGGGTAATCCTTGTTACATATAGTATCATAGTCAGCTCAGTGATATATAGGCACACACCTGTTTACACTTATTCAAAGATACCATCACAAGCATTTGTTTGGTTGCCTGACATGTTGAGTTCTCTCTGCAATAACAGTGATATGATTCAATGATATGGGTCTGGGACTTTTGGTAATCATTCTATTTGCATTGCCCATTTGGTCACTGGAAGCAGATCTCTAGCAAGGAGAAGCACAGATTGCCATCAGTATTGTCAGAGAAATCAGCAAAGAGATTAAGGGAAGAGGTGGATACAAAGCTGCAGTTGAAGAAACGTGTGAGGTCAAAAGTGGATGACAGTGTGAAGGGAGGACACCAACTTCCTAAATGTGCTGATTGTGGGGCTGCTATCTCCTCAAGTAGATCTGGTCTATGTCATGTTTGCCAAGATGAGAGAGGAGAAGCTAGGGATTGTCCATCTGCACGACCATCCCAAGAGGAGAAACAGGTGTGTTAAATTGATGTACAGAAACAGTGATGCTGTGGCTTTTAGTTTCATTCACTTTTCTGATTAGATTTTGTAATCATGAAACTTACTGAGATGTCTTTTTTCCCCTTTTATGGATTGGCAGTTGGGGACATGCAATACATGTGGAGAGCATGAGAATCTGGTTGACTGTACTGGTTGCTCTGGAGTCTTCTGTAAAAACTGTCTTTTCCAAGCTTCAGGGGTATGTGCAAAACCTGGATTCATCTGTGCATTTGGTTGGTGTCAGTGGCTGGTTGGTCTTATAGAGTTGTGTAATGGTGGCCAAGGTGTCTGTTGAAGAACAGATTTGTGTGCTATGTGGTTGGATTGAGATATTAAGCCAAGGAGAAAGCTTTGTATTTCAAGCCATGCAAGTGATGGTTTTGGTGCTGATGAAATGAGGCAGAAAAGGTTTACCTTTACTGATTGGGAAGTTCATGTCTCTTGGTTGTTTTACAGAGACCAGCAAAGAGTCTTCGGCTTTGCATGAAATGTGTTTCAAGGGATGAGAAGCATGGATACCCATGGCTGCATGACGAAGTCTCTTTTGAGGCAAGTGTGGTAATCTTCTGGGAAGCAGCATTGTATAGGGTTTCAACATTGGTCTAGTTCTTTTCATTCTGAGGTCTTAAGCTGTTCTCCATCCTTTTTGGCTTTGGTGGTGGGGTATACTTTATGATGTGACTGGTAGGATCACAGTTGCATCTCACGAAAATTCACCCTAATGGGCAAGATGGTGTTGCTATCCTGAAAACAGGTGGAACGTATTCTGGGATGCCGAGTTATGGGTAAGCACTCACTCAAAGCTTCTCCAACTAAAAGGAAAGTCAAGAGTGAGAGAGTTGAGAGAACCGAGGAGGTTAAGCTTGCTGTGGGTGATCTTGGAAATGGGATTCTGGTGGATGATGACACTGGGACAATGGAAAGGTCAGCTGAGGATACAGCGGCTGGTTTCATGATAGTCAAAAGACCTCGGGCAACTTCAGCTGCAGAACCTTGGCCATACACATTGGAGAATCAACTAGGAGGTGAACCAATGGACATTGACTCTGAAATGACAGCTGGCATAGGCGCTGAGATGTTGCAAGACCAACAACCTTCAGCAAATTTGCAGAGTGGGGGGGATCAAGGGCAAAACACCCATAAAGCTCAAACTGAAAATGAAGATTGCAGGGATAGAATCTCCATTGGGACTGCTACAAAGATGAACAGTTGCCCCGTTAAACCTTTACTTGCTTCTGGTCCAGGAGGATTGAGAGAAGCCTGTGAAGGCAGCACATCACTGGTTATTGAAATTGGGGATGTGAATACTAATACAGATGTGCTACAAATGTCATCAGACATGACAGAAAAGAGCAATGGAGACATCTCTAAGGCCAAGGAAGGCACAAAGGAGGTTTGGCAAGCCACGATGTGTAGTTCTAGTGACAACCAAGGAAAAGACAGAGTGGTGGAAGCAAATTTGGAATCAGAAGGGGTTAGAACTGACACAAAAGAAGTTAGTGGTGGGACCTTTCCCACTGGCAAATCCACAGAACGAGAGTTGGAATTTGAGTTTCTGGTGAAGTGGGTAGGTAGATCACACATTCATAATAGTTGGGTCAGTGACTCCAGGTTGCGACTGGTGGCCAAGAGGAAGCTAGAAAACTATAAATCCAAGTATGGGACAATGCCATTGGTTATTATGCAGGATCAATGGTTATTGCCCATGCGGATCCTGGCCCAACAGACACTGAAGTCAGGGTCAACTGAAGTGTTGGTCAAGTGGCAAGGCTTGCCATATGATGAGTGCACATGGGAGCCAGTTAGTGATCCTATAATTGCAAACAATCAAGAGCTTCTTGCTGTATTTGATCGGTATGAAAAAGAGGCATATGCAAAAGCAGACAGGATGTCTGCAGGAAGCTGTCGACCTTCAGAGATAGAACCTTTAGTAGAGCAACCTGAATGGTTAAAGGGGGGCTCCCTTTTCCCTCATCAAATGGAGGCCTTAAACTGGCTGCGAAAGAGCTGGCATCGCCAGAAGAATGTGATTCTAGCTGATGAGATGGGTTTGGGGAAGACCATTTCAGCATGTGCATTCCTGTCATCACTGCACCATGAATTTGGCACCAGGGCTCCATGCTTGGTCCTTGTTCCACTTTCTACCATGCCCAACTGGCTTGCTGAGTTCTCTCTCTGGGCTCCTTCTTTAAATGTCATTGAGTACCATGGGAGTGCAAAAGCACGAGCTGTGATCCGGGAGTATGAGTGGTATGCAAGCCCTCCTGCAGGACAAGATGCCAAGCGATCAGACACCCAAGCATTCAAATTCAATGTGATGCTCACCAGCTACGAGATGGTTATTGCCGACTCTAGCCAACTTCGAGCAGTGCAGTGGGAAACACTTATAGTGGATGAGGGACACCGACTGAAGAATTCAGAAAGCAAGCTCTTCAATCTTCTGAACACTTACTCCTTTGGACATCGGGTGTTGTTGACGGGTACACCGCTGCAGAACAACCTTGGTGAAATGTACAATCTTCTCAATTTCTTACAGCCTGACACATTTCCCTCTCTTGCTGCTTTCCAAGATACATTCAAGTTGTTGAGTACTGCTGATCAGGTTGAGGAGTTGAAGAAGCTAGTGGCTCCCCATATGCTACGACGGTTAAAAAAAGATGCAATGCAGAATATACCCCCTAAGGTGGAGCGGGTCGTCCCAGTTGAGCTGACCTCTGTGCAGGCAGAGTACTATCGTGCTCTACTAACCAAAAACTATCAGCTCCTGCGGCAGGTTTCTGGAGGCAAAGCTGGGGGACAGCAGCAATCGATGCTTAACATAATGATGCAATTACGAAAAGTTTGTAACCACCCCTACCTCCTTGCAGGTTCGGAGCCTGAGGGAGGTAGTTCCAAATTTCTTCAAGATATGCGCATCAAGGCATCTGCAAAACTGACCCTTCTTCACTCCATGCTGCAGATCCTTAAGAAAGCTGGTCATCGTGTTCTGATATTCTCGCAAATGACTAAGCTTCTTGATATTCTAGAGGATTACTTGACCTTCCAATTTGGACAAGAAAGCTTTGAGCGGGTGGATGGATCAGTTCCTGTTGCAGAGCGCCAGGCAGCAATTATGCGGTTTAATCAGGACCCTTCGCGTTTTGTTTTTCTTCTGTCCACACGATCATGTGGGCTTGGCATTAATCTTGCAACTGCTGATACTGTGATCATTTATGATTCAGACTTCAACCCGCATGCTGACATTCAAGCTATGAATCGTGCTCACCGCATTGGCCAGTCAAAGACCCTCTTGGTTTACAGGATGGTTGTGCGTGCAAGTGTGGAGGAACGGATCTTACAGCTTGCAAAGAAAAAGCTAATGCTGGACCACTTGTTTGCAAGCAAGTCTGGCTCCCAGAAAGAGATTGAAGATATTATACGTTGGGGAACTGAAGAGCTTTTCCACAAAGACGGAGGGGGTTCACCTCAACCTGAAGAGCCCCAATCCTACCCAGGAAAATTAGACACTGATAATGGTGTCAATGCAGAATCTAAGCCAGAGAAAAAAGGTGGGTTCTCGAGCCCTACTGACACCACCAGATCTGCTCACGGCACAGAGAGCAAGGATCAACTGAAGAAACCTGTGGTTTTGGAAGATGGAGATGAAGATAAGTCCCATAAGAAGGAGAGACCCAAAATTGTCTGGGATGATGCAGCTGTGTCTCGTCTCTTAGACAGATCAGAACTTGGCACCAGTAATTTGGATGTGGTGGAGGGTGAGCCTGAGAATGACTGGTTAGGTTCTCTCAAGGTGGGCAGTCTCCTTACTCTTGTGACCAAAAGGATTAGGAGAGTTGCATATTTCCTGTGCTTGCATAGTGGGTAGGTGTGGTATCATCCATGATCAGGTCACTCTCAGTTGGGATGCTTGTTGGTAGGTGTATCATACTTGATTAGGTCACTCTCATTTGGGATGCTCAGGTGTCACAATTTGTGCACATGCTGAACTTCTGGTGTGGTAGCAGACCTGGGATTGGTCTGAACAAGACGGATTGGAGGAGGTGGAAGCAGAGGAAGTCGCAGCAAAGGACTCTGACGTGGCTGCTAGCAAAACTGATACAACAGAGGAGGAGGAAAACAAGTGGGAGAAGCTTTTGCGAACTAGGTACATCTTAGACTTATCTTTGGAATCTATGCATGTTGTCCACAGATGTGGTGTACTGGAGATTTCTCTTCCGAAGGGAGGTTGCACAATCAACCAAGCATGTATCAACTGTGATGTTCTTCCCACAGGTGGGAGAAGCTGCAGACTGAAAATGAAGCAGCACTTGGAAGGGGCAAGCGCCTGCGGAAAATTGTGTCTTACAATGAGTCCATTCTGCTGAAGTCAATTGAGACCTCTGTTGAGGTATGAGCATTGTTTGTTCAACATTTTTCATTCATGTGCTCAAGAGTCTTGGTGATTGAAGCATGTGTTTGAAATTATCAGAGTTGATGGACTCAGACCTTCATGGTGCCAGGGGACGAGGTTTGGAATTACTTTGTTGATTATCAGTAGCAACACTTTGATCTGGATTTTCAATATGAGCCAAATGCCATCATGCCCACTATCTGAAATTCTTCTTTCTTCATTTGTTTTGCAGGCTTGTGAGGAAGAGGCAGAGGGAGAGTCCACACCTGACCCAGCACCAGAGTACACACCTGCAGGTCGAGCTCTCAAGCAGAAGATGTACGTTCTTTTCAGAGCATTTTTACTTCTTCCAGCCCCCAAAGTTTTTGCCTTTGTGGCAACAGATAGAGAGCCATGCAGAAGACCCCATTTAGCATGTATATTTTTAAAGTAAATGGGTGTCCTGGTGATCTGCAGGGCAAGACTCCGGGCAAGGCAAAAGGACCGTCTTCTCCGGAGCAGAGAAACTCAAGCACAGCTTGCCCAAGATGAAAAGGGTACAGAAGGGAGCTATGAACCTGAGAAATCTCCAGCCTTGGATCTGGATACAAGGCCAGCAGCTGGCCAGATATCACTTGCAGATGCCAGTGGAGGACCAATGTTGCCATCTAAGGAGTTTTCCACTGGTGCAAGAAGTGGGCTTCACACCAGTACTGAACTGTCAGTGAGCACCAATGAATCAAAATGGCAAGCGGTTGTGATCAATGTGGAGCGTTCTCGGAAAGGCAATGTTTCTTATCCACAACGGGTGTATACTGTACCAGGAATTCCAGTATCACACCTTCCTTCCATACCTGGGAAGAGGGGACTTCCGTTTCCAAAGACATATGATCTTGCTCAGCCACTATCAAGAGAATCGGAAACTGCTGCCTCAGAGACTGGGAGACTGTTGGGTACAAATCACAGGGATGACACTGTTATTTTAGAACGGGTTTCAGAACAAGATTTCAGACAAGAGTTTCGGAGACCCCCTTCTGTCTCTGCTACGCTGCAGGCAAGCTTACGACAGCTCTTGCCTCAAAGTTCCCGTTTCCCATTTGGGAGCTCTCAGCAAACCCTCAGACCACCACCTCTCCTGTTTGAAAGTTCTGGAAGATCTTTTGGCCAGAGTGGAGTTGCTGCACAGTCCCAAGCTGCATTGATTCATCTAGCCTCTCATGAGGTGAGTCCAAGTGGGTTACCAAGGCCCGTGGCTGAAGAAAAGCTTCATGGTCCTGGGGAGGTACTGGGAGGGCTGCCTGAGTTTCATGGATTGGGCAGTCTGGAGTACCAGCAAAGAAGTTTTGGCAGACATCCACACAGCACTGGCCTGTCGGTATGCCCTATTCTGTATGCTCTAATGTGTAATACTGGAATAAAATCTGCTTTCTACGTTCTGCACCTGGAGTTTACCTAGAGCTGTAAGAGCTTTGATTCATCAAAGCAGTAGTGATTTCATTCATTCCACTAAGGCCCTGTGATGGTGGATGTGTTTGTGGTGTGCAGTCAGCAACAACATCTGCTAATGCACTTGAATCAAGTTTGCAATGGGAAGGCAGGGAGCATCACGTTGGAACAAGGACACAGGAGCTCTTGCAGCAAACAGAAAACCAGAAGGGAGGGAGTCCACTGCCTCAGTCAACTCCAGATCAAAGAAATTCTGTGCAGTTGCTGCCTGGCAACATGGAGCAACAAAACAAAGAACAGAGTCCAAGGACTCCGGATCTCTCCATGACTTTAGGATTTGGGGGTTTGGCCTTATCCAGCCATGAGCAGGCTTTACTTGCCAGAGCACGAGCTAACCATGATTCCCAGTTTGCAGTGGGGCCTCAAACTAAGAGTAGTGCTGCATTGCCGATGGCACCAGGCCACAGATTGAATCCAGGAGATGCTACCAGACCACAAATTCAGGAGATGGGCCTTCCCTTCAATAATGGGAATCATCTCGGTCAAGCAATTCCCTTGCAAGTCGGAAGTATTCAAAAGAGCTACCCATTGGTAGGGAGCCAGCGGGGTGGACAGGACAGAAGGTCAAGGAGGTCACAACCAGAAGAACATGACATTGTTGTTAACCAAGTGCAGACCTGGACAGAGGATGAGCTTGATGCTTTGTGGACAGGTGTGCGTCGCCATGGACTTGGGAACTGGTTTGCTATGCTGCAGGACCAACGCCTGTGTTTCTCCAGAAGTCGGACTGCTAATGATCTGGCAGATAGATGGAGAGAGGAGCAGCTGAAGACATTTGGAGTTCCACCACCAGATATGCCCAGGAACACAGGTGCACAACACAACAACCCCTTGTCTAGTCGCAAGGACAGGAGCTCAAGGGGATCCAGGGGATTGTGTTCAATCAGTGAGGTAGCTATGCAAGAAGGACATAATACCCATCAGAGTGAAAAGGGCTCTGATGCACTGTTACCTTCATCAATTGCTTGGAGCTATCCAACACCAAATGTGGGAGCTGCTGAACTTGTGCAAGACAAAAAGCAGGGTTGTCAGAGTAATGACCCTGCAGCTAGTAGTCCATTTGGTGAAATAGACATCAAACCTATTGTGTTCAAGGACTTTCCTGTGGTAGGTGCTTCTGCTCTGGTAAATCAGGCTGTGGGCTTGTCTCTCACAGATCGGGACAGCAGACTTGGGCTGGAAGCGATGAGGTCAATAGATTTGGCTTCAAGCAGGTCAACAGGTGATTTTCCAGCAAAGGAAGCATGGACAGGATCAGCAAACTTCCTGGAGTCTTCATCTGGAGCAGAGTTGCCAGGAGTGATAGACTCCAGACCTTCAGCTGCAGGTGGACGAGAAGGTCCCACACCTGTCATTACTGCTGAGAACTCCTTGGACAGTATGGCAAAGGCAAAAAGTGATGTCAAAAGAGAAAGTATATCCCTCCAGCAGCAGACAGGAAAACCTGAGTTGCCACCTCTCTCACATGCCATTGCTCTTAATGAAGCTGCATACTCTGGTGCAACACATTCACAAAAATCTCAAGACCACCATTCCCTGCCATTTCCTCAGGTTCCTTCAGCTACCCTTGGGGGAGCAGCTGGTGAAAGTAGTGAGGCAGTGTCTCCAAGCAAGTCCTTTCTGCAACCTGTACACATTGGTGGCTTGGTACCTGGAACTCTTGAGTCACGACTTGCTTCATCAGCTAGCATTGCAGAGATGGACAGGCGAAGGCTCCGGACAGGTTTAATCTCCAAAAGCACAAGTGCCTTGAGCACAAATGATGGAAGCCAGAGTTTACCCCACTGGTTGAGAGAAGCTTTCAAACCCGAACAACCCCCACCTCCAAAACCTGTTGCACTGTCACCAACAATTGCTGCTGTTGCAGAGGCAACGGAATTTCTATACAAGGATTGCGAGACTTGGCTCCCTCCCTTTGTGCATCCTGGACCCCCACCTACACCTCCGAGGAACTTCTCAAAGAGAAACAAAAAGCAAGAGAGGATCTCTGAAGGTAGGATTCCGGAGGAGTTCGATTCTGTGGCTGGTAGTGAGACAGTGGCCAGGATTCTTCCACACCCTGTTCCAGCTCAAATAGAAGCACAAAGCCAATTCCCAGCCCTTCCTGCGTCCCTCCAGCAGTATGCAGCAAGTCTGAAGTCAGGTCTCACAGGTGGTGTGCAAGCTGGAAGCATGCCTCCTTCCTCTTCATCATTTTCAAGAAGACTGTTTGACTTTTCCATGCCTCCAGTTGAACCTTCCCTGCAGTCACCACCATTTTCAAGGCCAAGTGCACTGGCAGAGTTGATGGCACTTAAAAACCTGGCATCGGTATCACTTCCACCTGCTCCACCTTTGAATGGGCCTTTGCAATCCATTTTTAGCAGGAGCAATGTGATTCTACAAGGTGGATCCTCAACATCAGATTCAAATATGCCATTTGGGTATGGTGGACGGCAGGGTAAAAGATTGGCTCACTCACAAGCCTCGCCTTCCTTCGCTGTTACCAAGAATGCACACCATTCGATCGGTGATGGAGAATCTCATGCAGCACACTCCAGATCTGGGATGGACATTGATGTGCTGGCCAGGAAGCGTGGTGGTGGGGAGGCGTCCCCTCTGTCACTTGCCCATCGACCTGGGGTTCAAATACGCTCTGAGTCCAGTGAGCAAGTTCACCTCAGGGGGGCTGGACAGCCACCGCTGCCAAATTGGCTTCTCCCACCTGTTCCTGGTCCTAAGACCTGGGAAGTCCCACTGAATAGGATAGACTTAGATAGGAATGGCAATGATTCTTCTAGTGAAACACAATCTGACCCTCTTATTCGTGGTAAAGCAGGTGCTGGGCATGAATTTGATGATGTGTCATCAGATGAAACAATATCAGATGATCGGACATGATAAAAAGTTGCCCCATATTTTTTGCCTGCTGGAGATTCTGTAAGTGCACATAGACTTACTCTTCAATTGTTTGCATTCAGATGCATGGAACATGTGGTGTACTACACTGCACAGGAGAAGGTACAGCTCCAAATAATCTTTTTGGGTGTAGGCTAAGTAATGGTCATGCAAAATTTCGCAGTAGTTTGTTGAAAATTTCCATTTGTGGGTGGGTACATTTTACTGTCAGAAGTGAACCTGTTTGGCAGCGTATAGAACTTGGTAGCCCCATTTTTCAGAATTAGTTTGTGGACATCCCTACCTCATGGTGTTTGGAGATTTCTTGGATGGATAGGGCCAGAAGACATTGTGTGTGATCTCATGGCCCCTCTCTCTGTGCGTGTATCAGGCATGCAATCAGCAAGGCAAGAAATACCAATCAATTTTTTTTTGCTGTTGCTGAACTCTTTTTGTTTGTTGTAAAGGAGATTTCACAAGCACCCTCTGTAAATGCAAATCAGCACAAAAGAATGGTGTTTCTGTCTGGTGGGATAGGTGAAGAACGAAGGTTTGCATGGTGTTTTAGACCTCATTATGGGTGGCTAGATGTCTAAGGAGTATGAGTAAATTTTTTCTTCAGCAGATCAGATCAGATGAAGTCGGCATTGTCTCATCTGAAGTATCTGGAGGTATACACTTCATAGTATGATGGGTCAGTTTTTCGCATAGCTGCAATGCAAAAAGCTTATTCAACCAATTGAGAACCAAGATTCCCCTAAACCGATGATTGTTGTTAACTGTTCACTTACTTCATGGTGCTTGATTTTAACTTATGTCTAGATGTCTTTCATGATAAGCAACTGCAAATGGATAGCCAATTGCAGGTTGAGTTTTCTCTTGGGGATTCAACTCACAAATTGATGGCAATCATAGGTTGGCAGGGTCATTGAGCAGACTAAAGCAAATCAATTTCATTACATGGGAGCTGAAATGTTCAACCCTGTGGTCGCCCGTGCTTGTTGTGGCTTCCAAATGGAGTGGATGCTCAAGGAGCATATTTTTCATATACTGAAGTTCATATATCTGCAGTTTTATGTGTAATTTTTGTTTTAGGGTTTGGTTAATACCTCACCACCCAAATTTTCTTAACTATGAATTTTTTCTTACATGCACTTCCTGCAGTCCTATTGTAATCCAGCAGACTATTTAGAGAATATAAATAACTGCATTTCCTGCAAGGTTAAGTGATAATTTGCAAAATGTCCACAATTTCACAATTTTCGTGTGTTTTACCAATGTCCTCTGAAAATCTTTCAACTACTTTTCTTGTAGTGCACAACCTCTATAGATTTTATGTTATTTAAAAAAATTCAATAAGGCTTTGATGAAGATTTAATAACAAAAATCATAATGAAATTAGTTGTTTAAATAGTTTATTTATTTGTATTGTTGTTGCCTTCTATGTTATAAAAATTTATTATTGCCCTGAGATAGTAGACATGCATGTATGATTTTAGGTTTTACCAAGCATGTATGGGGCAAACACTGTATAGTTCAGTTGTTCACTGGTAGCCATATTTGGTTTATGGTTTATACCTCAAACCTTGACCTTCACAATTGCATATCAAGGCAAAAGCATATCAAAGGCACTTCAATCTATTTGAATGTCAATTGCATACATAGGATTGGAAATGCCTTTGCTACAACAATGTTGTAAATTTCAATTTCATTGATTGAGAATTTAGGTTTTCAAGTGCATGTGATTGGGGTTTTGCATGTGTTTGAGTTCAACAACCAAAGGAATGTTCATTATGAAAAGTTAATTTGTATGTTAAAGGACAGGCTCGTAGTAATATATCCCAAATTTAGCTCCCACCACGTTTACTTTCCATTCAACAACACAATTTGTCTTCACATGTAAAAACTTCTAGTGCCTTCCTTGAATACTTATGCAATAGTTCAATGGAAAATTTAATTTAATATTGTTGCAAATGCATATTAAAATAATGATTATTAGATTCTAACCAATGGATTATCCAATTTTCAGTATTATATTAAAATCTATCTATCCATGAAAGAAGGTTGTTTGTTTGTTGGCTTTGAAGACAAACAAAAAGTGATATCATCTGGTTGTACACCTTCTTTACACATCTGTTCAAAATGTTGAAGAGCTTCCTTAACATACCATATCCCCTGATTATAGCATTCCACATGACCACATTTTGAGATGACATCCTGTTGAATGCTCTCTGAGCATCCTCCATGCTCCCACATTTGGCATACATGTCAACCAGGCTACTCCTCACAAAATCATCTGACTCACAGCTGCTGTCAATGATCTGCTCATGAACACACCTGCCCTCATCAAGTGAAACTACACTGGCACATGCATTCAGCATCGCCACGGAAGTCATAGGGTCTGGCTGCACACCTTCCTGTTGCATTTGCGGTTCCAGTGCTTTGTACCCTTGCCCACATTTCACATGTCCCAATATCATGGCATTCCACAAGACTACATCATGTGAGAGCAGCTTGTTGAACATGCTTCTAACATCCGCTATGTTCCCGCATTTGGCATACATGTCAACCAAGCTATTCCCCAAAAAAGCAACTGATTCATCGCTGCTTTCAATGATCTGCTCATGAACATACCTGCCCTCTTCAAGTGCAACTATGCTGGCACACGCATTCAGCACCCCCACAAAAGTGGTTGCATCTGGCCACAACCCTTCCTGTTGCATTTGCCAGAATAGTTCCAGCACCTTCCACCCTTGCCCATCTCCCAATATCATAGAAGTCCAAGTGACCACATCCTGAGATTGCAGCTTGTTGAACACTCCCCAAGCACCCTCCATGCTCCCACACTTGGCATACATGAAGATCAAAGCTCGATGCACACATTCACATGACCCAATTGATAAGAAGTTGAAATAATATACATCCATTGACCAAATTTTATTGATGATGATTCTTTAACATGAGTTCTAATGGAAAGTTCATGAACAAGAGGTGAGACTTCAGTTCTTCACTACTCAAGTCCAAGTAGTAACAACTTCAAGATGTATCCATGGCATTCTACAGCATTAACAAAAATCTTCAAATCCACCTCTGCATGTTAAAATAGGAGTGCAGATTTGGCTTTAATTGATCCAATTTTCCATTTAGAGTAATCATCGAATGTTCCTCTTTTAGCATGTGTATTTTTTCTAACATTTATGGCCCTATATCAAAATTACAAAATTTCAGGTTGTCACTTCTTACAGGCTAGTCACAATAGTGCTCGTCATGATAGTGGTCAAAACACTTTGTGGCTATGGTTTCATAACATTTCACCTTTAGCTTTTTCTGCAGATGTTGAACCCATGCTAGAAAGGTGTTGTCAAGATGTTTCCAATTTTATAAAACATGTCTAAAGCATATGTGACTTGAGTTTGCAAATTGGGGTCTCCATCAATCTCACTATTGAGATGGTGCACTTAGTGCAAGTTTGTTTCTCCCTTTCCATTTGCATTCAAACAGTAAAATTTTAAATTCACACATGTTCATTGATGATAGTATGTTTGGAAATGAGATGCAATAATTACCGAACTTGCACATCTTACTTCAGTTTGGCACAATGTTACTGCTTGCACAGTTTGGGTGTGTCAGGTGCAAGGAAGGGCTTATAACAATGCTTAGCTATTGTTTGATTCCATCACATCAACCTTCATGATGCTCACCAAAAGAAGCCTTCCTTTAGGTTCATTCACATGTCAATATTCAATAGCCAGGTTTGACCAATCTCAGAGTTCAGCTATCTAAGTCCTACTAGTACTTTGGGCTCTGGAAAAAGCAAAGAAACCAGCCTAGTACTCTAGACCAAATAGACCAGTGCAGTTTCAAGGATGAGTTTAAGTTCCTAGGTCTAGTAATTCCAGACCATTGCCATTTAATACAAAGTCCCTTACCAAGTCCATTTGCATATGGCCTCTATTGTTGACCCCATACCACAAACTGTCATTGTACAGCAAAAGAGAAGGAATGTCGAAAATAGAAGAGACCAATTTTTTGAATATTTCTTCTTCTCTTTCAGCCCAAACCACAATTTGCCTTTGCATACTAAGTAACAAGGCTGCTGAGAATTGATGAGAATAATTCTTCTCACGAAATCAAGGAATAATCTAGAATGATCCAAGGAAAGGCGCAAAGAAAAATAATAGACAAGGAAAGTAGGAATGTCCTATTGGCAATGAATACAGTACAGATTCACCAACCATATCCTGCCTGCCAAGGAATATCCCTCTTGCTTTGGCTGGCTTTTACCTTGAAGCTGAGAAATGTTGTCTAAAGTTGATATATCCAAGATATTTAAACATTGTAAGCAAGGAAGTCCAAGTTGTAGTGGAGGGGTGGCATACCCCAATGCAAATGCTCATAACCCTACCAACCCTGCACAAAGCACCAAAACCCACATCCGAGTAAGAACACAAAACAGTGCCACCATCCATCCATACACTGGACAAGATCACATATTTGAGATTCCACATGTGGACTCCTGTAGGATGTGGATGTAGAGTTCTAAAGATAGAGTGTGCTTGTCCATGGATTTAAAAGAAGGGTAAAACGAAAATCTTGCAAGGTGAGCAAGATACCATGAGTCTTGGAAGCTTGATAATTAACAAGGCTGCTGCATATAGAGCAATAGCCAAAGAAGCTCCGGTCAGTGCGACATGAGAAAGCCGCCTGTTGTCCTTGTGGGGAACAAAGGTTAATTTCAAGCGGTTTGTCAACTCAAACAGTCGATATGATACCTGTCACCATACCAAGACTTAATTCAATCAGCAGCAGCAATTATTTCCTGCTTTGAAAGTAAAGTAGCATGGCACAGATTTGCCAATGCTGTACAGAGGGGCATGATAGTTGCAGCTTATGAGGCTCTAAAGTGATGTATTAACAGCATACAGGATGTTGTGAGAGAGCTACCAAGATGTAAATAGATGATGTCAACATGAAGTTGAGCAATGGATAATTTGGGATAAGAGACAGCAACAATTTGGGCTGCCCATTCAGTACACCTGTTCTGTAATTGGGTCATCCATATACAGCATTCACACAATTATAGCATGAGTCAGTGCAAACCTAAACCAGATGCAACGTAAGAATGCAATCCTAATGTTGAGACTGCTGCTAAGAATGTAGGAGATACCTTTATCATGTATGCAGGAGCAAAGCTCAGAGAAAGAAGAAAGGAAGAAAGCACCACTAAACACATTTATCCTTTCATGGGTCTGGTTATTAAGAAAGTCAATATGCAAAACAGGAAGGAACCACTTATGAAGGTGAGGAAAGCAGCAGGCTTGTTGCACACCTCAGCCATATGTGGAACTGTGAAATGTAGGTCTCCAGCGTGATTTTTCCAAGCCATCTGTACCCCAGCACTTATTAATACTGCCTCACTTGTGCACCAACCCAATGTCTAAAAAGACACATACTACACAATTGTGACAAGCAGACAAAATATAGAGTCTGATGCTTAATGCTTTAGTGTAATAGCACTGCATGACAGACATGGAGCCATGGCATGAGTTGAAGTAAATAACTTACGCAAAAAGAGTGAGTGAATAGCAGCGCAATGTCTGTGTGCAGTTGCGTAATATGACATACACACTACAACCACCAAATTGAAGGGTTACATGCTAATACGGCTGCTGCCAGCAGATACATGGACACATATACATGAATCCTCACAAGCTCAATGAAGCATTGTACAGGCATTTTGTATTCTATTAAATGATAATTCTATCAAAGCCAAATAATCATAACACACATATCAATGAAGGGTGAAAGGCCACAGGTTCTTGTCAATATCTATCTATGACCTGAATCCCTTTTCCCTAAACCCCAATAACTAAAACAACAAGGTGGGCACATCCTCTCAACCAATTGCCTCCCAAACCCAACAAACCAACACACTAGGTCTATGTGGTGTGCTTCCAAAAACTTCACTTTGAAGCTTAAGGCTAGTCAATGGTGAAGCTTGGCTGGGTGCCCAAAAGATACTCTACACACATGGAAAATGGGGAAGATAGCATACGTGATAGGAATCCATGATGTGTATGGATGCAATTTGTTGTATGACACCTTATCTAGCTTGTAAATGTGCTCATACCATACATAGCCCATCTGCAGAAGACACCCAACATGGGTTGTGAGTCTACTATATCTCATGCAAGCATTACTAGGTACTTCTATAGCATTTCCAGCCCAACCTATGTGATTTTTGGATTAGTTTCATGGTGCCTCAGAGCTTACCACCAAGGCAACACTGATGAGACTTGTATACACAAGTGCTCTTAATTTGACCTCCATCTCCTCCAGCTTTTCTAGCCATCTCTCCACCTGTGCAAATTTTCCCATTGTCCATAGTGATCAGTCTCTTAGCACATTTGGTCCAGAGGCACAGGAGTTTTCAATGACCACCTTCTGCACAAAGTCTTCTACTTTTGTATTCTCTTTAAGCTAATGAAGGCAGTCCCCAAAAAAGAAAACTTCAGACCTTTCTGAATAAAAGAGACATCAAAGACCTTGAACTCAAGCAACTGCATTCAAGAAGAGATTGGAGGATAAAACAGGCAGTTCGCTAATCAAGCTCCACATAAGTTTCACATACCGTAGGATGGAAGTAGGCATACAGCATACCAACAATCCAAATATACCGATCCAAGCCAGATCGGAAATGCCACTCATGCAACAATGGCATGGGTGTCTTTGCCATTGGGTCGGCATACCCTGTCAAAATACCAGCAAATTGAAGCAATATGATTAGCATATCAATGAGATTGTACCGTGAAGTGTGCAATATTATTGCCAGTAGTATTTCTCAGATCCAACAGAAATGCATCTGCAAATTCATAAGGGACTGCTTGTGAATATACGTGCATGTTGTCACACTTACCCATTAGAAATGTGAAGGGTGTCCATATAAATTCAAACACTCCTGGAATCTCCCACACAACTATGACCACCAGGATGCTAACAGCAAATTTGATGGCCATCACAGAGGGCACCTCATTGTGCTTGTGGTTGATTCCAAGAACTCCATATACCATAAGAGTGAACAGGGTGTGCATGGGACAGATGTAGTAAAGCATGTAGTCATTTTTTAGTACTATGCAAGCAAAAAAGACCAAAAAGTTGAGGCGCCACATCATCTGCCACATCCACAAACTCAGGTTTGAGTGGCAGAAGTGCCCTGGAATACATGTCAACATATATAGGTGCCCCCAGTGAAGAAATGTATGAAAGTAAGGTATTTCCCATGGCACTCCCTGGTCTACATATAATTCCTTTCTTGGACACTGCAGAACCATACTCATACTAAGAAAAAGAAATCACAATTCCATTTGAAGCAAAAGCTAGTTGTCCATGTAGTATGGCATTATCACAAGGGAAATGCAAAGTAACCATGACAACATTGTGTACCTGTGCAAAACGACCCAGGCTGAAATCTTTCCGCACATAGTAGTAGGAGAAATTGCCAAAACCAGTCATCCATACATAGGCAGCAATGAACACCCGAATTGCATTGTAGAACTCTCTTGCTTCAAAGTAATGGTACATTAAAAACAGAACCTAGGAGCACCCACAGTCCACAGAACACACCACACAAGAAGTTTAATAAAGACAGGATGGATTACCTATAAAACAGTGAGGACAAAGCAATTAATCAGTATTAGAGTCTGGCATGTACCTGCATCCAGCCCCTCCACTCCTCAGTCTGATGCCTGTTCAGGTAAAGAATAGATTTGCCCAAAACTGACTTGTCAACATGTTTTTTCAATGAAGTTTTGATTGATACTATGATCAGCAGTAGGTAGAGGAACAAGAATAAATCTCTGCTGTAGCTCTGCACCACACATTCAAATGTCAACTCAGAAAGCAAAGCCTCCTTGACAAAATATTTCAGAAGTAGGAAAAAAGGGGTTGACCTGATGATTCAATACTTGTCAGAAAGCAGCACACAGCATGCAAGGCACATCACCAAATGGAAATTGTTCAATTGGCTTTCAGAAAAATAAAGAGGTAATAAGACCTAGAAGGATCTTCCAAGAGAGAAGTAGACACCTTTTGAGATGCCTCAAAGAAGTCTGTCCGGTCACAGGTGTAAAAGTAGCAGAGGAGACCTGCAAACTCAGCACTGGGATTGGGAAAAGCTACTCAGCATCATGCAGAATTGAATCCCCTTTACTATGTAGCATAAAAATACGTGATTAAAGCAGCTTCGCATGATATGGCACTTTAGCAATGCAGGTTTTGCATTTGAAACTGTCCTTACCCAAAAAGAGTATAGCAAAGATTCAGACTACATGATAGGTGATTGCAATTTTTAAGCCACAAAGAGAGAATCTTTCTTACATAGCTCTAAGCGTTAGGCGATTTTCGAGCAAGAAGGTCTCATTCAGTGAAAGAAACCTGAAACATGGAGCAATACATACATTTGATGAGAATAAAACCCACAGCAATGGGCCATGGGCTGAATTGTTATTTGTACAACAAGAGACCCCTAATGTGCACGGTAGAATGGTCTCTCTTTCAATGATGATCTGGTCAAAGAGCCAAATGCAGATCTAGACTAGCTGGAATCGCCTAGCAAGATTCCACAACCAAGCTGCCATTAATGTGCATACAAAATGCACTCCTGTCTGGAAATTTTACAGGGACAGAGGCTAAGATGAGAGAGACAGGACCAGGAGCAGCAGCAGCTCAGAGAGATCAAGGCAAGAGGAGGGGACAGACTTGAACAGCTGTGATTGTACTGAGGCTGCTCCTCCTCCCTTTATACTGCCTGGATGTGAGGGCTCAAGAAGAACAGATCTCTCTTCGACGTTGGTGGTTCCATCAACCAAATCTTCAAGGCTTATATCTGCATGCCTGCATCACATCACAGAAGCAGTTCAAATTTTCACAAGAATCAGAAATTCACTTCCCATATGATTGATCTCCTCAATGCAGATCCGAGGCAGGAAAAAAAAACCGACAAAGACAAAAAGGTGAGAGAGAGAGAGAGAGAGGATATAAAAGTTTCAGGAATTTTACGCTTTAGATGCAAACCGAAGCTTCCTGAACTCCAGAATCTCAGAATAGATCCATGCTACCAGCAGTGGCATAAGCCCTAAGAAGAATGCCACCTGCTTTGACCCCCACACAGTCTCTTCATTTGTCAAAATTCTCAAAAGCTTACAAAATACTCGGGTGGGGAGGGAACGGAACTGAGCTCGAGGCAGAGATTAGGGCAAGATCTTTGATTTCATTTACACTAGATCCTGCAAGAAAAACTACTCATCATGTTGCCGGGTGTTGTGGTTTTCTATTTTTTCCCCTTAATCATCCTTACGACTTCCGCCAGGAAGCCAGCAAGCACGAACCACGCACCTGGCCTGTTTGCGCAGCGTTGTCATTGAGAGTATCCATCTCCGCACAAACACAATCAAAATTCCGCCACAGCTCCAAAGTTCAAAAAACAAAAAACTGATCCTGAACCCCGGATCACGACTGCTGCCGCACCATCTCTGCTGCAACACTATTGTGTTCCCACAAGACAGAGAGAAACACAGACAGAGAGAGAGAGAGAGAGAGAGAGAGAGAGAGGCACAGACACAGAGAGAATGACACAAACGCTCGCGGCAAGCCTGCAAAAGTACTGAGGTACTGTGCGCCAGGGCTAACGCCGCACCCGAAGAAGGACCTACGCCGCACCCCAAGACGACGTCCAGGCCCCTAACAGGAGCCCTAAATGAAAATAATAGGTGACAGAAGCGACCGCAACGGAGTCCCTAAAATGAATTAAGTCACCCTGTGGCTAAACCCCCTCCCTCCCCCCCTCCCCAAAATCGCCAGACTCCTATGATTAGTTCTTGTAGGTAGCCAAGAATATAGAAGGATTCTGATTTTTTATTTGTTATTTATTTTTTATAAATAATTTTCTTTTAAATAAATAATTTATTTAAAATATTTAAAACAAAGAGTGACCCTTCCACTTAGCGAAACGCACTTAAAAGGAAGATTGATGCCTAGGCCCCAAAAAGTATGGTTTATATGGTTTAGGGTCAAAATGATAAAAAGGATTGAAGGGACACAAGGGGTCCCTAGAAAGAGAGAACCCTCTTTATTATATCTGGTAATAGCACACACTTAGAGGACACTAGTAGGCCCCCCAAAAAGTAAAGTGAAAGAGAATAAAGTGACTGAATACAGAGAAGAGACCCTCTTGTGTGTGTGTGGGGAGCTCACTTAAGGGAGCCTAAGGGCCCTTTCAACTAACAAGGCCTACAAACCTACTCTTGCCTCTGAAGAGGTTTGGTGGAAGAAATTGAAACTACTAAGGGACCAACTTAATTAATAAGTCCCTTAAAAAAGTAAAGTGAAAATAATTCATATGTGTGAAGCAAAAACACAAGGGGTCCCTAAAAAAGGAGAGATAGAGAGAGAGAGTATCCCTCTTGTGTGTGGGAGCACACCTAAGGACCTTTCAACTCAAAGGCCTAGTTTTATATAGGCTAAGGGAAGGCCTAGCCACAGGTGATGAATTGCTCTTCTGTCAGGGAATCTTGTTGGGAGGGGGGGGCAAGCGCGCCACTTTAGACAATCATACACACGAAATTCCACTCCTGTCCACCGTTGATAACTGAAATCAACGGTCAGATGCGCAAGGAGAAAGAAAAGCTTGTGAAATGGATGTACATTTTGTAGTAGTAGCTCTCTCATCGGCTCCGTTGAAAGCGCGTCCCTTAACTTTCGTAGGTCTTAGGTACTTACCTAGTATTTGGGGAATTATTAGGTTGTTAAGGACCCGAAGCTTCCTTCCACCTTCCGGGGGTAGTAGGTAGGTAGGTAGGTAGGCAAGTGAATAAGTGTGTGGGGGGGGGGATTTGTCGATACTTTAGCACGTAGAGTAGGTGACCTGATTGCTGGGGTTTTTTTATCATGGTTTTTGTTGGGTTTTATTTTTTTTTTTTTTTAAAATTAAA
>Ga0209208_10002213_pt1 | contig 27812 bp, 21 predicted proteins | sample S1TSphfallax_3_FD_187694 | JGI IMG/M metagenome (GOLD analysis project Ga0209208, IMG submission 187694) | Host-associated microbial communities from peat moss isolated from Minnesota, USA - S1T2_Fd - Sphagnum fallax MG (SPAdes) (version 2) | ecosystem: Host-associated > Plants > Peat moss >...
GCTCGCGGGCGTCGAGTCTCTCTCTCCTGCCCTCTCTTCCGTCCTCCCGCCTTCCCTGATTTAAACCCCAGCCCTAACTTCATCCATGCTTTCCGCTATCAACATATCATCCACAATTCCAAGGGGGATCTCATCCAAGGGTAGGCCTACCATTGGCTTATGTGTCCTCTTTGAGAGAAGCGAGTGTTGGAATGGAACTTGAGTTGGGCATGTATGTTCTAGTGACAAGAATTTTGAAATTTTGGTAAATGGGTGGTTTTCTATAATCTTTTCATATGCTTCTTATTGATTTTGCATAATTCTTCATATGGTCATCCTTGGACAATTGTAAATACATTTTCAAGTATAACTACCTCATTTTCAAGTCTAACTTTCTCGGTTTTTTTTCTAATAATTATCTTTTATACTTATAATTATCTCATTCTTTTCTTAATATTTTTTTATATGGTGCATTCACACTTGATGTTAAGTCAAAGTTACATGAAAATCTAGATGGCATCCTAGGTGGCACCTAATGTTAAATTGGTGATAGCTTAATGTTAAGTGAATTGTATCTTAACACAAAAGTTTCGTGGTAATAGGTGTAAATCCTAAATGACTAGCATGGTGTCACGAGACTTAACACTAGAGTCCTTAAAACCAAGTGTAAATTCACCTTTCTTTATAACTATTTCACCTTTTTCCTTACTCATTAACATGGATATGAAAACTAAATTAACATGTGCCTTTTCATGTCCTTGATATTTATAATTATTGAAATTAATTTGACATTGAAATAAATAATTATAGATTATTCATAATCATATGAAAACATAATAAGAATGAAAATCGTCATTGGTAATGTGTAACAACGCAAAGCTCAAGTGGTCTAAGATATAAATGTTGTGTGAATGAATTTGGGATATTTGTATAATTTTCATCCATAAATTGAATAGGTGTATCACAAGTGCATGACATTGAACGCATAAAAATAATTCCACCCATACGCCCTAATTGGGTTTCTAGCAATATTTATCACATGTAACATTTGTCCAGAAATCTGAAAATTGATTCTACTCCTATTTTTATTTCAAACCAAGTTATTGTAAAGTGAAAGAATTTATTGAATCAAAGGTGAAAGTTAGTATCACAATATCTAATAAATGAAATTTGAAATAATTACAATAATTGTAAGCATAACAATACTGAAATCACTCAAAAAAAACAAATTTAAAACTTAAATTAACACAAAATTTAATATAATTTGAGTTTCATCATGTCCACTCTCCATTTAAATAGACTGCATTTTTTATCGTTATTTAATTTCACCCCTTTTAATAACCAAACTTAGGGTATTGATATTGTATTTCCTTCATTTTGTGAATGTCTTTAGTGTGTAAAAATTGTTTCCAATCCTCACCCATAAACATTATAAATAAAATAATAGGAATGAAAGATCATTTAAATGCAACCACTTGGGCCAATCATTGTAATCAACCAATAAGAATAGTCATTTTGATATTCAATGTTTTTTACGAATATAATCATTTGCATGTTTATTAATGTTACGAGTTTTGTTGGTCATAAAATAATTGTATTTATTCAAAATATATTGTGTAAATTAATTTACTACTATTGATGGAGTTGTTTCAATCATGTAAAGTTATTTCATGTCATGTAAAATTGTGAAAATGTAATTGTAAATAATGTGAATTAATAATAAAAATAAAATTTGATCGTAATATAGCCCCTGTGACATAAAAATTTTCAATTTTTTTCTTTGTTGAGTCATTCCATCTCCATGATCATTGTTCCCTTGTAACTACAACATTGGACCTCCATAATCTCACATAAACACCTTATATAAATTTTCTTCTCTCCTCACAATGTTCATTGTCATCTTGGTTCAAATTTTCAAGAGTTTCATCTTCTATGTGGAACTTGAGTTGAACAACAAAAACTTCCTTTCAATATTATGTTGTGCAAGTCACACAAACTTTAAAAACTCAAAATCCATCTTTCATCATTTAGCCCCCAAAAATATCCATCCTCCATTGCATGTATGTCAAATCCATCTTTTGAAATTAACCATGGCAAACAAGCTTGTTAAATTAAACTCAAGGTGAAAACAATATATTCGAGAAAGATGACTATGGTGCAAATTGGAAACAAGTTGGTGCACAACCAAGCACGAGCTAACACAAATTCATGAAAGACACCACAATCTAAGCTTAAGACGAGTCATCATTTTCCCCCATATAATATATTTTATAAATGATGACATGAACTACATTGAACTAACCCAAATTCAATGGACCCCACTTAAAAGTCTTGAAACATTGAAGCTATGAATTATCTTATTTTGTGAGTTCACAAAATTTTTTCAAATGGACTTTAATATAATAGTTTTTCAAATTGTTGACCTTCGAAAAAAATCCAACAATGCATTAAAATACTAAATTGAAAATGGTTTCACCCTTCAATTTAGACATTTTAATGATTAAGAATCATTTTGATGAATTATTTTAGTACTTTGATTCATAAACACTTAATTGGTCATAATTTGTGTTTCATATTTTCAAATTGGGAATGTGACCCTATTTTATATATTTATTCTTCAAAACATTTTCAACAATTTAAAAATGGCTCAATTTTGAAAAAAGTTTGATCCCTTGAACCTTGTTCCATAGTTTTAAAACATGACATGATTTTCAACTCCCAAAATGAGAATCTAGTAAAAGTGTTAGAACTCATTATCTTGCACTTTCTTGTATTGTCCCACACTTCACACTTGTGGGAATATGCTTGAATTTCAAAACACTCTCCCACATGTTTCCTATGCCATGCCCCAACCTTGGTAATTGTAACAAAAACTACCACAACCAACGATTTCCCGCAATGCACAAGAATTAAAACAAATTGTAACAAAAAAAAAATTATATCAAATTCAAGATCACATAACACAATAATTAAAACAAAGGTACAAAATATGCAAAGAAAATAATCAAACAAAGTGATATGCAAAAAATGGAATGATTAAAAACATGAAACAAAAGAAACAAAACTAGAACATAAGATTGTTTCTAAAATTAATGTTGAACAAATTGAACATAATTCAGAAGATTACTTCTATTTATACTTATGGGGGGATTTAACTATTAAAAAACTTCCAAAGAAGCTTCCATATGCCCCATTGTTCAAAAAACCTTTTTAATAACCTTTCCAAAAACACATTATGGATGAAAAATGGATGTCCATGGATGAACTTGAATTATGGATGCATGAGTGCGATGTTATTAGAAATCTACATGAACTACCACACGGGTTAGCCTAATTTTACAATCAATATTAAATGTCATACTAAGTGTCTATCATATGAATTATGATATGACTTTTATGACATTTTGGTTATGAATTATAACAACAATGGTTGGTCATCATCATTATGGTCTCATTATTATAGTGGTTACATATTTTATTATTGGTGTAATTATCTCATTTTTATAACAAGGGATTCAAGCTCATCACCATTCATTGTGGTAGCAATCATTGTTTTGGTCATGTTACAAAGAGCCAAACTCCTCATGGTAGTATTGATTATGGTTGTTGTGTTTGTCATTATCATTGAAATTGTGCATGTGGTCATTGTGTTCCTAAGTTTTCATCTTAACGTCGCTTTATATGAAGGGTCAAAAATATAAAGTGAAATAAAACAATTTGAAATTGGATGAAAGCCATAAGTTGGATGCATGACCTTCAGATGTGCCACCACCCCCTTTATAAATTGAGATTTATTTTTTCCAAGTTTTTTTATTGTAATATCTTTGTGGCAAAAATATATTTATGATTTAGTATGCAATAAATTTGTAGTACTTACATTTATTATAAATTAGTTCTAAATCAATAAAATATTTAACTCTAATGATGCACCTTTAGGTTTGTCAAATGGTATTGGTGGTAAAAAAACCTACCAATGATGAAAGGATAGGTTTAAGTCTAAATCCAAAACACAAAACAAAGGAACCAAGATAAGAACACAAAAGCTAAAGTCAAAAACACAAAGTGTGCAAGACCAAAATATAAACATATTTTTATTTCGATGAAATAGAGAAACGAAAACATGAAAAAAAATGACAAAGTTATGGTGGAAAATTGTATCATTACAAGAATTCATGGCTTTTTAAGAAGTTCAAATCCATTCACTAATCTTTTTTTACTAATGGACACGTACATTTTGACTAAAAAGCGGAGGCTTGATGACATGTGCACTTTTTGGCATGTCAAATTGACTTAAATGACCTTTTTGATTCAAACATCCTATCAAGTTCAACAAAAAAATGATCACCTTGGTCAAAATGACCAATGACTTTTAATTTTGTGTGACATATAGTCAAATTGGACAAAAGTAAATGACACCCCTAGTCAAAATGGCCAATGGTTTTCTAGTCAAATGGGACATTCAATAAACTTGAACAAAAACAAATGATACCCATATTCAAAATGGCCAATGGTTTTATAATCAAATGGGATATCTAATCAAGTTGAACAAAAACAAATGACAATTCTAGTAAGATGGCCAATTTGGTTTTATAACAAATGGGACAATTTATGTTAATTAATAGGTGAGGCTAAATAACCAATAGGTAGGTAGGTAGCTTAAACATGCTCATTAGGTCATCTATTTTCCATCTTACAATCTACCTACCTACTTGCCTAACATCTTATAACCTACCTAAGTTTATGTATTTCCAACCTACCTACTTAATATAAATTTATATTACATGCCTACCTATCTACTTATAATTGTATATTATTTACTTACCTATAACCTACTTCCTACCTCCCACATATGATGCCTTACAAAATACCTACCTACTTACTTATCATCTTATGACCTACTTAAGTTTACCTACTTTCCACCTACCTACCTACCTATCTCTTATACCAACCTAGTTATTTCTTCTACCTACCAACCTGCCTGTGACAGGTTTAATCACATAATGAATGGACTTTGAAATGGAAGAATCAAAATTTAACAAGTTTAAATTTGTCATCAATTTACTATTTTCAAAAACTTATTTTTTACAATTCATTTGAACATTTACAAAATATACTTATTTTATTGATTAGATTTTTTAATAAACTACAAAATCATCCTTTTACTTGTTTCATTTGAATAAAAATGATTTTCTTAAAATGCCAAAGTTGAGATTTCCTAACTCTTTCATAGTTAACAAACTCTAAAACAAAATGTTGCACATAATTATCAACAAAGAGTTGTGTGGCTTGGTGGCAAAAAGATTAAAATGCTTCCATGAAGTTTGGGGTTTAAATTCAGAAAAATCACGTATATATTAATTTGTATATTTGATGGAGTATATGGTCATATATTACAATGTACATATATAAAGAAGGCACATGTAGGTACCTACCAACCTACCATTTTATCACATAACAAAACCATGACATGTATGTTGTCACATGGATAACATTATATGTTGTCACATTTAAACTAAATAATTACTCAAAAATGACTACCATTTTGATTGGTTGTTTTTATTAATTAAAAAAACCATTGATCAAAATGACCACTATAAAAAATGCCACCCTAAGGTTGGTCAAAATGACCACCTAGTCGCATTGGACAATGTTCAAAATAACTTGTCCAAAATGATTGGGTGCTTTTGTTGGTGGTTGACACATTTGGATCCTTTTTACTAATGTCACGAACACATCACCTATCGCTTACATCATTATTTTCACCAACATAATTGCCTACATCATCGCTTGCGTCATTGTTTGCACCAATATAGTCGCTTATACCATCGTTTGCATCATCGTTAATTTTTAGTTAATTCATAGTTCAATATTAATTAAGAAGATTCTCAAGAAATTCCCTTGGTCGGTGCACACATGGAAGCTTCCATAGAATCTTCCTTGAATTAACAATTATACGTGAATGGTTTACTAAATTTTTCATATTTTTTGAATTATGAAAGATTTTTATATGAGTCAAATCATCCACTTTGAGCTTATAAAAACCATTATTCAAAAATTGCATATTGCAATTATTAATATATATGGAAACATGCATAATAATTTAATGTTTCACATTTATACTTGAATGGGTTAGTGAATTTATTCGCATCTCTGACCCTTTTAATATTTGCACATGAGTTGAATCATTCACTTTGAATGTTGTTATATTCACTAATTATAAGTTGCATGTTGCATTCACCATAATTTTAAAAAATAAATGTATAAAATTTTGAAAAGTTTCACATTATATTTGAATGCAATAATGATTAAATTAAAATGTTCATGCATGCAAAGTTCAAGATGCATGTAAACCTCCAAATCATTATTTTTTCAACTATTAAAATATTTTTATATTTATGAAAATGAGAATATATTATTTTCCCTTTTTTTCAAGGCATCACAAACGAGATTATTATTATAAATATTCATGAATCCACACCAAAAAAACCCCAAAAATAATCCTTGATTTTTTCCCCATTTTTCATTGGAATACGAAAAAAAATCCATTTAAAAAAATGGATTAAAATCATAAATTTATAAGTATTATTAATATTAATATTATGTTTTACTTATTATTTTGATTTAAAACATGGTTTATCAATTTCTATAAACTTGTTTTGTTATAGGTTTATGTTTAAATATTAAGAGACAAATTTAAAATTTTCATTAAAAAAAAAGAATTATAAATGGTGGTAATAATAATTACATCAATGGTTTTATTTTTATTTTTTCATTTTTTTTCAATTTCTAATCTTCTTCAAGATCATCCATAAAAAAATTTAGCCATGTTTTGGCTAAGCCATATATGGAGGTACAAATTTGTAAAAATATATTTATATTTTGGTTATAAATCTTAGAACCCATTGTAGAATTATGTCATTTTAAAAATATATAAATGAAAAAAAAATTGTTGATGTTGATGGCCTTTTTTATGTTCGCAGAATATTGAAAATTCATCACAAAAAAAATCAGTTAGATCATTAATATTTATTTGAAATTTTTTTTTAAAAAAAAAGGTTTATAACGATCTCAAATATTAAACTTAAAGGTTTGCAAATAAATTTGATATTATAATTGTTTATGTGTTTAATGTTGGAATTATTAGAATTACTTAAGAAAATTTGTTTATGAGGAGTAACCTTTTTTCTTTGAAATTTGTAATTTCAGATTTTTGGAAAACTTTTTTTCTTGTTTACGTTTTTCTTGAATTTTCACTATTTTTCCATTTTTTTGCTGACAAGAATTGCCAAGTTAGGAAAATGCAAAACCAAAAAAATGTGTTAGTTATGTGGTAGGGGGGGGAAATCCAGTTATTTTAACCAAAAAATTTCAGCAAATTAAACTATGTTTACTTTCAAAATGGAACAAATTGTTAAATATATTCTTACATCATTGAAAACAACAATAATATGTTGAGATTTTTTTTTCAAGTTAGGTAATCAATTACTTGTATTATTAGTGTATGATTCATTTTATTAAAGAAATATGGGTTTGATAATTAAATGGTTTTATTGACTACTTAATTATATTTGTTTTCTTGTGGCCATTTTTCCCAATTTAGGAGGGCTATAATGGGAAAAGAGGTCACCCTAACTTTTGAGCGCCCACTGATTAGGGAGAATAATTAGCACATCTTTGAGCCGTTTTGTGTCTGTGACGGCCGTCACTACATTACATCTGCATGGGAAGTACTAATTGGTTTGTTCAAAAGTTGTTTGCTGGAAGATTTGCATGTTGGGTATGATCGGATGGAGGCTGGATGGCGGCTCTGAGTTATGGTGTAAGTCGGTGCTGCAATTATGAGATGGCGGTGTGGAGGAGTTGCATGGAGAGGCGTTGGGATTCGAGTGAACCGTCGGGAAGAAGCCGGGGGAAAGTGGTCAGGAAGATCAGAAAGCTATTTTTGGAGGGGGAAGGAATTTGGCAAGTAGGAGTTAGTGAGGAGAAGAGCAGACTAGTGAAGAGGATAGTATAGAGGAGGAGGATGAGAGATGAAGGTCTGTAGAAGAGCTGTGCTAGACCAGAGTATCTTCCGCTGCGTTTGGTCGAAGCAGGAACCCCTTCTGTAGACAGATAGAAGCGAGGAATTGGAGAGGCAGAAGGTAGGACACTGAGGGAATTATCATAGCTGTTTTGATAAGGATTGACGATGGCAGAAGTTGCTTGTGCTGTCGGGATGTAAATACTCAGTAAATATGATGCCAGAACTCTCATGTTGAACCTTCATTTGTGTGCAAGTGGTTTAGAGAATGTTGTGCTGTTGAGTCCGTGAGTCTGTTGAAACGTACTGTGTTTGAGAAGAGAATGCAGCTAGATCGAGCATGAGAGGTTCAATGCTTAATAGGTATAAGACGGATCTGTAGAACGTAGGCGCCGGGGGTCTAGGGCAGGTGGTGTATGCGTCGTTTGTTTTTCTAGGTCCCTCCCTTTTTGGTTACATGGCAACAACATTATAAAGACAAATTTGAAACATTTTTTTTTCAAATTTAAAATATGTGTTGTCAAGTTTTTATAATAAAATATAGTAAGTAACCATAAGATTTAAACATTTAAACATTTTTCTAGCTACACAACTTGTTTATAACCAAAAGTGGCAATTTTTTTACGGATGATTACCATTTTAACGACATTGAAAAAAAATAAAAATAAATTACCTAGTCATATTGGGGAATAAAAACTTGCAATTCCATAAAAATTGGACATATTTTATGTATTAAAAATAAAATTGTAAAAGACTCAATGAATGCATTTTGGAATTAACATTAAATTTACAAATATTTTAGGTCAATTTAAACATAAAGAAATTTGTAAATTTATTCATGACATGCAATTTCAAGTATTTTTTAACACTTTAATTAAAATTTTAATACATTATTGATTAAAATATTTTTAATATTTTGATTACAAGTCCTAAAATCCATTGTAGAATTATCATTTAAAAAAAAATGTAGATTTTTAAATTTAAAATATGAAATCCTTTGTTGATGTTGATGGTTTTTTTTATATTTGCAAAATGATGAAAATTGACCACAAAAAAACCTTTGGTTACATCATTAATATTTATTTTCATTTTTTTTAAACATTGGATAAGGTTTATGATGATTTCAAAGATTGAGATTGAATGTTTTCAAATAAACTTGATGTTTAAATTTGTTTATGCGTTTAAGGTTGGAATTATTAAAATTACTTTTAAATATATATATATTCATTGGGGGTTACATTTTTTACAAACTTTTGATCCCAAAATTTTGGCAAGTTCTTTGTTATTTACTAATTTCCTTGAATTTATATATTTTTTCATTTTTTCCCCAACAAAAATTGGCAAGTTAAAAAAATTTGAAATAAAAATAATGTTGGTTGGGGGAGGGAGCTAATCCAACTATTTAAACCCAAAATTTCACCAAATTAAATGTGTTCTTTTTTACAAAGGAAACAAGTGCAAAATGTATTCTTCCATCATCAAAAATATATATGTTATGATTTTGTTTCAAAGTTGTGCAATTAATCATTGGTATTAATGTATGATTAATATTGCTAAACAAATGTGGTCTTGATAAGTAAATGGTTATATTTATTACTTAATTAATGTTTCTTCTTATGACCAATGTTTGCCAATTTAGGGGCCAACAACCTCAAGAAAAATAAATGTGATTTTATTTTTTTGGGGCCAAATTTAAAGTATATATTGTTAAATTTTTACAATAAAACCACATAAATAACCATAATATTGAAAGATTTAAACAAGTTTCCAACTACACAACTTGTCTATAACCAAATGTGGCAATCTTATTATGGACAATTACCATTTTAATAACATCATAAACATAAATAAATAAATTTATACTTAATCATATTGGGGAAAATAAGAACTTGCAATTCTTCAAAAAATGGACATATTTTATGTAATTATTTTTTTAATAAAATATTTAATAAGTGCACTTTTAAATTCACATTGAAGTTACAAATATTTTAAGTCAATTTGAACAAAAGTATATTTTTTGATTTATTCATGAAATGTTATTTTAAGTTTTTTTTACATTGTAAATTTATTTTTTGTAAATTATAATGATTTTCAAAAATACATTACTAAATAAGCTTTAAAATCATATTTTCATTTGTAGCAGTTGAATACATTTTGCAAAAGAAAATGTATTTTAAAGTTAAAATTTTCTAAACAATTTCATGCTAAACATGATAAAGTTAAATTTTTCATCTTTATTCATAAAGTTTTGAAATGGTTTGGTGGTTAAGACTTTAGTGTGTTTCCATGAGGTTTTGGGTTCAATATTTGATTGATACATGCTTTAATGTATCTTTTACAAATGCAATTTACAAACATATACATCATGGTGAATACGCAAACATGTACATCATGCTTAAATTGTGTTTAAAAAAAAATGTTGTCAAAATTGGGGAAAAGAAACTTTAGATTTTTTCATGGCATGTAAATTTGTCATGGCATGTTGTGATGAAAATGTATTTTGTGATTTTACAATCTGAGGGAAAATAAAACAATGAAAAAAGTTATATGATGATGTGGTGTGTTATTTCACGTCATATTAACTTGGGACCTCCTATATCCATGTCATAATTTTTTAATTAAAAGTTATATAGTGCAACATGTAATTGTCCAAAAAAGTCTTAAAATATTTTAATCAATTAGTCATTTTTTACCAAAATCACACAAGTTTTATATTAATGAGTTTTGTCTTATTTGATTCAAAACTTAATGAATTTGGCTAGTGAAAAAAAACAAGATTTCTTTTTGTGTATGGAGATAAAACAACAAGCATTGTAATCCATTTAGCATATTTTAATGGGTTACTTTTGGGGATTTTTTGGATTTTCATACATTTAATTTTGTATAATTGTATATGTATATGTATTTTTCAAATTCAAATTATCTATGTAATAAGTGGATCTCATGATTAGGTGGGAAAATTTGGAAAATACAATATTTTTCAAACATCACAAATGATGGTATGAAAACAAAAACATGAATAATGTAGGATTGGTCCCCTTAACATAAATGAATGTATTACAAAATTCAATGTAATCAAATTTGAATGTTTATATGAAGGTGTTTTCATTCTCCCATAAATAATTAAAATTCATAAAAAATGAAGGTATTACACCTTTCACTATATTTGAAAATTACAATTTGCAAAAAAAAGAAAATATTAAACCTCCCATTATCATTGAAGATTTTGGTTTGTGGAACATTGAATTCTTGGCTCCCACTATGATTGATGATTATGGTTTGCAAAAAATGAAGATATCGTATTTCCTACCATCATTAACGATACGATTTGCAAAAGTGAAGATATCGCATTCTTGTTGTCGTTGACAATTGTGGCTTTTAAAAGAACATGGGTATTATTATGCAAAACCAAAACAAAGTAATGTGCAAGATGACAAGGGGTTGGAATCCACTTGAAATAAGTTGTGCTAAAACAAAATTAGAAATTGTAAAGCAACTTCAACATCACCATTTGCACTTGCAAAAAAAACATGGAAGAGAGCTCACACTGACTTGTTATGCAAGACTCACAATGAAAGGGAACTACAAAATGATCACAAAAAATGGAAGTGCAAATTGATGAAAAGGAGTAATGTACTCATTTAAAACATATCATTATTAAGGCTCATATCAAGAACTTGTTTTGCAAGATGACTATGATGTTTCCACCTACACTTGTAAAAAACTTAAATGAAGGGAAGATTGTAGCAAGTTACTATGCAAGACTGCAACAAAGTGTTGACTTTATACAATACATTAATTTACCTACCTAACCCCCTATTATCTCCTTCTTGTTTATTTCCCTTTTCAATGTTCCTACTTACCATTTGATTTTTTTGTTCTTTTGCAGTTCATTGTTAAACTAACTTGATATTTTCCATAGTCATCATTTTGACTTTAATGAAGAAAGTAAAGAAAACAAACATGGAATATGCATGTACAAAAGGTATTGCATTTATTTTCTAACAAAAATGGAGGTATTGCAACCCCATTGTCATTAAAACTTATGATTTTTCAATTGGAACAAGGATATTACATATTATTCTCTATATAGAACTTTACATCCCCAAATAAAATTTATACAATATTTTATAATGTATTTTCATAATATATATTCTACTATAATGTAAATGTAATTGGCAACATATAAACATGCAAACAATGTATGACTAATGTAAAAAAACTTGAACATGCAAGAAATGATGTACATTCACAATTATGTGCAACCTTTACACTTACGTGTGCAATCGTGGTAACATGTTTTACAACTAATCCCCATGTGGACAAAAACATAGTTAAGGGAATAATTTGGACTATCACAATTATATATATATATGAGATTATAAATGAATTTAAAATGTAAATCCATATTCAAAGTTAAAATTAAATGATTAAAAAAACCCATGTTGTAATTTAGGTTTTAGTGGGAATCATATTGAAACTAAGAATGAGTTTTAAGAAAAAGGTGGACTAACAATGAACTTTTGAAATGTTGACATAGAATTTGTCACACATATGAATAAAAATTGTGGATTCAAAAAAAATCATAGTAATGTTAATTTTTTTAAAAATCTACCATCAACTGTTTAAAATTTTTATGAAAATAAATAAGCTATCATTATGGACAACACTTCATTTTCTTAGATGTGTCTATATATATAACATGAGGATGGTCACCCATCACAAGGCCCAGTATTAAAAATACTATAAAAGGATATATGGGCATGTCAGTTACTTTTACACTGGTTGAACTAGCAGTATCACTAGCAGGTTGGCTTTCACATGTAGGGTGAAGCAATCCAAGGTTTTTCTCTTTGTACTTGAAAGCACTTTACTTACTTGATGCTTTTGTCAATTGAAGGGACCTTCCACCACTGGCATGCAAACTTTTATTTCTGGCATTTGCATTAAAAAAAACCTTTTTGCTAGGGAAGGCACTCGGGTATAGATAAGCCTTCCCCTGTACACACTTACAACTTCAAATTTAAGCATACCTATTCATTACACACAGACTTAAAAAAAAAGTAGACATTGGCTTTCTTTGTTTCTTCCTTGCTATGGACATAAACATTTTATGTAGGGTTATGCACTAAGGCTGGGTCGTTAACTAGCATAAAACTCAACTCACGTTATTATTATTGTTGTTATTATTTTACCATGAAACTCATTGGATATTAGATGGGTACCAGATGGGTATTACAGTATATATATATATATAATTAATTAATTAAAAAGTAAGACGGGCATTTCAAAAAGCGAGATCTGCCTCTGAAGGCAGGCAGTTCACTTTCCTCAAAATGCCTGATCGCTGCTCATGCCCGATTATGGCATGTAAGGCACCGTCCATTTACATTGACACAAATATGCAAAGGGTTTGCCATGAATGTAACGGCTTTGAAAAACTTAAAGGAGTGTCCCAATGAACAGGTTCAACCTATGGCCCTGCCAAAACTGCTGCTAGGCTAAACAAACTGGCAACCACAAAAAAGTGATATAAAGGTGCATTCACACTTGGGTGTTAAGGATTCTTGTATTAAGTCCCCTAATTACACAAAGCTACTCATTTCACACCTAAACCTATTTACCATGAAGATTTTATGTTAAGTTAACATTCAACGAATATTAAACAATCACCCAATTTAACATTGGCTGCCACCTAAGATGCCACCTAGATTTTCACTTAACATTAGGTGTGAATGCACCTTTTAAAAGGTTATACAAAACATCAAGTAAAATAAGTACTAGTACCTTCTGCAAAGGAATTCTCTCACCATGACTACCGATTTCCTAAGCTAATGTGCAGAGCTTGTGAGTGGGCAAAGTGCCAGTTATATAACTTATCCTCCTGGTTACTACTGGTGATCCAGAACTCTCTCTGCAATTGATCTGGAGTAACACTTATCCAAAACCCAAATAGAGAAGTTATCCTTAAAGTCACCCTCTGTTTCACCTCCCCTATCTCCTCTTTCAATGGTATCCGTAAAGTAAGTAAGGAAATTTGATGAAGTCTGGGTATGAAATCCTGAAACTCAGCATTTAAATGCACAAGGTTCGAGAGTAATTATAGTAGGTCGTACACTCTTCCCACTCCTGCTGTTCTGTGGGTTTTTTGGGGCTATGGACTTTTGAAGGCTTTTTTTTAAAGGGTTTGGAGTTTGGACACCAGTTTTGAAGATGTGTGTGTGGTTCAAAACTCTGGCTGCAAGTTTTGTGTCAGGAAAGAGACAACAAACCAAAATTGTGGTGGGTTTTTGTTCAGAAACTCAGAAAACTCAGTGTTTGAAGCTTGGTTTTTTTACTAGGGTTTTTATAGTTTAGGGTTTTGTATACCCTTTTTAATCTATTAGTTCCAAAGCTTTGGAGGCTTTTGAATTTAAATGATGACAACCTGCTGCCAAATAGCAATTGGTTCCTGCAGACATAATTAATAAATAAATAAAACTCTGTCCCCATTATTGAATCTCCATGCAATTTGCAGGTCAAATATTTTTTATAAATTTAGGGTGAAGCCCCAAGGGTGGTGGGGTGGGGGGGTGGGGGGTATTCCAGAAATAAGAGGACTAGCAAGGAGTAGCCACACCTAACCCCCACATTTCACATTTTTGGGGAAAGCCTATGGAATACCCCCAAAGGGCCATACTTTTACCATACATGCATGGTGCCTCATGAAATATTCCATTAGCTTGGGTAGATTTCTCATGTGCTAAAATTTTTAAAACCCTATACTTTGAATAAAAACCTTGTGCTCAAAATTTTAAAAACCCTATGCTGGAGGCTTTGAAATTCATGGGCTCCCACAAAAAGAAAAGAATGAGAATAATTTGTGTGTGATTGCAAAACAATAGTAAAAAACTATGATGGTGATATATATTGCATGTGTTAATGACCTTGAATCCTCTTTCCAAAGATGTGTTCAACGATTTCCATGCATTGAATCACTATGTTCACAAGAGCATAATCATTCATTGGATCACATATTAAACATTCAAATTAATCATATGAGTTTTTAGGTTTTTGGACAGCATATATGGGCCATATTTTGAAGTTAGGAAGGAATAACTCCTATTTTTTATGTTTGGTCCTTATGTTGAGGTGGTAGCATTTGTGAAGTAAATGTGTAAAGAAACTATTTCTCAAAGTATTGTAGAATGGCAAGGGTGGTTTTAGGCTCATGACCTAATAGGTCAAATGAGGAATTTTTACCCACAACATTGATTACAATCGGAATATGAAACAAACATTTCTTGACAATTGAAAAATATCGAGGCAACCTTTTGCTACTTGAAAAAAGTAGGATTTGGGAGTCTTGGGTTGTAGGATGGTTTTCATCCATTGCCTTGGACTTTTTGATATATATGCTCACTATGCAAAACAATTCTAAGTTGGCAATGCAAAAATCACTTGGTGTGAATTCATTGACTAAATTGTGGATGGACCTTATCTCTTCACAATTCTTGAACACAAATCCATAAGTATATCAAGTTGGTTGAAACTATTGTTGTGCAAGTCATTCGTTTAGTTGAGGTTGAACAATGTTTTCCTTGCACTAACTTTGTGAAATTTAAACTAAGGAATAGATTGACTACACATTTGAAATTGGTCATTCGCATTTTTAGTCATAATTTTTTCAAATTTTTCATTTCAAATCACCAATTTAAAGTTGAAAAGACTAGAGTTTATTATGGTGCAAAAGGCTAAAGCTTGAAGCAAGGCTCTATGGACCAACTCCACATTTTTCTATTTGGCTTATTTGCCAAGTGGACTTTATGAGTCTCCCAAGTCCACTTTGCCAAATGGCAAAGTTCACACCCTAGTTACCAACTCCACATCACCAAGGCAACATTGTCAAATTGCCAAGTCCACTTCACCTTGTGGACTGCCCAAATGAGCTTCAAGCTGCCCACAAATTAAAAAAATTCTGGACCAATGCCTTAAATTTTTATCTGGTCTGCCCAAACTTTGGTCCAAAACTCAGACTGCCCCTCTCTTTTTTTCTTTTTTCACAGGCTGCCCAGGCTGACCCACCATCCCCACCCTTGTCTCTCTGCTTCCTTTTGACTTGATGGCTCTTTGAAGCTTGAGAGGAGCACTTTGAAATTGTCAAGAAAAGGAAGGAAAATAGGAGGCAGGGACAGGAGGGTGAGTGAGGCAACCTGTGAAAGTTTTTTTTGAGGGGCAGTCTGAGTTTTTTCAGGCAGAAGCTTTGACAGACCAGAAAGGAATTCAAGCATTGGACAGCCCGGAAAATTTTATATTTGTGGGCAGCTTTGAAGCTTCATTTGGGCAGTTCACAGGATGAATGGACTTGACAATTTGGCAATGTGGGCCTTTGGTGATGAGGAGTTGGCAACTTTGGGAATACAAAATTGAAAACCATGGACTTAACAATTGGGGCAAATGTGAATTTTTCCATTTGGCAAAATGGACTTAGGAATTGGGCAATGTGGGTTTTGCCATTTGGCAAATGGGACTTAGGAATTGGGCAATGTGGGTTTTGCCATTTGGCAAATTGGACTTAACAATTGGGCAAATGTGAATTTTGCCATTTAGCAAAATGAACTTAACAATTGGGCAATGTGGATTTTGCCATTTGGCAAAATGGACTTAAGAAACTGGTTCAATCAAATAGCCAAATAGAAAAAATAGCAAATCAAAGCTTTTTTTATTATTATTACAAAAAAATCACCCACCTGAATTTGCTGATCTTCCCTCCCAAAACAAACAACCCAATTCTCTGCCAAGAAATCAAAGGCACAGGCCACCCACAGTCTGCAACAGACAGGCAGGCACTTTCCCAAGTTCCCAGTGCTCAACTAAAATTCTGAAAATCTCACAAGTACTTACTTGCACACCAGGCCATGAAAGGCAATTAAAATATTAGTAAACTGGGATTTTTGGTGAAGGTTTGTTTGTCATACAAATCCTGCAAACTTGACTGGCTATCATTCCACATAATAAATGCAGTCTGCAAACTCCTGAGCTTTTTTATTATTTTATTATTATTTTTAAATTTATTAAAATTTATTAATTTATTAATTTATCCTCAACACATTGATTCCCACAAAATCAAATCAAACACCTTGAATTTTGAGATTCCACCACAACCTAAAAAAGTAGTAGCAAAGCTGCAACAAGTTGTGCTTCATATATGAGCTCAAAAATCCAAATTTGTATCATTCCCTCAAAATATATGATCCAATTTGTGTAACACATAGGTATATATCATGATAGTATAATTCATAATATTCAATGTTTCAATTCATTAGATTGGGGTGTTTCCCAAGTTGTTTTTTTTTTTTTTTCAAATATAAATTATTTTTATAGTAATGAACCATTTTTTGATTGGCCCATCACCCAAAACAAACTGAAACTTTGGCAGCTCTCCCCAAAATAGAAGAAGTTTCTTTTAAGAGGATTGGAGTGTCTTCCCCCCCTTGGCCCACCCACCTATTTGAGGTGAGAAAAGGGTAGAGAACTTTGGGGCAAAGCATATGGAATAAAAAGTGTGGTAATAATATGTAGGAAACTTGGGAACCCCTTGAGAGCTTTAAGGGAACAAATTGGGAACAGAAAAAAAAAACCATGTGGAATTTTTTTGCTTCCCAGACACTCACTCTATTGGTATTTATTACTTTAAACTTTGAATGCCAGTACCTTCCTAATATGAAAATAGTAAAAAAAATATTCAATATTCAGCTTCATAGGGTGAACCGGCTCAAAACCGATCACTTTCCTATGACCAAAACACTTTGGCAAATCTTTCTCAATTCTTCTCCATTTTGAATGATTTAAAATGTTATAGGAACGTCTTTCTCAAGCTCTTACAAATCATCTTTGAAATGCAACTCAAGTCCAAAATAGGACCAGTGATAAAAGAGCAGTAAAGAAAATACGTTTTTTTCAAATTGCAAACCTCGTTTTTTTTTTTTTTTCCATTTTTTTTTCATTTTGACCCCCTCTTATTTTCAAACCTCATAACTTTCTTATTTCCTATTCATTTAAAACGATTTAAAAGTGCAATAAGAGTGTGTCACCTGAAGTTCTAAAAATCATCTTGGAACTCTCTAATAGCAACAAAGCAACACACAACAACAATTTTTTGGGGGTGTTCAGAAACCAGCTTTTGTAGTGTACAATGGTTTGGATTTTTGAGTTTTTGACCCCCTATATTTTGGGGGTCCGCAACTTTCTCAGTTCTAATCCGTTTTTTTATGATTCTAAGTGTGACAGATTCCCCAAGAGGAGGGGCTCAAGTTTTGTTTGGACACCAGAAACAACAAAGCCCTCCACTTGGATCCAGCCTACCCTAAGCGGTTAAGTGTTCGGTCACCAACCAGTTTACACTACTACCAGGGCCCGGTGTTTGTTTTAACGATTTTTTTGGTGCAGGCAAAGTGACTACAATCCAGAAAATAATTTAGCCAAATTTGGCTACATATTACACAAAGAAGTAGAAAAAAACCAGAATCTTTCTATATTGTCGGATTCCTACTGGAAGTTATCATAAAACCCTGGTGATTTGGATTTTTTCTATTTTTTTCAGAAGTTGTCAAATTTGGGCCTTTTTTTTTCCCCATGAAAAATACTTTGTATAAGTTGAAATCATATTTTGCAGGTCGAAAGTTCACCAATAAAAAGAAAAGCTACCATGCCCATTACAAATCTCAATATCATGTTTCTATACTGGGTCTTAGGCTCAAATGCTTATTCTGACAGTTATAGGTGCATCCACCTTATAATAGAGGTTCTGGATTTTAATGTTCATCTGGGTTTTAAATTTAAATCATTTATACATGCTTATTATGGTAAGGCTTTTTTCAACATGCATATTTCCAAGCATATAATGCATGTTTCCAGGCCATATGATGAGAAAATACAACCTTATTGTGTTGATATAGTTGATGCTGGATTAGACTAATTTTGATGGGTAATATAAGATCATAAACATACGGAGATCCACCAAATTGTTGTCCTTCTCCATTCAAATTGACATCCAACAATCAATTTCCTCATCATACATAGTGCAATTGGACCACGACTGCAGAGGGTGCGAAGAAGTCACTGACTCCATATCAAACAAACCCGTTGTTGCGCATGCTTTAAAACACACACACACACACACACACACACACACACATGAGGGAGTTGTTAAAAAATTGTTTTGCTGATTGAATGTAATGTAGGTACACTCAATCAGGTGTGTACATGAATGTTGTACCCTGTGACAATGAGCAGGCTCTGCGAAATAATGGGTGGGGTACACACTCTCTCCTCTTCTGGAACTTCATTCTATGCTTCAGCCTTTGTATAAGCATCCAAGAAATGCTGCCTTTGCACGGTTTGTGTAAGACTCTTGGGTGGTGCAGGATTAAGGCAGGATGAGCTGCAGAGCAATGTCTTTTTTTTGCATCATCCCAATCTCTCAGGTAAGTAAAGTAAGTAGGCTAGTAGTACTGTACATACTCATGGGTATTCTCTGGTTTCTGGTTTCTTGACAAGGCCCTTTCCTTTTGTGGGACAAAAAGGTAAACAAGAGGGTGTGTGTGTGTCACACCATGGCCTTGCCATTTACATTGAAAAGTATGTTAAGACAGAAAGAAGAGTTATGGAAACTCAAGTATTTCATGATGCACAAATATAACCTTCAAAAAAATCGTCTGGAAGAAACCAAAATCCTTCAAGATATTAGAACTCTATAACAACTAATCTCAAGTTTCAACACAAGCCAAAAATACCATCTTTCAAAAATCCTCATATGAAAAGAGACCTATTTAGGTACCTAGGGGCCAAAATGCCGCAAGCTACTACACTCTATAATGAATCTGAACACAATATCTTTGCCTAAAAACAGTGGGACACAGACTGTATGCAGAGGACAGATTCACAGCAATCCTCTGGCTCTTCTTCATGTTCTCCTATTCCCACTTGGTTGGTAAAGAGTAAACATTCATGGAAGGTGTGTAGGTAGTAGTAGTAGTAGTAGATAATTGGGTACTGAGAGGGTTGTGTCCCTCTGTTCCATCTCTCTGTACAGAATCAATTCAAACCTACTAACACTGACTGTTACTTGCACCAGGGACAGACTGCCAATGTAGAGAATAGATTGCTGGAATTTGAGTTATTGACTTTGCAGAAAAGGTAATTGGGTCATCTCTTCATCATGTTTTCTCTCTTCATCATGTTTTCGGCCTCATCAAAACAAGATTGATTAATGCCCTCAGAGCAAGGGAGTTCTGGAAGTAAGTGGGCCATTGGCTCCATCTCAGATGCTTACTTTTGGAGCTCCATGGGCATAACTGAGTGTAGAAATGACACAACTTTGATTCATTCCTATGGGTGTTTTGTTTTTCAAAACACCTGCCTCTTATGCACAAACCTATTACACTCTAGGAATAAGAGTCCTCCAAATACACTAAGAAATTTCTCCCAAGTGCTGTATGGAAACCAGAAATCACAAGTCTGCACACCTTTCAGGGAAGGGGATCATGGTACATGAATTGAACCTGCTGTCGTGCACGATGTTGGGAGCTGTGAATAGGCCTCAGATTTCAATTATATTCCACGTACATGTGATGTGACTGGACTCACTTTGAAGGGTTGTTTGGGAAGAGAAAAAAAACCCTAGACTCGAACAATGCTTGTGATATGCATGGTATCAACTCACTTCTGTACAGTACCTGCAATATATCATTCACCCACCTTTCATATAAGTATTGTATTAAACATGTTGGTATATGTGATGAACATTGGTATCAAATATCATACTTATTAGAGCTTCCATTTTTGTTCAAATGTGTCTCTTCTTTTAGGACTTTTGCATTCATGTCATGAAACCATTAGTAACCATAGATATGAATTCAGTACTAACCGAATGGAGCTCATGGATTCGGAAACCCTATCAAAGGCTTTTAATCTCAGCAATTTAAAATGTACATTTAAATAAGATGTTGAAAAATGGAGTGGTGCTCCTCACCACCCAAACACAATCTCATGACCCATTTTTGCTACATCACTACAAAGTTGATACCAAAGAAGCAAGGAGGACCAAGTTGCCTCATATGAGGCATAAACCTTAAACCCTAATACCATATTGGTATGCTGTCTTGTTGGTACTTCCAAACCCTAATACTAGGGCAATATTGATATGAGCACCAATATCACAAAGTCTAGGGCTAGGTTGGTCCAATTTTTGACACCAATATTAATATCATTGTTGATACTAGATATATCAAACCAACACTGAAAATTTCTAAAATTACCCAATTTATATTGTTATGAGATATGTAAGTTTTGACTTTGATGATAAACCTTATATTTGAATAATTAAAAGTTTCATGGTTATTTATATCTTGTGCATCCCAAGTTTTGGTAAAAGTAAATGTGATAAAAGATAGGTTCATTTTTTTGGTTAACACATCTCAAGAAGTAGACCTTATCATGGTGATAACATTTATGGCATCCTTGTTCACATTTGGTTTCCAACCTAATAATTATGAGCGATCAATAAGCAACCTTTATCTTTGTTAACACATAGGGGTATGATAATCATGATTATTATTCAAGCTAATTGACAATGATAATAGGGTTGAATACATGTTCCTTATAAATTGATGTTGGCCAAATATTAATAAATGACTTGGGTATTCAATTAACTATAAATACTTGGTCTAGGTCTAAATGTTGAAAACTAACTTGTTGGATGGGAAACTAAAAAAAAATCAACAATGACCCTAGCCCACTTAATATGAAGTGTGTAAATATATGTTAAAACCTTGTGAATCCAATATCATTTTTACAAAAAGTGACACATGTTTTGTATCCTTCTATGTACATCTTAGTTCCATACATATAATTTATTTCATTAAACCTCAAACTTTATATATATATGGTGTTCCTCCTTGAGCAATGTTTTTCCACTTTTTGCAATGTCAATTACTACACCACCTTTTATAGGATAGATCTATAGTTTATATCGAAGAGCTTCAATTTTCATATAGCATTGAGACTTGAATTTGTACGACAACATTTTGTTGGACATTTTGGAGCCAACTTCATGACCTCCATGACATTGGTGCCTTGGGTCAATTGAAAACAATTTTGGCTTGGAATTATTGATACAAGAAATATATAAACTATCAATTCATACTCATTGTTTTGTATGTGTTTTGTTATTTTGTCTTTTTTGTTGAATTCATTTATTGTTGCTCACATTTGATGGCTATTGAAGTTCAATCAACGTTGGTTTTGGGTGATTGTAAATCTCCAATGAAATTATACTGGATTTGTGTGTTCATTTGTGCATGGGTCTCATTTAGATGGTCTCCAATTTTTCTTCCAAGATTTTTATGTTTTATTAGTGTTCATATTTTGCAATTTCCAATGTTCAATTGGAGATGATAATTCAATTAAAACATGTAATCAAATGATACCTTGATTTGGTTTTTTCAAAGACTTTCCATTCGATTTGAAACTTTATGTGTTTGTTGTCACTCACATTTGGGCATTCTAGAGTTTTGTTTAACTCAATTGGACATGGTGATAACTCAAGTTAAACTTGATAAGTGTTTTTTGACAACTCTTCATTTGTTGGGTCTTTTTTTATAAAATTCAATAATATTGCAAATATTGAAATGGTCCATGATGAACATCTTATTTATGTGGATGTGTTAGATGATGTTATGACAATAAGGGTTGATGATTTAAGGCCCTTACATTATTATATTTCAATTGTTAATGCATTAGTTATAACTAAAACTAATATAAATCCAATAGTAGAAATTATGTGGGGTTTGTTTTATGTTCAACTAGTATTGATAATTTTTTTTGTCAAACCTTTAAAGTAGGTTGTCTTTCCCTTGGCCTTTTTTTGGCTAATGATAATATTATGCCATTAATATTCTTAAAGCTTTTAAAATAATGGGGTGTGTAATGCATCATTCTATTTCCTAAGCTTAAACTTATAGTATTTATAACACTACAAATAAATAAAAAGTGGTCATTTATAACATTTGGACCATGTGATCGCATTTATGAAGAAGAATGTCACATTTGAACATGTAGATGTTAGGGTAAGGTGGAAGGTAGTTAATCAAAAAGTTGATGAATTGAAGAAAGGGCTTAATGTTACACTAGCCTTGGTTATAAAACCATATTTAACCACTTTGGAAATGATAGTTTTTACAAGATGGAGGACAAGTAGATTAAATTTGTGGAGGATTTGGCCTTTTATGTAGCCAAAGGCTATATGCTAATTTCTATTGTAAATAACCATTAGTTGTGACACATGTTTTTGCATCAATGTATAAATGTGGTCTTTCCAAATCCAAAGCAAGTTGTTGACTATGTGTTATTCCCAATCTAGTGGCGAAGACCATGGAAACCTAGTCTTAGGTATGTTTCAAACAATTATATTAAATCAGCTACATCTAGTTTTGATTTATGAATGTCCAATTTAAAAGGCACATAAATGCCCTCATGATTATCTTTGTTACCTCACAACGGGTTTTTTATCATGTTATATAGTCCATGTGTTTGAAGCTACATATATTCTAAGACCTCCAATTGGTAACCCAAATGAAAGAAGTTTTCCAATTTTTATTTTTGTTAAATAAGACGATTACTTACATGAAGGATGAAATAAACAACCTTTCCATCCTCGCAAGAACTTTGACCTTTGGGGTTGCATGCGCACCTTTGGCACTTAAGGCTCCTTAGCATGGAAATTGCTTTAGGCATGCTTTGGACCTAAGTTGTATGTGTAGTTTCACATTGTTCAAAGTACAATTTTGTTTATTGACATGCTACTACCTATGAATTCTATTCTACCTTTTGAAGGAGATGGCTAGGCACATTGCATGGTTATTGCTATTAGAAATCTTTTGTGTTTACTTCTTGGGATTTCAAGATTTGGCATTAGAAAATGTGACCTCCATAGAAAGAATCAATGATTATGAAAAGCAATTGAAGCTAGTGGTAATTCCTAAATATGTAGGTCTAAATGGAAAGTTGGTAATGTGCAATGAAAGTTTGTTTCAAGGCAACATCAATTAGATATGGAAAAAATATGGGTGCATTTCCTCTAATATGAACCACAAGTGCCAATTTCACAAAGTCCTTATAACAAGTGGATGACACAATTAAATTGATGTGGCATAACATGATTTGTCATTCTAGGAAAATATTCTTAATATCATGATTGACAAATCATCAAATTTTGATTTTAAATCTTATGGTCCAAAAAAATGTTGCATTATACTATTATGTGAAAGTTTTATTTTAAAACATTCCCATGAAGATATCACAAATGAAAATTTCAAGACCTTCTAAGAATCCTCTAAGTAGCAAAAACAATGGTTACAAACACCTTGACGTGCTTTTGCATCCCAGAATTTTGTTGTCATCGTATTTTGGATTCCAACATATTACATAATAAGAAATCCATGCAAAAAAAATACAACATTCTAGTAATGCATTCATTTTGAAGCCATAAAACCTTCGAATCTCAAAAATGGTTATGACAAAAGTAGCTCTTAGAAAAAAAGAATGCACCCTTATGTCTTGGTGGAAATGTTTAGTATGGTTCAAATCTCATTCTTTATCCACAAGGTCAATAAATAAAAAATTCTATCAAGCAGATTTAGTTATAGTAATTGGAAAATTTTGAGCCCTCCATTACCAAATCATTGGATGGAAAGTTTGTAATGTTAGTCTTATGAGTATTTTGTTTTTCCATTGATTCTTTGAAGTTTGTGAAGGTGTGGTTTCTTGTTACTAAATTTAAAATTGTGTTGATTCATATTTATTTTGGTAGAATCTATAACAAATAAGAGATGAAAAGCTTAAACATGCCTCAAATGATGAAGACATTATGAAAAAGGTCTTGTGGTATTGTTCAATTTGGTGTTTTATCCACAAGGTTAATCAAAACAAAATTATGTCAAATGGATTCATGTTGAGGTAATTGGAAGGTCCTTTAAAAAAAATTGTAATTTGTTTTGCTTTCAATTTTTGAAGATCTTGGAAGCTAGGTGTTTTGTTGCCAAATGTAAATTTATGTTGACTATTGATTCATTCTCTTGGGGGAATTTGCAACCAATAAAAGAAGAGTGGTTGGAAAAACATCTCAAGCGATGTAAACATTATGAAAAAGGTCTTGTTGAATCTTTATGTTATTGTTCAAATATAATGTTTTATCCACAAAATCATCCAAAGCAAAATTATGTCAAATGGACTCATGTCTAGGTAATTAGAAGTTCCCTCCAAAAAAACATTGTGTAATTTGTTTTACCATCAAATTTTAAGATCATGAAGGTTAGGTGCTTTGTTGCTAGAAGTGAATTTATGTTGATTGTTAACTCATTTTCTTGGGGGAATCTCATAACAAATGGTCAACTAGAAATAGACCTCAAATGATGCAACATTATGAAAGAGGACTTGGTGGATGTTTACGTTATTGTTCAAATATAATGCTTCATCTACAAGATCAACAAAATAATTTTTTTGTCAAGTGGATTTATATTTAAGTAATTGGAAGTTCCTTCACTTTTATGTCTAACTTTTCTTCCCCCTTAGTTTTTAAAGATCTTGGATGAGCTAAAGGTGTTTTGGTGCCAAAAGTAGACTTGTGTTTGGTAATCAAAAGGTCCTTTAATTTATTTTTATTTTTTTTGCTATCATTTTTTGAGGATACTAAAATTTGGGAGTTTTTTTGCTTCCACCAGTTCATTCTTTTTTCGGAATATGCAAATATAATAATAAATCATTGAAAGTAGGCCTCAAATGATGGAGACATTGTGAAAAAGTCTTGGGGGATGCTTTTGTTACTGTTAGGTGGGGTACTCTTCTTTGAATTGAATACACAAGTAAATATATAAGGTTAATGTATTAGATGTTGGGTAAAATTTATAATTTAATTATTTATATAATAGGGTCATGTTTATTTTGAAAACAAAAATATAATTAATATAGGACATATGTTATTTCATGGTATTAGACAAATATGGAAAACATTATAACATATGTATTAAACATTTTAAACGTTATTTGTTAGTAGTTTCAATTAATATATTATGAAATTTTAACTAAGAGCTCTTGTATTTTTTTCCATTTGTTTGTTAAATCTTGCATCCTTTACTTACTATAATAGAAACATTGTTTAATTGTTGATTATTCCTTTGGAAAGCAAGTTTGTTTGATCTTGTTACAAGATGATAACTATACTTTGATTCACAAGCCTCCCTTTTTCATTTTTCATTCATAATTTATATGTGGTATATTATTTAGCTTACTAAACAATCAATTATCAACCTCATATTTTTTGTGAATTATTTCACAAGGTGTAGAAGACAATGGTATTGGGTCACAAGGAATATCAACAACATAAACATGATGTACAAAATTATGAACACCATAATAAAATTGCCAACCATGTCATATATAATGGGCTAGGAATAATCAATTTATATTTTATTGTGATCATGTAAGGTGTTAAACATGCTATATTGCAAGATCATCAAACTTGTCATGAAGTTAGATTTCATATTTTGTTTCTATTGTTCCATTTGTGTATCAAAAATTAATTGAGGATTGAATTTTCATTGGAAAATTTTCATATCTCAAATTACTAGTCTTATAGGCAATTATTGTTGTCTAATCCCAAAATCTCATATTTTAAAGATGTATTAGAAAATGCATTAACCACAAAATTTATTGAAATTGCTTGTAGTGAAAGCATAAGCACACTATGGGTGACCCAAAATTGTTGTCACAAAATAATTTTTTTATAATTGTTTTTTGGGTAATGTATGGACACCACATCTTAATTTTTTTTAATTAATTTTTTTATTAGTTTTAAACTTAAGATAATCAATTATTTTAAGAAATAAAATAAACATTGAAAAACTTGAGCATATGGAATATATTTTAAATAATAATACATTTCATAAAGTATGAAAAAATACAAATGTACTTGAAACTAAGGTTGTGGGTGGAATTTTTTGGTGATTTTTTTGGTGGTGAATGATATTAACATACATTAATAGAATTTAGGACCATTCAGGGGTCTAAAAGTTATAGTTGAAATTCTTACAAAAAATTGTGTTTTTTTGCAATTATTGAATAAGAGAAGCATGATTTTTTTTTAAAAAGGAAAAAATCACTACCATATGAAAAAGGAGGAAATTTTATAGGTGGGCATTTCAATTTTCTTTTTTTTAACCATGTTTTGTGAATCACAAACATGACACACTATGGACATTGAAAACATGTGTGTTATATATTCTATATACCTTGATTTTATTCAATCCTCTTCATCTAAACACTGGATCAAAATGAACTTTAATTCAAAATGAACTTTGGGTTTCAAAATGTTGTCATGCACATTCTAAAGTTTTTTGCTTGTGATTAAGATTGCAAAATAATGTCATAAAGATTTTAACTTATTACATATTATGATACTTATACATCACCTTTTTTGGACAAAAGTGGGTCACTTGTAGTTTGCTTTCACCTATGAAGCAAATTGTTGACAAGCATTAAAACAACTACTTTTGCATGTTTTAGCTCATTATGCAAGTGATTCACCTTTAAAATTGTAGTCTTGATTTCATTTCTAGTTCCAAGCTTACTAGAATAAAAAAATTAAATGCACACAAGGTATTGAAATTGATGCAAATATAAGATTATACTAAAATATAGGGTGGTTGAAATATGTTCATATTAGAAAATTAGGAAATAATACAGTGGGATAAAACAAATTCCTTCACATAATATGCCC
>Ga0209208_10002214_pt1 | contig 27805 bp, 20 predicted proteins | sample S1TSphfallax_3_FD_187694 | JGI IMG/M metagenome (GOLD analysis project Ga0209208, IMG submission 187694) | Host-associated microbial communities from peat moss isolated from Minnesota, USA - S1T2_Fd - Sphagnum fallax MG (SPAdes) (version 2) | ecosystem: Host-associated > Plants > Peat moss >...
TTTGGGCTTTTTAAAAAATACTTGAAAATACTTGATACAAAGGCCAATTTTCAAGCCTTTGTATCATTATAATGTTTTTTTAAAAATACTTGAAAATACTTCTTTTTGAGCACCTTCGAAAAATACTTGTATTTCGTATGTCATTACTATGAGATTATACCATTTATAGTACAGAAAGGAGTTTCATGCATGTGTAATTTGTTTATGTAAGGAGATGTGGCTTTCTAGGAACTATTAGTTTCTGGTGGACTCTAATTAATAACTTAAGGACAATTTAATTAGATTCTAGCTAGACTTTTGGTTAGTAGGATTTTAACTAGATTTTGAAAGAATTTCATCTTAGGTTTAATAGAACTTTCTCACCCTTAAAACTTGTGAATTGGGCCTTTGAACTTTTTAGACTTATTTTTTACACATATTTTGTCTTTAGATAAGGCAAGACAAAATTTTATTTAATGTTATTAATGTTTATTAATATTTGGTATACTAATATGCAAAGTTGAGGCATGTCCATGTTCAATGCGTAATTAGTTTGATTACTATGGGTCCAAGTATGTCCATAAGGTCTATAAGTAATTCCATAGGTTTTGCAAATATATCCATACGGTTTGCAAGTAGGTTCACTAGTTTTGTTTATATGTCCATAGGGTTTGGAAATACTATACATGTATGTCTCCACATGGTCTCTAGCTAGTAGGTCCACAAGTTGTGTAAGTAGTTCAATATGGCATCCGAGCAAAGTCTACATGTTTCATAATTAGATGGTTGGTAGGAACTATTTTTTATTTCTTTTGTAGAATTGCATTATTGAACTCAATGGATTACATGAGGGTATCCATTTATAGGTTAATAATTGCATAGTGTACAATCAATAAAAGAACCTAAACAATTTATTGATACTTAGGTTTTGAAGTTAAAAGGTCCATAATAATTGTAATGTACAATCTTAAGTAATGCCTTAAGTACATTGATTACTTGCCAAGGATTAGTTAAGTAATTATACCTAGCTAGAATTATACATAATTCAATGTAATGTGGAGGTAACACATGTGTAAGGTGTGGGATGTAGCTTCAATAAATGTCTTAGGTTCACTGCAAATTCCATGTAACTTCCAAATACCAAGGTTGTGTGACATTTAAGTATAACCCATCCCTTTAAACCCTAAACCCATATATCTTCTTCCTTCACCCATCTCTCCCCATTTGTTTGGACCTTGCTTGCATACTCCATGCTTTGAGTGTTTAGGAATTAAGTATTTATTTTTAATGGTGTTTGAGATTTCATTTGGAATGTTGGCATGGGTAGAGTTTAGCTCTTTTATAGCTTTGATTCAAGTCCACTAGTGAACTCATTGTGGTCCGTAAAATTGTCTGCAAGCTCATCCTAGAAAATGAAGGAGCTAATTGAAGGTAGTGCAAAATCGTTCAAAGTAAAAATGGGCATGTGTGATCATGGGCTAAATATCAAGAAGGAACTAACAAATTCCCATGCATCTATTGCTGAATGTGAGGCCATGTTTGGTAAGAGAAAAGGGAACAATGGGTTTAGACATGACAATTGTGTTGAGCCTATTTTGGTTGCAAGAGTGGAAGAGTTATCTGTTGTTGTTTATTAGAAATCAAATATTACTAACAACACAATTGGGATGAACTTTGCTAGGGTAGTCCTTGTTAAAGAAAAGGAAAGTTGAAGGTTAATTGGGGTCATTTTGTAGCTAAAGTAAAAGGCATTGAAGCAAGAAGGCACAAGGGTAAGGTGGTTGTAGAGAGCTAGGGTAGAAAAACAAGAGGTGTTATTACTATAAATGTACAACATACATTTCCAATCAACTTGGGATCACCAATTGTAGAAGAAAAAGAGGTAAACATTTTGACTCTAAGTGAGGAAAAAAGTCCATGCATTCCAAAATCTAACTCATTGTCTCAACTTTTGAAGCAACTTTTTTCCACCCATCAATTTCAAGCTTTGCACTTCTTTTTGTTTTTGTTGGCCTTGCCTACCAAGGCAAGGATATTGTGTCTAGATTCATTATAAAATATAGTAATTTAATGGATTTTCCCCCCCCTAGTTGGTTTGATATGACATTTTGGCTTGTGTTGAAACTTGAGATTTAATTATAGGGTTATGGTATCTTAAAGGATTTTAGTTTTCTTTAAGAGTAGTTTTTTAGAAGATTATATTTTTGCATGGTGAAATATTTGAATTTTCGTAAATTGTTTTTGCTTTAAGATACACTTTTTAATGTAAATGGCAAGTCCATAGTGTGACACACCCTTCATTTTTTTGGCCTTATTGCATAACATCTTAGGAAACTCATGAAGGTTGGAACTTTCCAACATGAATTCTCCATTTGCCTCTTCTCACTTTGTCCAAACTTTTGCCCCAAGAACCAAAAAATTAGACTAAACTTGATTTTATTTTTCTCTCAATGGGCTACCCTTGGGCTTCCTCCCACTTGGGCAATGTGGTTTAGTCCTTGCAAACATGTTACCTAAGCTTCAATCTATAGAACAAAAAAACACTTTATAATTCAAAAAAATGGGTGAAAATATAGGTTGTTCTCGAATGGATTGTGAGTGCAATAACCATAGTCATAATATATGTAATTCTAGTTCAAAAATTTATAATTTTTATCCTAGATCTTGAAGGCAAATGTGTTTTCAACTTGTAAATTGTGACAACTTGTAAAATGAGAGGTAAATTTCAGGCAAGCATTCGAGAGGTGCTTTAAACATCACAAAAAAAACACCAAGGTGGAAATTTATTACCTTTATTTCTAATGTATTTAGTATGCCTTCAATGATAAAGCTTGTTCCTAAAATACAATCATTCTTAACATATATGATTATTTTATTTATTTATCATAAGGCTAATAATGTGTGCTTTTAAAATCAAATGATTCATATGATGTGTTATCAATCTTTTGGGCATTGACATGTACTTTGATACACATTTTTTGAACCTTGCATATTAGGATTATAACAATGTGAAGTTTTGGAAATATATTTCTTATAACAACTTTAAAATGCTTGAAATCTACATTTTTATATGTATGAACAATGTAAAATTATGTTTATAATATGAAAAATATGCCCAAAAAACTTACTAAATGCATCGTATGTAACTTCATTCATGGTTGGGGTAGCAAAAAAAGAAAAAGACATCAAGTTCTTTTTAAAACTATTTTTTATAAATAACATCTATATGGACAAAAAATTTGAATAATCCAAATTAAGATTTGTTTGCGGTGGTGATGATTTTTCACATTTGTACATCATTGTGCATTAAATATTTATTTCAAATTCATAAATGCAAAAAATGATCAAATAAAAACTTAAAGACAATTAAATTAATTTTCCATGATTATTTCATGCACATGTGACCCACACTATGGGTTGCAAATTCTAAACCTAATGAATAGAAATAACATTAGTAGAAAATCCTTTTTTTTTACAATTGCAGTTTCAATTATTGTTCGACTATAAACATAGTTGAAAATGTTAAATACAATTGCAAATTATTTTTTGCAACTAGGAAATGTTTTTCTCAACTGTAAACTAGCCGAGTCAATAAGTACAAGTCAAGAGCATCATTACAGTTGAAAGTGTCTGCCACGTGTCAATATCATATCAATAGCCACTACTAACCATTTTAGTCGCAAGATGTTCTACCAATTTAGTTGAGGGATGTTGTTAACTACCCCTACATGGTGGATGATTTTCATCCGTTGGTTGGGCATGATGTTAGCAAACATTTAGTTGTAATTTTGACTATGCTAAATGTATGAAGCTGGAATGTTTGTCCAATAGTGAAGTGACGTGTGGCACACTTGTAACCCTAAGCTAATAATCCACCCAAAGTAAAGGATTAGTTGGAAAGTCAATTATGTTGCAACTACGATGAGAAAATCATTTGGCCAATAGTGAACTAGCACATGGCGATTTCATATGTTCAATGGATTAGTCGAGGTGTAGTTGAAATTGAGTTGCAAGGTCAACTATTGCGCAATTATGTTTATGGAGCATTTAGGCTAATAGCGGGGCAATACGTGGCACTTATAATTGTGCACCATGTTGCACAATACGAGAGATTGAACGAATGGCTAGTAATGAAGTGACGTGTGGCACATTCATGCCCTTATAACAAAAGTTGAGCAATAGTAAAAACTTAGTTGATAGGTCGACTAGATTGAACAATAATGCTAAAGCTCAAGGTGCATCAATAGGGTTGTGAAAGGAGTCGAACTTAAGTACAAAACCTAACTAATTTAGTGGGAGATATATGTAAGAAAAGAGGTCAAGATTAGTTGCCTAGAAGTTAACATGTGTATTTTCTTTTGTCATTATAGTTGATATTGAGTTGACCAATGGACTACAATGCAGTTGGCATTAAGTTGAATCTTTATTGCAATAATTATAGTATACAATTCATGCAAGCTAAACAAATGAAATCTAATGAAATCACTAGTACATCTAGTTTGCATTCTTATCTTCAAACCTCAATTAAAGGGAATTCAAGATGCAACACTCCCCTAACTCCTACAATTAGTTGTAAATATGTGACTTCCTACTCTAGTTCACTTTAAATCTAGAACCAAACGAGCCCACATACCAACCTCACCTAGTAAATTAAGTCTGAAACTGCATATAAGTCATGTAAATGCATTTACAAATTATGTATTATCTTGGAAATAATTAATGTTCCACAAAATCTCTTAAACCAATGCAAATGTTCTCAACTTTCATTAGCTTGCAAATAGCTTTCATCAATTGGGTAATCTATAGTAAGGCATCGACATATCATCAAATTCAAGTATTATTTACTCAAACCTTTTATTCATACTTACTTGAATTCTCTTTAAGGAAAATAACCTTGATATCATTGTTCTCAAATACCTTGCACATGCTTACCAACCCCAAACCCCCACCAACATTGGGCAAAATATGCACTAAATATAATGAAAAGTACACGCCCTATTAAGCACGAACAATCATAAGGCAACTAACATGCATTAGGCTAGATGAAGCTTGCCCGCTTACTAGCATTAAAGAGACAACTAATATAAGAAAGATATGGATGAATTTCAAGTTAATTTTCCAAATGTGCCACTAAATATACTCAACACTAAAAGCTCACAAAGAAATGTTCATGGAGTTATGGCAATAAACTCATAACATACTTTTAGGCCATGTATAGTTCTTCCATTGCACCAATGTTTGAAGCCCTCCTGGACACAATCAACCAAAAAAACCATGGTATAATATGCACAACATATAAATGTAGCACACTCCACTACACATGATCCTTTAAGGCCATCACAAGGTTCTACAAATAGTGTCTCCATTATAGGCCATCTTCATTACTACATTAGTCACATTAGCAACCCCATCTTTTAGTTGTAAAACAATCTCCATAAACTTGCATTCATGGATCCTTACCACCCTAATCCACACCAACTTCTTTAACAATCTTTGTAGACTATTAACCAACCCAGTGAATGGGATTCTAGTCCATTTGAGTCATGTAGACCTAATGGTAAAGGGGCAAAAAATTATATGAAGACACAACCTGGTGAGGCAACCAAATTGTATGGTCTATGATGAATAGCTAGTGAACATCAACTACAACAAGGTATTCACGGTCCCATAAAGTGGTGGTCCCTACTATGTCCTTGAGGTGTAGTTGAAGGGGATCATATGCTTCATTTGTCACAAACAATGGGACCTTACCATCCATTACATCTTCAACCCCAACTAAATAATATTTTTTAGATATTGGTTTGCCATGGTAAGAATCAATCCCTGGAAGTCTTGTAATCCTTCAAGTGGCCATTGTTCGATTGACATTGGCACCATCCAACAACTGGACTTTGGTGCCCATGTTAAACTATATGCCCAAAAACACAAAGGAGACACCAACTTCAAAGTAAAGATCCTTCATCAACAAAAGATTATAAGAATGCAATTTTAAGTAAAGATCCTTCATAAGGAAAAAGATTATAGGAATGCAATTTCAAGTAAAGATCCTTCATCAACAACAAATTACAGGACTGTAATTTCCAACAAGGTTGGAGCCCATACCCATAGTAGTGACATATGCTCAATTTGATTCAAACATACGTGTATTATAGGTTTTTTTGGGCTTTTTAAAAAATACTTGAAAATACTTGATACAAAGGCCAATTTTCAAGCCTTTGTATCATTATAATGTTTTTTAAAAAATACTTGAAAATACTTGATACAAAGGCCAATTTTCAAGCCTTTGTATCATTATAATGTTTTTTTAAAAATACTTGAAAATACTTGATACAAAGGCCAATTTTCAAGCCTTTGTATCATTATAATGTTTTTTTAAAAATACTTGAAAATACTTCTTTTTGAGCACCTTCGAAAAATACTCGTATTTCGTATGTCACTACTATGCCCATACCTTTTGTGGTTTCATGGTTCCCTTGCTTGACCGTGTTTCTCGCATTGATGTTGTAGGTACTATGGCCTTTTGAGCAACCATCCTTCTACCCAAATTAGGGTTTTCCTTCCCAATTGTTCCACGGGTGGGCTTAATAGTGTTGCTAATCATTGGTTCAACCTCATTCCTAGCCTCTAGCTACCTGCTTAATTCCTTTGCACCTGTGGTTATGTACCATCCACAAGCATGAGCCCCTTGAGGTTGGTACTTGACCAAAACATGCACATATACTTCAACCCCAATGTGAGCATAGAAATATATCTAATGGACAAATGTTTAAAGCATCACTTATGCACACTTGGAATGGCATTAAGTGCCTTCCAGTGATAGTGCCTTAGGTTTCTCTTGAACCTCAAATGCTTTAGGTTCCATCCATTATTATTTGTGATTCCGTCCCCACTTGCAAAGTTAACCTTCTTTGTCCATGCAGGTTCCTCAATAAATTAGGTAAACCCTAAGTATTGTTGTGCGGGTTGGGATTTTGCTGGTGGGCTTTCTATTGCACTTTTGTCCACCACCAGCACTCCTTCCAAGATTCTTTCTACCCTTACCCCTTCTTCCACTACATGCAATTCCCCACCACCATTTTCACATGCAAAGGTTTCAACAGATTGCTTCTGTGCAAGAGGTACCTGTGAGCCAGGGAGGAGGGGTTCGAGCCTTGACAAGAGTCTAGTTATTGTTCACAAATTATTGTCAAACTTTGTCATCCATGATTGCATGGATGACACTTTGTCCATCGCCTCCACTTGTGTCCTTTGAGAATGGTCATGCAAAGCTTGGATTGACCCAACCTTTTCTGTCATTAGTTGTAGGGCATTGTTGAGAGCAGCATTTGATTGCTCCAATTTTTGTAACCTCCCCATGCCACTTGAGGCTTCCTATCACAACCTCCCCAATCCAAATCAGAAAAGTAACATGGAATTTTTTCATTTGTGAACTACAACTATCATTTATACATCTAGTGCCCAAAATAAATCCTATCACATCACAAATAGTAGATCAAATTTTGTTTAGGTTTGGTGTGAACCTTGTTATTAGAAAAATTAGCCAACTGTTGTGCCACCTCAATGATGGAGGGGGGTTGTTCTTGACTTGCACACTATGTAACAGATCCCATGACACACATTTGGATGAACCATGAGGCTTTAAGCGTACATGGATAGGCCATTGTCAGACCTAAAATTAATTGTCTAATTACTCAAGTTTTGTAATCATGAAAATGGTGGGAACTTAACTCACCAAGTCTTGGGGAACCCAGGCCTTCCCTTTCCTCCCAAAATGGTTAGGTTTTTGAACCTTGGCCTTGTAAGCCTTCATTGCCTACTCAAACACATTTCCAAATTAGTATGTTGCCCTATGGAGCTATTAAAACATATATACAACACTAAATTCCCCCATAAACAACACAAGTTTCCCAAAATGGAACCATGCAATCTAAACCTAGAAAAATATTTATAGTGCATTATTAAAACCACAAAATGTAGTTGGCTTCACCTAAACTATGCATCTAGATTTAAGCAGTTGGATATCACATAATGAAAGTGAAAAAAGGTCAAGTTTTATACCATGGACTTAGCCATTTGCTCTAGAGAATTCCAATACAACTTAAGCTTATGCCATGCTTCATCTGAAACATTAGGGGGTGGACCATGAGATGGATCCTTCTCCCACAATCCTTTTAGGCGTGACCGCTCATATTTCAATGCACACTACACATCTTCCTTCAACCCGAGAATTGACAATTGATTTCCCAGATACTCAAATTCTTCATCTAACTCTACCTTAAAATCAACCATATCTTGTGGGTTTTAGTTTTTCACAAGGACAATGGAGACATCCATGTACTTGGTACAAAGCCTCTGAATTGAGTCTTTAAACCATGGCTTATTAGCAGAATGGCATGTAACAAAGCCTCCTGAATCAACTTGGATGGATTGGGGTTTTCTACCATTTGTTTTCCAATGCTGCATCTTAAGTTCTACTATTTTTTTTGAGGCTCGTTGGGCCTTGCGTATGTTGCTAGTTTGGAAACTAATGGGTGAAGCGATTTGTACCCCATTGCTTGCACCTAAAACCATGGTTGGATAATGTTGTCAAACGAGGGCCAATTTGTACAGTTAGAATAAGGTGCCCTCCTTTACATGGCACATTTGGGATGTAGTTGGTACAAATGACCAACCATATTCACTTGAACCAGCAAGCTTAGGAGGTGGGTCAATGGCAGGCAATTTTGTTTAATGACCATAATTTAATTGTTGTTGTTTTCTAGCCTTTTATGCCTTTCCTTGCACACAGTGAGCAACACCATCTCTAGCCACACATGTTGGGTGAAACAAACATTAATTTGCTCACCAACTACCACTTATGATTTTTGGGATCTAACCTTGGTTTGGTTTTTTCCAAATTGGTTTTAGCTATAGACCATATTTGCTGATTGCATTTGGTGATAAGCATATAATAATCTTCCCAAAAACTTGGTCAAACCATTATACATAATCAACATCCTGAGTTTTTGTTGTCGAATTGGAAGTAATGGGAAGACTTAAATGTGATGTTGGCTAGCACTCAAGAGACATTGTTAATCAAAAAAATCAACATTATCCACATTCAAGCTACAACAAGCTTCCTCATTCAAGTTGCGACAAGCTTCCTCATTCAAGCTGCAACAAGCTTCCTCATTCAAGTTGCAACAAGCTTCTTCATTCAAGTTGCAACAAGCTTTTGAACGTTTAGGGTTTCCAAGCTTCTGAAGGAGAACTACAACAAGATTCTAAAGGAAAACTGCAACAATCTTCTTCATTCAAGTTGCAACAAGCTTCTGAACATTTAGGATTTACAAGCTTCTGAAGGAGAGCTACAATAAGCTTCCTCATTCAAGCTGCAACAAGCTTCCTCATTCAAACTACAACAAGCTTCCTCATTCAAGTTGTAACCATCTTCTAAAGGTTTAGGGTTTACATGCTTCTAAAGGAGAGTTGCAGCAAGCTTCTAAAGGAAAGCTGCAACAAGCTTGAACCCTAACAACATCTACCAACTGAGGTTGAATTTAACATCACCTGCTCATAAGGCGACTTATGTCTCTTTGGTCTAAGAGGTTTTTGGGAATGCATAGATGTGGAACCTTAGGGCGTGACATCGTCTTGTTTTATGCCTTCAATCTCTTTAGATTCTAGCTCCCACTCCTGTTATTCATCTCACTCCTCCCTTTCAAGAATCAGCTGGTCACTCCCTTCCTCTCATTCACGGATAGACTCTTCACTGTTGTCTTGCATTACAAGCAATTTTGCAATTCATTGCCTTGCTTTTGTTGTAGCTTGCCTCTGTGTTCTTCATGGGGTGCACTTGGGAAGATCGACCTTTAACAATTTCTTTTGTTGACACATCCAATAAGTGGCGTTGTGATTGTGATATCAATCGAAAACATCGAAACCTGATTAACACCAATATAATTTGATGACAAGTTTGAGAAGTGGCATTGCAACTGTGATATCAACTGAAAACATAGAAACCCGATTAACACCAATATAATCTGAGGAGAAGATGGTAGGTGTGTAGCTAATATGAACATTAAGTTATTACACTAGGAAGGAGATTGGCACTGAGGAGCAAAAGGGACCATTACAAGTGCAAGTGCAGACAATTATTATAGCCTAGAAGCCCAAAAAACTAAGAGAAACACCAATGATTTTCATGATCAAAGTTGTAAAGTCCAAGAGAGGAGGGCATTTTTTCATGAAACCAAATTTACTACAAGACAAAAATGAGTAATGTTAAAAGAACCTAAGACAGGAGAAAGGTGACAAAAGTGAACAATGTTAAAAGAACCTAAGACAAAAGAGAGGTGATAGTTGCGAACAATGCTAAAAAAACCTAAGACAAGATAGAGGTGACAGAAGTGAACAATGTTAAAAGAACTTAAGACAAGAGAGAGGTGACAGTTGTGAGCAATTCTAAAAGAACCTAAAATAGGAAAGAGGTGACAAAAGTGAGCAATGCGAAAAGGTTCTAGAGGACGTTCCAGTTGAAGCATGGAGTTGTATAGCATGTTCAAATGGGAGATTGCACAAGCACGTGTTTAGGGTTCCTTACGTAGTTTTACCTTGTTCTACCACGAGATTTCATTTTGACCTAAGCACAATGCATCCCTCTCATGCACTTTCAAGCATAGTGTTATAGTCTTTCTACATGCATGAGTGGGGCTTTAATGGAAGGGTAGTAAGCTTATAGTTCCTCGACAACTTGCAACAAGCCACACTCTCTCATACATGCCTGGTTATTTGTAACTTGGCGCCTTCTGACCTCCTCGTAGTTAACAATAGATGAGGTCATTTTTGTTCCATTTGAGCTTCCCTCCCTACTGGTGACACTATTTTTATTAGTTGCATCCATATCTCTAATGATGTCTCAATCCATTTTGCTCCTCCCATTTGACTCCCAACCCATCTCAAAATGGATCGTGTCTAACTAACAATAGTTTTCAGTGCACTTTCATGTAAGGTGTGTATGAACATGACAATGTACCTTGTGTGTTTTTTGTAATTCTAGGCCCCAACCCTGGCTATCAATCTTGCCCCACCTAGCTTGCTATAGGGAAGACAGGTGGGCCATAAACTGGTCATTCTACCTACCATGAGAAAAGCAGTTGCTTTCATGGATTTCTGAAATTACACCCTTTGCCAATGTCTAATGTTGTCCCACCTTTGTTGATGTTGTTTCCATCTTTGAACACAACTCTGCTTAGTTACATAATTTATAGTCATGGTCATTAACTTTATCTAGAAAGATTTTCCAGTGTTTGGGGTTAATGGTTGGAGGTAAGCATATAGCAGGTGGCAGCCACCCCTCGGTAGTGCACAACTAAGATGGGGGTTGCAATGGTCTCAATATACATGAGCATTACAAGTAAGCACAACTGCAAGTTAAACTTTGCAATTTTGTTCACTAGACAAATTCAACAAGAACCAACTATTAAAAAATCCTGGTCTTATTACAAAATTGGTTAATAAATTACACTGGAAGAAAATCTTTTAGAGAGCGGTCAAGGCACATCAATTAAGCCTTCTAGGAGTCCATTAATTCACCTGAAACTGGCACCTCCCAAAGGCAATGAATCCAACAAAACATGCTTTGATGGTCTTGATTGGTTGATGGAATGAACCCTTGTGACCATAGTGAGCACCTATCTGTATGGAACTATTAAGCATGCAATCAAAAACCAAAACTTCCAACTCTAATAGAAACACCCTATTGAAGAACTGAAACAAGGATGACTGCAGATGGTGCTACATCACATGTACCACAGCTTGGGATGGCAGTGAAATAGTTTCGAGTTAATCATCCGCCCCTGTCATCCTCTGAGTGGTCCAAGACTTCAACTAATGTTCCAAAATGAAGGAAAACCACATTTCATGAATCAATATACAACCTCTTGGTTGTTTCTTGCATTTACAAGACCCTGCCAGGGATCCCAACCACTATCAGTCACTCTATAAACCAGGGCAAGAATTTGCATTAGTTCAAGGAGATGCCCAAAGCTTCAAAGTTTTCTATATTCCATTCTTCCAAGAACTTAACTCCAAAATGGGATTAATAGCTAAGCCAACAATGATATAGGCCATAATTGCCAAGTTCTTCACAAGCCCAACCACCTGCCAATGTACAACCACATTTGTGTCAATCAATGGGTCTAAACTACAAATGTAAGGATAGTTCCAAAAAGATCCTCAACTTGACTGGCATAGCCAAGGGGCTTTACACACCTAATCCTCAAGTGTTTCCCCAAGGCACATCATTCCATAGTGAGAGTTATGCAACTGTTGAGGCTTTGCCAACTTCCTTTAAGAGACCCACAACATGCAAAAGCCTAACTATTTAGTGGAAGGAATTAGTGAAGGAGGTGTTATAATTCCATGTTGCCCTATATGAGTCTCTACATCTTCTTGCCTAATCAATTGGTGACCGCTTGGTTGTTTAGTGGTGGGAATTGTGACAAAGGTGTAATTCCATGTTGCCCTATCCGTATTTCCAAGTGTTCCACATGTGTTTTGTGACACATGCAATACATGGCCTTCATCTTTATGGGTGATGCAACTTTGTAAGCAACCCATGTACAAGTCATTATATAAACAAAATTCTATCCATGGATTCACAAGTTCTCTTATGCATGCATGTGCTTTTAAGGTACACCTTTAAATATCTATGCCATCAAATGCATGCATAACTGTCAATCACACATTGGATCAAGGTTGAACAAAAAATTTATCACCTTTCATCGGAACCCAAATGTTGAGCACATATTTTTGTAATACCCCTTTATTTTTTAGACTTATTCTTAAAAATTCAAATTTTCATTTTCATTTCCATTTTCTTGTTAGATGGCATCAGAGTTCCATATTTTGGAGAGCTTCAATAGATGTTATTTAGTGAAAGTTAAGTCACCAAACATTTGAGCATTGACATGACATAAATTGATACATAAATGATTGATTGGTGTCATATTAAATAATCCATACACATATCACTAATTTATGATACCAAAAAACTCAGGTTAAAAAACTATTTCAAAAACAAATTTACCAATCGCAGGGAACAAAGGTGTTTATATTGTGTAATCATATATGAAAATCACCATGAAAAACCTAATAAACCCTTGCAATATGTGGGAAATAGTTCAAATTGGCACACCCATAGATTGTATATCTATGTATGTTGGTCATTGGTCCTAGGGTACCAAAATTATTTAGCAGTTTGACAAGTTGTCCTAGTTGATTGAATAAAATTTAGCAATATTCATAACAAGAAGACATAATAAACAACCAAATTAAATTAACCTCTAAAAAATCATTGATTTTTTCATCATTTGCTAGTGACAAAACATCAAAGACCAACCCTAGCGTAGTTTTGAGAATGTAAGAATGGAATTTTCTTTAAAATTTGGCCTATGAAGAAGTTAAGAATATGAGGAGATACAAGCAAATTTGGACATTTCTTTATTGCATATAAAGTTCCAAAGGGATTTATAGAACTATAACTGGCTTTTAAAATGCTTAAGGAGTGCAAATTTATACTAAAAGCAACCCATATTGAGTCCATTTTGCATATGAAGGCCCAAAGCAAGTAATTCTTCTAAGTTTAAATTTACAATAAGGAGTGACACCCATTATGCAATTAGTTGTTTGATCATTATTTTTTGCCCCGAACAAAAAGTTTAATAAAAATTGGGGATATTAATTTTTTGAATATATAGACATCAAGTAATTTTCCTATTTTTTGGAAATAAACTTTTAAAATTTTAATGTAAAACAAAATTGGAAAAAAACCATGATACCAAACCTTCTCAATCCTAAAATCAATAATAAAGTTGTGGAAAAAACTTGTTTGTCCAACCTCAAAGCTAAATACCACATTGCACAATTTTTTTTTTCCCCAATCTTCTCATGTTGCACCAAAAGTGGCAATTAACCACAATATGATTTAACCAAGTCTCAATGTTCAAGAAATAAGACTAGTTTGAAAGAAAAGAACAATCTAACCAAACCCTCCGAAAACCTAGGCTTTCAAAACTTTCTTTTTGGAAATGTGGCCATTTTTTCCATGAACATTCCTAATTTTTTCTTTGACCATGTTTGCATGGGATCTTTTTATAAAATAGCATAATAATGAAACTTATGGACAAAAAAATTTCGTTGTGGGCCCATTAGCATCTAAAAGACTTAAAATCCTAACCTTCAATTCTATTTCTATTTTTTTCCTCTTTGCAAGCTTGAGTTTTTTGGAATCCAACATAATCAATGCTTGTGATTGCTACATATCAAATAAACAAATTTAATCATAACGGTAGATGTATGGTATTGGATTTTTTTTGAACTTTGATACTAGTCTAAGTCCTAGTATTAGTGCATCTCCAATACCATAACCTAGGGTCAATTTCCACATTGACAAAATGAATAATTATTATTTTGAAAGAAAGAATTCATTTTTGCAAATTCAAGTTTATTCTAATTTCATGATCTATTATGATATTGTCATATGATGAGTGAAATTATATAGATTCTAGATGGAGATAATTGTGATGGTTTTCAACAACTCAATTTCATATTTTCACAAAAAATCATTTCAATATTTGAAGGATTATTTATTAACAAAATTGGCCATAGGGTAAGCCAATTGTGTCCATATCAACCAAGCATGTGAACCCTAGGATAAAGGCCAATCAATTTTTATCACAAGTTCTCATGGAGACCCCTATAGGGTGACAACACACTAAAATTAGCCTAAATAGACATCATAGTTAGTTGTTCATCTATTTCTTTAATGCTTCAATATATATATATATATATATTCTGAATATCAAGAAAAGGTTCTCATATCTAAAGCTAAACATACTTAGCTCTTCAAGAATGTAAAAAACACTTGAAATTTGTGGGTACTCAATATGCAATGAGCTTTTGAATCTCAACAATGACTTGCATCATATTTATAAAAATTTAAGAATATAAATGAACTTTTATTTGACAATATATTAATATGTATTTGAAATCTTGATATATTACATGCATTGATATAAATAAATAATAGTAAAATGACATAATGAGTGAAACATAAGTTAAGTTAAATATATTACGAAACTTTTAGTGTTTCAAAAAACACATAAATTTTAAATGTTTCATTGAGCATCAAATATGAAATTTCTCTCTTGGCTATTATTTTATACAAAAACCAATGACATTTAAAATCATGAGTTAGGAAAGAAAATGGTTAATCTAAAGAACAAACATGTATGTTCATATTCTAAAAGTCCATTGGATATGGACTTTTTTAAATGGACCATCCACTTCCATGAATTAGGTTATGTGTGATAATTAAAAACCTTAATGTGCTTCCATGGTTCATATTTATAAATCAAACTTATTTGTGTACATTATATACAGTGGAATGGTGTCACCCCTGCCCATTATGTTGGGTAAGGAGCAAAGCAATTCTGTTAGGGTACCATTGATGACACCTCACCAAGCATAATGGGCAGGGGTGAAACAACCTCAATACATTAAGGTCTAGGGTACGGTGGCAAACTCAATATTGATTTTGAAAATCCATGTTTAACAAAGATTTTGGTCACTGTTATGAGTGTATGATCGTCATTAAAAGATCATGCCTTGTAATGTGGTCAAGAAAATAACATCATTTCCCACCTTGGCCCTTTATGTAGAGCTTGAGCTTATCCAAATTATTATTTGAAAGCAAGCTAAACATAAACCATGGTACTTACCATGGTTAGAAGCAAGGCCAAATTGCTTCATACAAAGTGAAATTGAGGACACCATGCTTGTTGTAAATAACTAATTTAGTTTAATTCCCATGTCCACAACAAGGCTATAGCTATATCATGCTTAGTTTATAACTTTTTCTACCATATTTCAATGGAGGCAATATTGTAGTTTTTGAAAAGAGTGAAAGTTGCAAGAGATTTACATTTTTTTAAAGACATGTTTTTCCAAAGGAAAGGAAAAAATCTAATAGAATATTTGGGAATATTTCATTTGTTGACATAGAATCCCCAAATTTTGTTAATTATTCAAATGTATTCATACAAAAGAACTGCACACATAACCAAATTGGCCACATGAAATGGATTTTATGCATTCATTGGTAGTATTGGAAAAAAGGAGCAATTTGTGGCAATTTGAAGTAGGCTACCAAGAAGCTATGACAAGGTAGGCCAAGGTGTAAGACATGGTACCCTAAGGGGCAAGCCATTGTGATAAAATGACTATGGGTGGGAACTATATGGACAAAATGGACCTTAGGTTGCCTAGCACCTAAGATAGAATGGACCCTAATGTGCAAGTGGATAAAAAATAAACATGGATTTTTCTACTTTTTACAAGCACAAACCAATGTTCCATAATCCCAAACAAAAGATATTTATAGAATTTTAGAAGTCCATGAAAGTGAGGTGTGGGGGGCATGAAAAATTTGGATTAAGCTTCATGGTTCAAACTAATATATTATATGTTTAGGACCCCATGACATCGACAAGTATTTGCTCATGCTTGGGGTAAAGACTAGAATATTTTATGTTTAAAACTGAAAGACATGGAATAATGGCTTGGGCTTGTGGTATTAAACTTGGAATTTTCCATGTTTCGAAACTTCATATAGTCTAGGACCTAGGCATTATATGGTTAGTTCTTTCCAAGGCATTGAATGACCTTAGGGTAATGTGTCCCATGCTTCAAGTCACCTTGTCCAAGCCTCTTGGTAGCCTAAGGACAAATTGTCCAATACTGTTTTTTTTTTCAATGCTACCAATGAATGTAAAAAATTCATTCCTTCATTACCCTTTATTTTATTTAATTTAAAAAAAATTATTCTTTTCGCCTTTGGGGTGAGGGGTGGGGAAGTGAGTTAGAGGGTGGGAAGGTCGATAACCTAAGTAGGTAGAGAAGTGGCTCAGGTAGGTGGATAGGTGACCTATGTAGGTATGTACACTGCATAGGTTGGTAGGTAAAGAGAACCCCTTGCCCAGCCCCAAAACCCATTTTGCCATACCCTGAATCCCAAAGGAGACAAAAAATTAATGTTAGGGTAATGAACTTGAACAAATCTTATGCATGATTTGTGGGCAACATTGAAAGAAAACTAGTTTTGGGCAATATAACCCTAGGGTACTTGAGGGCAAGCACAAATGCCTTTGCCTATGATGTGGTGGCCCAAGGCCTAGGCCACTGTAACAATTTGACCATGGGCCATCTGGTTTTTCGACCAAAATTGGCCACATGTTACATAAGGCCTAGGTCAAAATGTACTTTAGATTGCTTGGGGTCTTATAACGTAGAATATTCTAATTTTTATACTAGGCCCAAGCTAATAATCCATGTCTTGAGGTCCCAAGACATATAACGTTCTAATATTTTACCTCAAGCACATGTTGATATTCTACTTCCTAACATCCATGAAAGATAGAATATTTTATTTCTTACCCTAACCCAACCCCATACCCCATGTCTTGTGTCCAACACATAGAATAATTTAATTTTTTACCCCAACCCAAGCCAATACCCCATGTCTTGTGTCTAGCACATAGAATAATTTTGATGTCTACCTCCAGCCCAAGCCAAAAAAATTATTGCCTTTCCCTACCCACTTTCATGACCATTAGGGAGCTTGTAAGTGTTTTAGGTTCTATCCCAAGCTTAAGTCAAAATTTGGGTGCCATCCCACCCCCACCCCATGGTCTTTTTTGAATTCCCTGAACAAGCATTTTTTTCTAACCCATTTGTAAGGGTTCTGGTAATCAAAAGGTGGTTCAAATTAAAACTTCCATTTGACAATTTAGAATCTATTTCTCCAATGGAAGCAATTCTACGACATTCCTCTAAATGTCTGTGCACAATTGTCACCTCCACTTGGTCCAAATGGAGCAAAGATTTTATCCCCAAATCTTGCATTGATACATACTTTCTTTTAATGGGCAAAGCTAAACAAAATCCCAATGCAATCTATGAGTAGGTGCAACACACATTGAAGGGGCCCTAATTTTTTGGGGCATTTGGGGTCTAGGGTATGGATTTTCCATTTACATCTTGTTCCCAATACGTCCCACATTGTTCCCACCTATATCATAGTGGGTCCCTTTAGGGCTCCTTTATGTTCCTCATGCACCTGGGCTATAGGTTCTTTGACTTCATGCCGTTAAACCCAATTTTATACATTGGAGCAAGTGCCACTCATGCTCAATTTGAGCAATGTAACATATGTACTACCTTGATAATGCATTTCCAAATACACAGGACATGGTCTAGTTGTAAAAGTAGGGATGGTTGGATCTAGGGTTATTTTCAAAAATTTCTCAATGTAGCCTAAGTGGCGATCATCTATCTGAAGATTAAGCTAAATTTGGCTATAAACTAGGTTTGAAGAACAATTCATGTATGAACTTGTTATATTCATGGCTAGGCACTAAGAAAACAACATACAAATATGGAAATTTTCAATATTTTTTTTCAACTTCAAGTGATGGAAACCATCCAAAATCACTCCATTTTCACATTTTTGTTTTTCGTTTCTTTTCTAGGAGACATTTTTCCAGTAGAAATAAGGCTGGTTGTTTGGTTCTGGCCCATCTTGAACATTTTGAACCCAATATTGGAAAAGGATTCAATGTACCTGGGTTCAAATGTAATGAGTTGTGCGAATATCCCACTTCTTCATTTAGGTAGTGTTTTCTTTCGTGCGAAATTTCACCAACGTGCATTTCTTTTCAAAACATCTCTAATGATGCTGAATATGTGATCCTGAAAAATGATGCTTCAATATGCGATCCTACAAAAATATTTTCAAGTCAAAGGTTTATCTACCTTTTTGTAGCCCCATTGATAAAATTGTGATTGAGATTATAGTTGGGTGGGGGACCACTATTAGTAAACCACCTAGATCAATCTTATGATTGACCAATTAAAAACATTGAGACTTGTCTGAGCATATTTATTACACTATTATTTTAATGTACCTCAATAATCAGTAATAATTAAAATCCAATATTAAAATAAGATTCCATGTGACAATGGAATAAATATGGATGGTCTCACATGTATTTTTTGGTCAAATTCAAATTTGATTATGAAAAAGGACATTCAAAATATACCATTAATATTGAGCTTTTTATAACCATTAAAGTCCCCTTTCTTCACATTGTGATTCAACTCCTTTTTTTCCCCTTTTGGTGATGGGGCACATGTGGCAATGATCCTAAATCAATTTAGCATTTGATGGTCACAAGTTATTGTAAAAGTCTCAAAACATTAAAAAATTTGGGGAAAACATAGAAACACGTATAGGTCTAGTGAATTCTATTCAAAGGCTTGATCAAAGTCAACAAAACTACAACAAAATATATTTCTTTTAACTTTTGTGGGTGCATTTTTTCACTAGTTTTCCAAGAAAAAAAGGTTGGTGTAATTCATGTCAATTAGTGCATAGCTTAACTCAAAGTCAATTGTTTTCCTTAAAAACAAGCCTCATTCATAAACCTATCATCAAATTTGTCCGGACTAGCAAGCAACATTGATTGGAAAATAAATTCCAATAAGCAAAAATTTTAAATGAAATTTGAACAATTAAGTTACCTTACAAAGGTTTCAATCATCAAAGACTAAAGGAAACCACAATAAAAATCCCCAATTTTTTACAATTGGTTTTGAGTGTGTTGCCAACGATATAGAGGAATCATTAAAGTTTTCTACTCCATGTATGGTTTATACTCAACATTGGTTAAAGTTGGCTAAGGAGAATCACCATTTTTTTGCATCTTCTAATAACCACTTTGGTCACAAACACAATTTCTTTATAAAAAAACCATTATCATCAAGCATTCCTACATAAATGCACCTCTTGGACCGTGGCCTCATAGTAAAAACAAGCTATGTGTTGGGTAATGGCTCATGAATGCATACTAAGTGTTTAATTGATTCTACTTTCACCCAACAAATGTTCATCTCCAAAATTACTTGTTGCATTTAATAGTTTGGGTTAATATTCCTTTTTTGAGTAATTTGATAGACTGTCCATTCTAATCATTTCATGTGCATGTTCACGTTATTTTAGTTTTCTTTGAAGGTACCATATTGATTGGCTTATCAATAATGATTTTAGACATTGGCCATTCCCCAATAGAACAACCTCTTTGAGCCTCATATGGAAAACACGAAAAATTGTGGTATGTCAATTATGGCCCACCCTATTAGTATACATAGATGAGAATTCAACCACATGAGAACAAAATGAAGTCCTATTTTGAATGTCTTGGGTGCAAACTTGGGTACATGCAAAACCTTTGATGTATGTGTTATCCAATGGGAACATGATAGGAAAACATTGGGAACAAGGGAAAAATATGAAAATATATCCCTTGGCCAAAAGATAAAGTTGGACGCACCATATTTATGCATGTTGGGCTTTCTTGTTATACCATGAAACTTTATATCTCCATAATTGTTCATTTACCACCCACATCACATTTATGTTACCCAATTATAACACATGTCCACAATATTAAATATAAAATTCTTGTAATTGCTTAACTAAGACCTAGTTTGAAATTCTAAACATTTTTTCCAGATAGTTTACCTTCAAATATCTCCTTGAAAAAGAACCCATATTTTTTTAGACAGTGGTATTTTATGGTAAGGAGAGTTTATAAATTTTTGGGGGCTCATCCAAAAATCAATCATGTAGGTGGCTTTGGCTGAACGAACAACCATGTTGGTACCATGGTAAGTCTAGAACCCATCGAATTGTTCCTTTAAAAGCATTGTAAATATTCACAGATGAAGGGCATCTACTGATCCACAATAACAATTATTTATTATTTTTTTAGTGGAGGCACATTTCTTGGCATTTTACAACCAATCATAAAGGAAGGTTTTTAACAAATCTCTATTATCTATGGTGGTGTTGCCTTCTAATAGTGTTATCCAAACTTGACATTGAGTAAATTTAACTCCTCTGGGATGTGTCATTCATGCTTCATTGATAAATACTAGCTAGCATCACTCATGCTTCAACCATAATACTAGCTCAAAATATATGCAATGTGGAACCATGGATGGGTTAAAGGGAGTCAATTGACAAATAGTAACAACTTTTTTTTTAAATTGCCTACAAGCTACTTCCTAGAATAGGCAAGGTGTGGACCATGTGCAAAGGAGAAGTGTTCAATTCTAGCATGTCAACAAGGACAAACATGTGCACCTTTGGAGGAAAGGACATTTGATGCATAGAAAATGGAACCATTTGCGGTAGGGGTTCTTGTTGGGATTTTGTGAACTAGCCAAAATGATGACCATCTAGAAAATAATGTAGTCAGATTTGGTTATATCATAGATATGAAGATAAAAATTTAAAAAAATAATATACTATTGAACTTAATATAAAAGTCTCGCAATTTACATTTTTTTTCATTTTAAATTTGAATCACTTTTCCATGGAAAATCCTTTGCATATCTCGAAATCAAATTAATATGTTCAAAAGTTGGCAAAAATGTTGGGTCATTGTAGGAAGACTATGTAAACATAAGAAATCATCTATTGTGTAGACCTAGGAACATGCACAAACCATGGTAGGCAATGATTAGCTTGTCATGTATTCGTGTGCAATGATCGCAAATAATAAAAATTGGTGTTAATGGGTGACACAAGAAACGTTCCAAAGGGATTTTGACCTAATGACCTCGGTATAATTATGCCAACTAACCAAAACAATACCACACATGGGAAGCCAATAAATATTAGCATTGGGTGGTGTCACAACATGGGCAATATGCTCCCTTTTCCCATCAATTAGTTGTCTTTTCTTCCAAACAAGCACCCCATGTTTATAAGTGGGGTAACAACCTAGTTTCAAATGGTTGGAAATAAATATTACTCCTAAACAACTTGGTTTTTGTGAATGAACATGCTGGTTTTCCAATAAATAAAATAAAAAACTACGCCTACTTAATAAGAAGGCTTTGCATGTTGTCAAGGTGCCCCAATTTTTTATTTCTTTTAGAATTAAGGTTGGGGAAAATGATATTTTCATTTTCCCCTTATTCCTAATGTGTTCCCACCACATTGCCTATAATTTAGCAATGGGTTCCCACCAAGCTTCCCAACATGCTCCCGAATTTCCAACATGTGTTCCCCAACATGTTCCCAATGATACCTATCTATTATCTTGGCCACATTGGCAAATGGCATCCTCCTCTTTTCTTGTTCCCATTATATTCCCAATGGGTTCCAAAAAGGATTTCAACATTTTTCGTGTTCCCAATATGTTCCCAACACCCATCATATAACAATTCATCTTTATCCCATATGTGGTGGCAAATGTTATCCCCCTTTCATATACTGAAGTGGTCTTAAAGCAGAGTAACTTCATGTGCATCCAAATTTTGGGGTGGTGTCCATAATGTAGTTTTTTTTTTTCAATGAGCCAATCAAGTTATTTCATTATAGTATGAACATTCTGTCATTAGTATACACCTCATCTAAGTAACTGAAACATGAATGAATACCCCAAGTTTCATATTTGTGATGCATGTTACCTAAAGCATAGTTCATCTCACAATTGCTTTGATCATGCCCACCAGTGTAGATATCTAATATAGAAGACAATGGGTTTATGTATCTTGGGCCCTGCATGGTAAGCCCTTGGATATTATTTTGTAGGTTGTCATTTTCTCATTTAAGCATGATTATCAAATCCCCAAAATTAAAAAATGGAGGTGATGCCATCTTTTGCCCCCATGGAATGAAGTTTCAAACTTTTCCAACTTTTCCATTGTTCTCTTGTAACATCACCCCGAATCTATTTATCATATCCACCCGAAACAATTGTACCTTTGCTAATGACCCCTTTTGGTCGTAAAGGATCTCAAATCTACCCTCAAAAACACTCTTTTAAAATCCCAACTTATCCCCCCTTTGCCAACATAGAGCCCAACCCATTTGGCCTTAATCCCAAAACCCCAACTATGAAACTAGGATGGGAATTGTGCATTTTTCAACAACCTTGCTTGGATTTTATTCTTCTAGCTAATCAAGAACCAGGCTCAATTCTAGTTCCATAGATGTAGAATTATACGTAGGGGGGTTGATTCCATCATTATGGAGGATTCCTAGATCTGGTTCCAACCTGGTGAACTAAGGTAAGGGCTAGTGTTGGACAATTTTTAAAGAGAATAACAAATACCCATCAATTCTCAACTTAGTTATACATACATTGAACAATCGATCATAAAAACTAAAAAAATCAATATTTGAATATAACCATAGTTATTTAAAAGGTGTAAAAAATCAAATATTTGGCCAAAACATCATTAGTCCTTTTGCCGACTCTTTCATGAAAATCTTTCAATTTTTTTAAGCTTTTGAATAATTGTAGTATTGGGGCCTTTATCTAATTTTGATTTTTCCAAAGAATCGAGATTTGGCAGTTCTTGCATTTTGTAACATTTAAAGAATGAAAATTGATGGCTCGATAAAGATTCAAAGAATGGCCCAACATTGGTATGGACTCAATTTTGCTTAGGATTTGCATACTTGGAACCAAAACCAAGACCATGAACCCATGTTTTTGGTTACCAACATTACATTAGTTCAAACTAAAGTTCATATGTAAGCCTAAAAAAAATCCATAGAAGCCAAATGAAAACCAAAACATGCTATTTCAATTTGCAATGAATTTCCTTTCATTTTTGGTTCAAAATCATCTTGGGGAAAAAAATAAGAATACAACTCTAAAAATAAATTTTCCAAATCTTACAAATCAAACCCATATCAAAACAAAATATAACTTTGAAACTTATTATGGACTTACCATAATTAAAAACTATTGATGGAATTTTGAATTATTTGTGTTGGACAGTTTAACCCCTTTCATCTCAAAAACTAATTATTTACACAATATTTGTAAAGATAAGTTGTATGTACATTTTTGAATTTGAACTTGTCACCAGACTACATAGTAGCACAAAGCCCCTTTGCAATAATGGAAAATGACATTCTTTCAATGGACCACTCTAGGAAAGACATGTTTTAATCACATAATCATGCACTAAAAAAAAACTTAGGGTAATTCTTTCTGGATCTAATCTAATGCAAGGGTCACAGATCAGTTGATGAGAACACACAACCACCCACAACAATGTGATGCAAGTTGGAGCCCAAATATACGCATCATTGCCAAAGGATGCACCAGTGGAAGATGTAGTCACCAATATGTTGAGAATTCAAGCTCAACTAGTTAAGTTTCATTAGTTATTGGAGTGGGAAAGTAACTAAGTTACTTTCACAAGGTTGAGTTACTTTCTTTACTTATATTAGTTTGGTTATTTATGGTTTGGTCTTGTAGTTAAATACCTTGGTGTTGATGGTTTATTTTTCTTTTCTTCATTACATAAGTTTGTGTATTTCATGTGACAAGAACCTTGAGGAGTTTTTGATGTTATGTTTTGTGTTATGAGTATCGTGTTATAGTTTCCTTTCAATAAAGTTTTATGTTTGCACTTGAGTAGATCTCCTATTTGTTAACATGGTATTAGAGCTTAGGTTATTTGATGAAAAGGTTGAAAGAGATCTAGAGCTAGAAAGTTTTTAAAACTAGAGTCTGAGAGTCTCTAGTAATATCATAGGAGTTTGTCAAATGAAAAAGATAAACATGGAAAGGAAAGAAGTGAAGAGAAAGAAAAGAAAAGAAAATAAAGAAGTGAAAGGAGATCCACATATCAAAGGTTGTGCAAGTCAGATCTTTAAATCTAGATCTAGATCTACTGTGAAACGATCTTAGAGTGAAACTTGGAAAGATTGTAGAAGATTATAAGACGTTTCTATTCTCAAATTTCAAAAGAAAAGGATGTGTTTTGTGAAAGTTATGAATTTTTAAAGATTCGGTGTCAGATCTGGTGTTTTGGTCATATCTCCTTTGTTTGAATTTTTTTGGATCTGTAGCTATGGGATCTTATGGACCATAAAGGACTATATATGTGGGAAAAATTTCAAGTCATTTGGATACGTATTGAGAGAGATTCAAGTATCTAAAGTTTCAGCCTCAGTTTTGAAGTCAGTTTCTTTTGAGAGTGATAACTCTTTGTGGTCGTCACCAATAAAGCTAAAATTTTGAACAAAGATAGAAGACATATATCTTATGTGTCTATCAAAATCTCAAGGAGTTTGGAGTTGTTAAGAGCGAGTTATAAGTCATTTTGTGTTCAAGTCCCAATTTGAGGTGACTTCAATGAAGTAGTGATATCTCTCATTTTATTAAGTCAAATGAGCTGAAATTTTGAGAGACAGTAATAAACATAGCTTTACATGTTTTAGCAAAATTTCAAAAGGATTCAAGGTCATATGTGAGCGGTGTAGTTTCACAAAGTTGTTATGACAGAAGTTTACATTAAGAAGACATCAAAACAAATTTTTGAAGTGGAGCAAATACAACTTGGGAGAACTTGAAAGGAGTTTGAAGATTGGGAAGTGCAAATACATTATCAAGACCTTCGTATGAAAGTTTGGTATGTAATCATGTACTTAATACTATATAAAATATTATACAAGATACGTATATATACGTAAAACCTATGTATAGTATAGAATTTCGTATAATACTCGAAACATACATACATATACAAGGTCCATATTGTTTAACCCTAATCCTAACCCTAATCCTAGAAACCTAAGGAAGGAAAACCCTAATCCAATCCTAGAAACCTTAAGAAGACATTGAGTGTTGCCTTGAAAAATGGCGGACGGTCTTTCTCAAATTGTAATTGAGAAATTAAACAAGAACAATTTCCAAGTGTGGAAATTTAAGATTATGAATTTCTTGATGGGGAAAGGTTATTGGGAGTTCATAATTGATGATGAGACAGAACTTCCTGTCCTAGAAAACCCCATGCAACAACAAATTCAAGCTCATAAAACTTGGCATGAAAAAACAAGGAAAGTTTTGTATTAGCTTTCAATGAGTGTGTCCGACTTCATGATTGTGCATATTCAAGATGAAAAATCACCCAAGCAAGCTTGAGATACATTGGTGAAGATGTATAGCACCAATACACAAGCTCGCAAAATGCAATTCAAACAAGAGTTGCATAATTTACAAAAAAACAAGATGAACATCAATGACTATTCTATAAAGGTGAAAAACCTTGTAGATGCTCTTATATCTATAGGAGCCCCTGTAAATGATGAAGATTTAGTGGTCGTGACCTTGAATGGTCTTGGAAAAGACTATAGCTAGTTTCGTACTTCAATTGCAGTTCGAAAAACATTTTCCAATTTCTAAGATTTAATAACCTTGCTTATAAGTGAAGAAATGAGAGTTATTAGTACCTCATCCAATGGAGGATCACAAGAAAATGTTTTCTACTCAAATTCTAATAGAGGTAGAGGTAGAGGTGCTAAAACTTCATTTCGAGGCCGACATGGAAGCTCGCATGGTGGACATCATCAACATGAAGCTCAGTCTCATGGAGGTGGATGAGGAAATTTTAAAGGAAAAGGAAGTCGTGGAGGTCATGGTGGAACTCATCAAGGTCAACAACCAAATATTGATTCAAATTGTTATTATTGTGGGAAACTTGGGCACATGGCAAAGAACAATTATCAAAGGAAGCATGATGCATGAAATGGAAAGCTGCAACAAGGGAATTATGCATCAATTAGTAATCAAGGTGATGAGCAACTGTTTGTGATGCAACACATAGCAAATTCACTAATAGGATAACAATGTCTAATATGTGGATTCTAAAGCTTCAAATCACATGACTAGTCATGAAGAATGGTTTAAAGACACAAAGGATTTGAAGACATTAAGTTTTATGGAAACTGGTGATGACACTGCACATCCTGTCGCAACCCTTGCTTTGGGCTCGCGACCAAGGCAAAGGGGTTGCAAGGGTGCGGGCCAAGAGGAAGCCCGGGAGTCACATCAGAGACTCCCGGGAGTGTAGGAGAGTGTGAGGGAGTGAGCCTTCACACTCCCAAGGCAACTCCCAAGTTGGGAAAGGGAGTCCCGGTGGACTCCCGAAACTTCAGAGAGCAATTTGAGGGGTCGAATCTCAATGGTTGGTTGCGCTCTTTATATCAATGGAAAGCTCTTGAAGCGTAGATGTCTAAAATGGGTTCGCATTACTCATTTGGACATCTGAAACACAAGTTATGACCAAAAGAAGGTCCGGGAGTCGAACTCCCGGGAGTCTGTCCCGGGAATCGAACTCCCGGGAGTCTATCCCGGGAATCGAACTCCCGGGAGTTTGTCCCGAGAGTCTGCCCCGGGAATCGAACTCCCGGGAGTCTGTCCCGGGAGTCTGCCAGATTTGACTCCCGACCACTAAAAGTCGGGAATCGACCCGAAATACTTGGCTGCAGACGACGTGCGACATACCGTTTGGAAAGCTCTCGATGAGAGCTACAACTTTGCTTCAGACCGCACTTCGATCCGAGGTCTGCTCGCAAAGTTATGGGGCTTCAAAGTCCCGGGAGTCCCGCTAGGCGGGATTTCGGGACTCCCGGGAGAGAAAAGCCATTTGGATGTGGGCCCCGTGGAGCGTTGCAGAGAATACTATAAGGGGGAAGGTGGTGGCTTCCCCCAAGTCCGGGCCGTGGTGAGTCTTGTGTCTCCGTGTTGCCCGTGGCTGTCCTAGCACCAAAGGTGCTCCAACTTTGCACTAACCACTTTGTGTGGATTGTGTACAGGCCCGTGTGAGTGAATAAGCTTGTCAATTCTTCCTAGTCCCATCCCGGAGCTCCAACACGCCCCTTTACCCCTCCAAGTGTTGTGAGCTAGGGAGC
>Ga0209208_10002215_pt1 | contig 27796 bp, 22 predicted proteins | sample S1TSphfallax_3_FD_187694 | JGI IMG/M metagenome (GOLD analysis project Ga0209208, IMG submission 187694) | Host-associated microbial communities from peat moss isolated from Minnesota, USA - S1T2_Fd - Sphagnum fallax MG (SPAdes) (version 2) | ecosystem: Host-associated > Plants > Peat moss >...
ACAGGAGAGAGAGAGAGAGAGAGAGAGAGAGAGAGAGCTTGCTTTGCTTTGCTTTGCGTTTGTGGCTTTGTTGTTGTTGTTGTTGTGGTGACCGTTTTTTGTGCTTTGCTTTGCTTTGTTTTGTTTTGCATCAAGTCTTTTATCAAAAGAAAAAACGAGAGTTCCCAAGAGTTCCCAAGATGCTCTCATCCTGTTCTCAAAATGTTCTCTAAGTTCCCAAGATGTTATCATCCTGTTCACAAAACGTTCCCAACGTTCCCAACTTGTTCCCAAAGATGTTCTCATATTGTTTGGCAATGTAATTTCGTTTTTGTCTAGTTTAGCAAAAACATCATATTACACCTTTGTATTATAACTAACTCAATGTGAACTTGGGGAATCATGTACCCTAGTAGTAGCCTTACCTTGGCCATTTCAACACATGTGTCTCGTCGAATAATTAATTAATTAATTAATTTTGGAAATGTTCATTTCAATAAATAGAATATTTCTAAATATTCACTATTTTAATTATTTTTCACAATAATTTTTGATTTTTGGAAGAAATAATTTTTGAAAATTTTCAACATTTCTGAAAATAATATGATTTTTGTTGTCGAATTGGCGCAACGTACTAGGGGGGTAATCAATATGGATGGTCAGCTCAGTTCCAATATGGGCAAGTGTTGAAATCAATTAATTTTAAGCTATTGACCATTTCCTCAATTAAATTAGAGTTTTAACACATGGGGTTCTCAAATATCGCAACTCTCTCTCTCTCTCTCTCTTATACATATATATGTTTTTGTGTTTATTATGTTGTCATTGCTCATTTCATTTGAACAAATTTGATTTTGTCTTGTGGTGATAGTTGCGACTCAAGCTAAGGATGAGTTTTATTGCAATTGACACACAATGGACATGTTTCTCTCTTTAATCATATTGGTTTTGGAGTGTTTGATTTAGTAGGCTGACAAAGATTTCATTCATATGTTAACGTGATGTGAAGAACCAAAGGGATTGGAAGTCCTTTCTTTCAATTTTGCTTTCAATTTTATAGTCAGACAATATTGATGACGACTCCACAAACACAAGTGATCTCTATTTGAAAACGTGTTGTTGATGTGAGTGAGGGTCTTTTTTTTATAAAAGCTAGACAATTTTTTCAAGTGTTCCTCTCCTCTCCTCTCCTTATATGATATGCTTCTGGCACCGAAAAGGATTCGAGTAGTTGATTTGTTCTCATTCCTCTAACGGTCTACCTTCTTAGATGGATTTTTGGTTTGCTAGGACTTGGGTCCTTCCATCTTGTACCTCTTTCTCTCCCCCTTTGTCGAGTGCTTTGTTTTATTGATGATTGGTAAGTTTTCATCAAAATTTTCATCATTATAGCCATAAGAAGAGCTACCATTCAAAGACTTTGAAAAGAGAAAAACCATTTGTTATAATCATATCTTGAAATTTCCATTCAAGATTCAAGAATAGAGAGCTATAACCTTAAATTTGGACAAATAAATCTGCACTACTTTTTAATTATAATTTTGTTTTCTCCTTTTGTGAAAGGTTCACCATAGGCAACATGGACCAATTTTCACATTTACATTGCTTGGATATGAAACCTTCAAAATATTCATTTACATTTGGATTCCAAATGTTTATACAATTCATCAAAATTCCCATGAAATTTTTTGATACTTTTTTTTCATTGGATTTTAAATTAATTTTCTCAATATCTAACAATAAGGTAAGGTATTACTTTCCTTCTTAATTAACTACTTGATCATCTACATCAAGAAATCAATTGTCAGGGATTTGGGCATGGTTCGGAAATGCAATTGGGTAGGGTGAAAATTCCTTAATGTTAATTTGCATGCAAAAAAAAAGGAATTTTGTTTGCACCATTAACCCCATCACAAATTCACCCACTACTTATTAAGGTAATAATATATAGAGGAAATTCCAAAACCCCCACTACCACAATTTAGTTTAATGAATATTGTGATATTATCACGAGTACTTAAAATGTCACTAAAGTAATGCTCAATTGTGTGGAGTTAAGCAATTTTGATTCCAATATTCCATCAACAACCCCAATTGAGTTGACCTTCTAAACAACTACAATGAGTTAAAAGGAGTGTCTAGATTTTCCCTATTTTAATACAACTTTGAAGCTCAATGGTTGGGGTTTTAGCTAAGAATAAAGCCTGGAGGGCTATTAGAATAGGGAAAAGCTATACCATGCCAAAAACAAGCTGACAAAAGAATTGAAAGCAAAAATTGCCTATATTGGAAATTGTACCTTTATATTGTGTACAATTTCAATTATGTACCACTTAATTTATGCCACATTCTTTATCATGTATATATAATTTGGGTTGCACTAGCCATTATCACTAGTAAGGGAGAAATCAAACTTGTAGTGTAAATGATTTGGTATTTTCCATCTCCAAAGTACAACAATCAAACCTAAACAAAGGTGCCCATCACAACACAAACTCTAGGGGGGGAAAAAAGTAGTTTGGAAAAAACTCAAAGTTGCAATTCATGAGGAGAGAGGAGACATTGCTCTGCTCTCCTCACATGATACTTGTTTGACTCCTACATGTTGGAGGCATGTGTGTTTGGACCTTTTTCATGTGACATGAGCAAAAGACTTTGTATGACACTTGTAAAGAGCTTTTTGTCATCTATTTGCTTTCAGATGTTTCACTTGCCTTTTGAGGAAGTTGCACAAACTTCATTTTACCACTAACTTAAAAGCTCCTTTTTTTCTCTCTCTTTTTATTTCCTTTTGTGGCTCTCCAAAGTTGTGAAGTTTGAGACTCCAAAGTGGCCTTTTGGCTGTCTAATTTTGGTGTGGGTTGGGTTGGGTTGGGTTTAGTTCTCCTAGAAGTGTCCCTTAACCTTTTCCTTCTTCTTGCTAAAGTGCAATTTCATGCCATCAACAAGTCTTGAAATTTGGGAAATGGCTCCCAAATGGCTTCATTGAGATCTTTGACAACATCCATGCCTCAAATTTCATCATCATCATTGTATCTTGCAATTTTCACTCCCTAGGAATGATATTTTAATTAGGAAGTAACTTAAGGAGTCCACCCACTCTTCACATTATTTTGCTCTTGGAATATCTTTTTTTTACACCTACTTTGGTGCTGTTTGTTGGTGGTATGTGCTGGCCACTTGCTTTTGAAGTGAGTAGGTGACTTGCCCCCCAATTCTTGCAACCAAAGAGATGAAACAAAACACCTACACAAAAAAAACTACACATCCACATGTCCTTTGCAAAATGAATTTTGTCTGTGGAATATTTTTCACACTCAACTCTCAATTAGGCTTAAAATATTTTACACAAGTTTTGTGGCATGTTTTGTTTGACAACCAAACTTGGACAAATAATTTAAAACTAGATTTTAACAATTTTGGTTTGAACTATGAAAACCCACAAACTTACATGACCTATCTATCATACCCAAACCCAATTTTTTTTATGTGCTAGTAGAATTGACCTAAGATTATAATATGGGTGCCAGATTTTTGCATGATTTGTGGGAAAACATTATATTTGGTTTGGCATGAAAGTAGCCACTAGTATACAACCATAAGTTGTTCAACCATAGCTCAAAAGATAGGTAAATAATGTAGTTTGAGCCATGAGATGTGCAAAATAAGAGGTGTAGAGAGAGAGAGTCAAGACTAAATTCCCTCTTTTTGTTTGACCTAGGAAGGCGGATCTTTAGTCTCAATTATCACAAAGAAAATAATAATAATAATAATAATAATAATACTAATTGGTGCACACAACTTCCCCAATACCACAAACCTAAAAATTGGGTACCTCCAATTATTCATAGAAATGACACAACAACACAAGTTACAATCATAGCTAGATATTTCCAAAAAAGAGGGCTTAGTTTTTCCCTTTGTTTTACGTTCCACATTCAATACTTTAAACTATCACAAGTGCAAATGAATTACTAAAATAAATAAAATCTAAAAATCCTATAAATGTTTGTATATTAAAATTTGGAAAAAATTCAACTATTTTTTACTTCATTTGAACAAAATCAAAGCAAACCCAGATTTTCTGCATTCTATAGATTCCAAAATTGTCAACTCTTGTGGGTGCATGCAGCTTGCCCTTGGAAGCATGCAAAAGGAAATTGGTTGATTGGGGGGTCTCATGCACAACAATGTGCATGCCTTTTGGACATGAGGTCTTTTGAGAATTTCTACACCATAAGTGAGGGAGATGCTAAAACTCACAACTCCCCATTCATTCTATTGACATAAAATATTAATTTTTTTTTGGGGATTCCAAAGCCCTGGAGTTTCAATGAGTGTTGGGAGTTGACCACCAACTTCACACCAACTTCACTTCACATCCAACCCACTCACAACTACATGTTGACATAACCAAATAGGGTAAAGTTTGCTTAAAATGGCTTCTATGAAAAGTTACTAAGTTTTGGGGGAATGATGGGTATTGTTAGCCCAAATTTGGGTTGATAAAAAAATTTATTTGTGGGTTATTTACAAGTTTCCCAATTAAAAACTTCTTAGGTTTGAATTTGGTTATAGTGGGTTGTGAAACAAAAACCCTAAAACCCTAAACCCATGGTTGGTTATTTTGTGCTTGCCTGATTCCAACACCAAATAGAAACCCTAAAATTAGAGGAGGCACTTGTCTAACATTATTAGTGAAGACACTTGGATGGTCTGAAGATCCATGACATCTTGTTGGATGATGTGACCAAGCACCATCCATAAGAGACCTGTTATGAACCACAACTGAGTTACCATGGTTCCACCTTGGTGACCTATCTTGTAAACCCTCCTACCTTCCATCTCATAATACCTAGGTAACTAGGTAACTGAGTAAGGATCATAGATAAGTAGGTAGGTAATATAAGTGGTTACTTACTAGGTATGGAGGTAAGACACTTGGTGGCTACTACTAGGTAGTAAGTAGATGCATGTGGATGATTAGTACATAAGCTAACCATGGGTGATTAGTTAGCTATGGGAATGGAATACAATGAAATTGTGTTTCTGTTCACATACCATCCATCCTGAATGGTGCATTGGTGGATGGTGGTTCTAGGTGGCCCTTCTTTCTACCCCGCACTTTCACGTTTCCGCAATTTGGGAAGATTCCGGCCTTTTAAGCAAGTTGATTGGAGGAAGCAACAATGTGGAAATTCCAAAGCTCCTCCCTACTAAGCAAAATGGAATGTGTTGGGAAAAGCCCCAGGGTGGGAGGCATTATTCCCAAACTAAGGAGACCTAGGAGGAGGAGGAGACGGTAGCCAAGAATGGCCCTACATTTCATTTCCGGGATATCCCCCTCTGTGTGGGCTTTACCCATTGTAAAGCATGAAGCAAATGTTATCACGAGGTTCGTTAGATCAAGAGGCATATGGGGAGGGTTCTTATGCCTACTCCTTAAGAGGGAGAGGGATTTTAGACCTATAAGTAGGCATAATTTCCCTCCCACTCTCAAAGAGATCCTAGAGATGTTCATGGATGTATGGTGCCCTCCACATATAATTAGGAAATTTATCCAAGCCCTTTACATGAGAGGTGAGGGATAAAAAGAGGCAAAGGAAAGTGTTGCTTGTAGGTAAACAACTCATTTCATACACTCATTTGTGTTCTTTGTTAGTGGGTGGAAATTTCAAGTCCATCATGTTGGGACACTTCTATTGGTCCATCACAACAAAAGGGGGGATGGGGTGGAGGTCAAAACTTGGGTCGGGAACTTTGTTGTGGGCCAAAAGAATAAGTGATTCAAGTGGCATTCATCCAAGGTGACCCAATCATGATCACATGGTGTAGGTTGCCAAAATTCAATGGACTACACAATCGGCAAGAGCACACATGTTACCATGAATAGTTGAGGCTTGTGAGCATCGAGACTATTCATGTGTGCTCAAGCTCGTTATTGAACAATAATCCATTGTATGGAGTGCCAAGCTTATGGGTTATGGAACACAAAAGAGCATGAGTTACGAGGTTTAGATGACCACCAATTTGTGAGCATGCTAGAAAAAAATTTGGAAGAATGAAAATGTTAGAAGGCAGCAAGATACATGATATAACTTGAGCAAAAGCAAAAGGTCTGGTAGCCGCCTTCATTATAGCCATCTCTACTTGGAGCTTGGAGTACTCCATTAAAAAAAAAAGAGTACTAGATTCTCCTGTTATATCCCTGGACCCTTTCCCTTCTATTATTAGCATTACATCTCTGTCTACTCATGAATTTCTGACACATAGGTATCTAAAATTGTGAGCTTGTGTCATTGTAGCAAAGTCCATATGCTGTTGATTCTATTAAATAGTTGTGGTGTGCAACCCAAAATTCTATTTTATTTTTTCCAATGAGCCACTTTAATTGGCCCATTACAAAGAAAATTTTGAAAATTTTGCCTAATTATAACATTACAATTCCTTAGTAGAAAGAGACAATTGGTTCCTTTCGCCAAGTTATATAGCTTATGAAAGTTCAACTTTGGGCAAAGCTTATGGGATAAATCCTAGTCCTATTAAGAACATTGCATTGGGAACTTGGTGAACATATTGGGAACTCATTGAAAACATGGTGTGAGCATTGAAAACTTGGGGAACTTCATGTGACACACATGTAGAACTCAATGAGAATACATTTAAAAATCAAAATCCCAAAATCTCAACCCACCCAATTCACACAACCCATTTGTGCATACCTACTCTCTAGCTCCTCCTTTGAAAAAAGAAATTCTCCAATCCCATACAATAGACCTATTTCCTAAAGATAATCATCAATGCAATTGAATGTATAATAGTGAGATGGAGGAGCATTCCATGTCTTGAGAGTCTCAACTCAGATCAAAATGTGAAGGAATAGTGCACATCACATATTTCAATCATGCACACAAGACAAACACACCTCAAGGTTTTTTCACGAGGACACAAGTACAAGATTCGAGTACAAAAGCAAACATTTGCCGTACAAACAACCAAACAAAACTAAAGTATCAAACAATGGGTTTCATGAATGAAACAATCATAGATAGCATGTTAAAGTGTTGTAGTTGGCAAGGCCTTCTTACAGTTGTAATCTCAAAGGGACCAACCCTTCACAACACTTGATCTATGGTTTTTAATCATTATCATGAGAGAGTGATCACAAAAAGAGGTATTACATGTGCATGCAAGATGAGAGGCCTTTATAGTACAAAATGTACTAAGAGGAGGAACATCCAAAATGCTAGCAATTGACTCAACATCGGGCCTTGAAAATGCCCCTTCTTAAGAGAGTGGGCACCTATTCTATGTACTAAAAGCTGAAAATGGAGTTGAGTATGAACCATACAATTCTTTTTTTTGTGTTCAACATTTCATAGATGATTAAAGTTGATTAGTAATGAGAACCCAAGTAGACGAAAAGTTGTGATGATTGTTGTGGAGGGGACAATGCAAATGTAAAGAGAGAAGATGCACATCAATCCATAGAAGATGAATGTGAATAGGAGATGAGAAACATTTACCTACATGAATGCAATATCTACACCAAATGCAATAGAAGATGAAAAATTAATTCAACATAATATAATTAACTACTATGTTATGAGAGCTTGTGCTTGCAACAAGTTGTGTTTATATCTTGACATTCTCATGTGTCTTTTTGCATCATTGGGTAATGAATTTTAATGAACCAAGGTATCCCATGAGTTTAAATTAAAGTAATCCTTGTTACATTTCAAGGATTTGATGAGGTAAAAGGTTTGATAATATGAATGTTGACATAATTGTTTTAGCATACGACATTCATGATTCAACCAATGTAAGTTGTCATTGATGGAACAAATGGGTTGTAGGCAAGCACTTGAGCTTTGCAAAGATCCTCCCTTACAACATGCATTTTTGAATGTTTTTTCATCTATGGTTGCACTAAGACATCTAATAAATCTGAAAATCCACCTAAAGTTTCTTGGACACCAACTTTCAAACTAATTTTGAGATTTTCCCACACACAAAATTTCCAAAACTCATATTTGAGGATATATTTTGTGTATACCATTTTATTAACTATTGCATGTAAGAATTCCATGTTTGATGTGTGACAAAATGTGGCATTTTTGTTTTATCAACTTTTTTGCCCAATAATCAAAACTTCATAAGAGATGCCATTGCAAAACTCATATATACATAAACTTTGAAATACAAGTAATGAGAAATTTTCTCACAAGATTTGAGATAATTAGATCATGCAAGTTACATGTCATGTTAAAAATTGGTATGGTTTACAAAAAAAATCCTATAATTGAACCATGAACACAATGCTATTTCCAAAATCTCCTTTCTTTCACAACAAGTTCAAAAGTTGAAGGCCCCTTGGTTTGATTTTGATACCAATATCTCAAAAGACAATAAAAAAACAACTATATACAACAAATTTTGTCAACAAAATATCGTCCCAACTCTTTGTTTTTTGCTTTTTTTTTAATAAATATCCCTTTTGTTCAATGAAAGCCATCATGAAACCAAAAAAATCTTCTTTCAAGATTGCATAATATTTCACACCAACTTTTGGAATCAAATATTGTCCCACACGATTTGAATCAAGTTGATCAGGTAGATTAAAATGTCATACTCAAAGGTTTGGCATCTATGCTTATGATGATATTGATTTGGGAACGAGTAGTAATCTTTTTCCCTTTTTATGCACAATAACTCTCCTTCAACAATGCCCTTAAGATTTCCTATTCTTGACTAAATTCGGAGTTTGAGATGAAGTGAATCACTACATGAAGTGGAAAATGAGGCGTCAATCTTGACCTAAGATTTGTTACTAATTGGTTAACCCTGTGAGTTTAAAAAAAATTGTTGTGTCAGAAGTGTTCTTTGAAATTTCTTTTAAGGATTTTGTTTTGCCAAAATCCAATTCATTCTCAACAGGATTTCAGCAAGCTATTTCATGTTTGGATCATCCACAAGTAATGGCTATATTCGGTAACAAGTTCTCTAATCAGGTGCCAATGCAGACATGACAATTGATGAAAGAAAATTGACCACTGAAAGTGCCTTAAAATTGAATCAAAGAGCATTCTTTGACTAAAAGAAAATTCATTTTTCAGTTGCATGCAATACCTTGAACAAGTTGCAAAAGACAATTTTTCTTCTAGTGTTTTGCCCCCATACACATTAATGTGCAAGCCTCCATTTCATTGCAGTGAAGACAGCGCACTTGCACTATGCAAGTGAAAAATGCATAATGTCAAATCTCAATCAGCAACATCTGCATCACTTTCACACATACAAGCCTCCTTCCCAAGAACACAACATATAATAATACAAACTCTAAAAGCACATCATTAAACATGATAAGTGGGGAAGCCAAAGTTGGAGAAATAGTGATGTAACTATTTTGACTCTCAAACTTGTATGGTACAGTATCTGCCTTTGTGTCCATGTTTTATTGTCAGTTCTCCTTGTGACAGCAAACCCAACAATGCAGCTGGAAGAAGAAGGGGCATCATGGTTGCAAGTTTAGCTCCACCCACTGAGACTTCCCCACTTATAATGGGATCCAAAACAAGTTCTTTGAATTGGCAGGTGGTGGTTTGCTGATCAGTGAAGCACATACATTGTGAAAGACAATTGTGGCAAATATTTATTACCTCAACTCTCCTTGATCTCCTCACCCCTTTCATGACTTTGAAGTAGTGTTTTTTGGTCAATTTTGTGATCAAAGTGGCAATCACCCATAGGAAGATTTAGCTAAATTTGGTTATACTTGAGATATGAAAGTAAACCAGCGCATGTTTCTCACCAAAGCACAGCTCTGAGAAATGAATCAGTGCCTCCAACTGGCAATCTAGATGAAGCTCATGAAGATACTTTTTTTGAGCCATGATGATTATAGGTTTGAAACTCAAGCTTCAAAGGAAAAGCTGGAGAGGTGGGGAGATACAAAGGGTGACTCCTGCAATGATGAGAGACACTCCAATCACTGTTTCCAGCCCCCTCATCTTCTCTCCAAGAGCAGCACCGGCTATGGCTGTGACTGCAAAGGTGGTTGCGTTGGTGACTGGAACTGCCAGGGTGATAGGGCTGTCCCCAAGCTTGATTACAAACAGAACTGACATTGAGAGATTCAAAAGAAAGGGCAGAGAATACTCCCATATGCAAAGCAGCTGTACCCATTCCTGCAAAATGCTCCAAACAAAGGTAGGTAGAGTTTTCTTAGAGCTGCTGGCTTTGTGTTTGGATCCTGCTTGTGCCTTCTGCTTCTTTGCTTCTGCAATCAGAGCTCCTCGTTTCATCAGTGCATTTGTAGCTCCCCATACCGTGCCTATTCCCAGCAACCAGGCCACCACTGCCATATCCTTCTGGTCTCCTTATCTCCACCAATTCTACCACCTTCCTGTCTCTGTACTGTGTATGTTGATACAGAAATAGAGACTTGGGGTCTTGGACTACATGCAGCAAGCTTGGGAATACAAAGAGAATTTTGGGGAAACAAATATAGAAAATCTGCACCGAGAATTTCTGCCACATTTCCAGAAGCAACAGGAAGACTCAATCAGGATGGTAGCTTGCATGGAAGAGACATAGCTAATAGACAGTCAATACTATCCTGATTCAAACTGCTATAAAAACAACTCTATACACTTTTAAAGCACATAAATCTCTAGATTCCAAATACTAGAATCTCTATAGAAAACACAGAGAAAAGTTAAAGTAACAACACTCACACATCTTTATGAGCTTCTGAGCCAGTAACCTCCTCTATAATATGAGTGATTCCAAAAGCAACCCTAAACCCTAAACAAATCCCACATCCTCATAGCTAGTTGTCATCTTTACCTCCCAATTGCAGAAAGACAATTAATTACACAGAGGTTTCCAGACTGCCAGAAGAGGTGAAACACAACAATAACAGCTGCTGTATGGAAACCGAATCACAGAAACAAACCAGCAAGCCTTTGTTGGTAGAGGAACTATGAACTGCACTTGGGTGTCTTTCACCTAAACCCTTTCCAAGAGGGTAGGAGATTGGAAATCACAGCATCAGAAGGGTTTTGAGCAACCAAACCAGATTCGCACCAATGGCCAAGGCATATCCAGAACATACCTGAGGAACAACATCAGCATGAGAATGCACAGACTGCAGATTTGGACTAAACCCTAAACCATCATTCTGTGAGGAACTCACCTATTGTGCCATTGTCATGCCATGATGCCCTTCATCATGTCAACCCACAAAAACGCTGAAAATCTCCACACGATCACGTGATGAAATTACATTCTGCGACGAAAATCCATACAGCATCCAGGAGAAACATATGGGTCACAGTTACAGCAGGCAAAAGCTCAGATTAGGTTTAGGGTTTTGCACAGTGCAAAGTCTTGAGAAAGGGGCAGAAGTAGGAAGAACGTGGGGGTTGAGGATGGTGAAGGGGGGAGTGTATGCGAGAGAGTCCACTTCAGCTTATTAGAAGCAAAAGAGCGAGAGAGAGAGATGCTGGTGTAGTCTTGGGTTGGAAAAAAGAATAGGTGAGAAGAGAATAGGCACAGAAAAACCCTAAACCCTGATTCCCTGTTGGTTATACGAGGATTGCTAGGCTGGTACCGACATCGCAAGCGAGAATGGAGAGCAGTGCAGGGATTGACGCGTACAGCGATGATGATGCTGCTGCTGTTGAATCGTCGTCTGAAGATGAAGATTCCTTCACATTTGGAGGTTCGCCGTCCTCCAGTCGTCTTCCGCATCGGAGAGAGATGTCGGAAGCGCGGTGGGATGCAGAGATGGGAGTTGCAGAGGTGATGGTTCGGAAAGGAAAGGCTTGGCATTCCACGGGCTTCTCACGAGGTGGTCGCCTTCTCGCCCATGTCGAAGAAGCTGTGTAAGTATCCCGAAAAAAAAAGAACTCCCGTCACCCACTCCGACCTCCTGGATGTCTCTCTCTGGCCCTCCCCCTTGCGAAGAAAGTCGAGAGTGGAGAGCAATGTCTATGTTAGTTACAGAAGTTTTTGGGCTGTTGGGTTTTGATGTCTGTGGAACGGAAGCAGAAAGGAAAGGATTGATTGCACAGCGATGTTTAGGGTTTCTAGGGTTGAAGAGAGGTTTTCTGGGGTTTCTTCTCACAGTTCCAGATCAACAATAACAAACCCATTCCAACAAAGTGTGTGGGGATTTGTGATCTTTGCAGTTACATGGTGGAGCAAGGTAGCTTGGTGCTGCGAGAGGGAGAGAAGGTGATACCTTTGGTTGATGCTTACAGCTTGCTTGCATCACAAGCTTATGGCTGCTCCTGGGATGCCTTTCAAACGTATTCTTATCTGAAGAACCTTGGGTACATTGTGGGCCGCTATAATGTACCATGGTCTTTTTCTACAAAGAAGAAGCAACCTCCTCTTCCGACAACTTCAGCAAGCTCTGACATTGAGGAATTACAAACCCAATTTGCAGCAACAGATCTGGCAAACATGGACACAACACTGAAAGAAACAAGTCAAACTTCATCAAAGAGTTCAGAGTCTGAACAGCTCAAATGGCAAGACGAAGATGAACCTTGTGAGTCAAGGTTTTTCGCTTGTCAACTTTCCCATGGCAACAATGTTAGAAACTCTTTATTGCATGATTCTTTGGGAGTGTTTTGTGAACTTTTGTCTTTTACATTCATGGACTGCAGAGGATGGCATTGTCTTGTGTCCTGGCAAATTGTTGATGATGGTGTCTTCAACTCCTCCTCACTCTGGGCTTGCTGTTGCCTTTTGGAACAGACATATTCTGCTTGCCACAACAAAGACAACATGCAAAGATATTGTGAACATTCTGATGACCTGCTTTTGGCTATTGATTGTGATTTCCAGACAACACAGGAATTCCAACAAGTGGCAGTGAAATCCAGAATGCTAGCAGTGTGCAAGAGGCGATGAAGCAGGAGCTCTCACTAATGTATGATGTGCATCTTCCCAATAGCCACTTCAAAAAGACAGCTCCAGGACTTCCAGTGTTTTGCTTGTGTATCACAAGGTCTTGCTTCCTCTCTGTGGTTGCTTGTGTTCTCTGAGTTTTTGCCTGATAAAAAGGTATCATCATCTTCTTGGGCTGGTGATTTGAAACTGATTTTGAGAATGTTGTATTTTGCATGCAGTGATCGTCCACCCAAATTTGCTGAGGTACAAGCACTGGTGCAGAGCTGCAGAGGCAGACCTGTGAAGTTTGCAGCAGTAGACTGTGGTCATGTGTCGATCTTCTCATTTGACACCGTTACCCTCCCCATGTTACCAGATTGGGAAGCCTCTAGTTGTTGATGATACCAAGCAACATGTGTGGACTCAAAACAATCATGTGAGAATTGTTTGTGGTTGAGGCCAATACAGATTTCAAAGTGTGATGTATCAGAGACAAATGCTCCAAGAGTGCAGCATATGTTTCAGAGAAGAAAACAGTTTTGTATTTGAAGTATTATGTGACCGACATAAAAACTGCTCACATGCACTGCAGCTGCCAGGTCCAGCAGAGTCACATCATGTGGTGTTTTTCTCTAATGAAATCTACATCCAATTCACAGTAGACTTAACTTTGTTCCTGGAACTTTCAGGTCTGTCTACATGACCCCTATTTACACAGCTGAACTTGCCCCTGCAAGTAGCCATGGCTCCCTTGTTTCACTCCCAGAGATTTTCATCAACTTTGGTATTCTCCTTGGCTACATAGTCAGCTTTTGCATCTCAGGATTGCCAGCATACCTCAGCTGGTGCCTCATGCTTGGTGCACGCTCAGTGCAGGCTCTGTGCCTGTGATTTGTATTGGATTTTCAGTTCTGCTGATGCCAGAATCTCCCCACAGGCTTGTGGCACAAAACTGCATTGAGGAAGCTGAGCATGTGCTACTGAAGACATTGTAGAACAAAGCAGAGGCAAGCACCCACCTTGTCGAGATCATGGGATTTGCAGGCTTTGCCAGGTCTACTGCATTGGATGGAGCACAGTCAGAACCTGAGTGGAATGGTGCACGCAGCAATTTTACCATGCATGTGGTATAATTCAAGAATCCTTCTGCTGTTTCTTTTGTTCTTGATGTTTTATCTGTTCTTAGAATTTAGGGCTGAGGAGGAGGGTTTTTTCTGGTGATGGAATTAGGGTTCAAGAAGTCAAGAAGAAGGCGTGTAGCAGGAGCTTCTGTGGCCAATACCACCTGTGCATTGAATGCTCATCCTCTCCCTAGGCATCAATTTTTTCCAGCAAGCTTCTGGCATTGATGCCAGTGTGTACTATAGCCCTGTGGTGTTCAACCAAGCAGGTATCTCAGGGAAGTCTGGAGTTCTTGGAGCAATGGTGGCAGTTGGATTCTCAAAGACTATTCATCTTGGTTGCAACCATCTGGCTTGACCGTACCAGCCAGTGACCGCTTCTCTTCACAAGTGCAATTGGGATGATAGTCTCTCTCTTCACACTTGCTGTTGGCTTTGTTTTCCTGTATGTGCCAAAATCCAGCTCAAACGATGTTCCAGTCACAACAGGAGTGCAACAAAACCCTGGATTTGTAGCAAGCCTTGCAACTTTAGCAATTTGTGCATATGTTGCCTTTCTCCATAGGATTTGAGCCCATCAATTGGGTTCTGACATCAGAGATTTTTTCACTGCAACTGTGAATGCAAGCTCAGGAATCATCATGAACAGACTTGTGAGGGGCACTGTGGCTCTCACATTCCTGTCATTAGCTGATGCCATCATGATTGTAGGTGTATTTTTCCTCCTCATCAATTGTGGCATTGTCCATTCTCTTCATTCACTTCTATTGCCCGGAGATAAAAGGGAAGACTCTAGAAGAAATTGCCAAGTTTTTTGAGTGGGACAGCAACCATAGGATCTCCTCCTCTAGTGGAGATGGAGAGTTTGCATCTAAACAATCAGAATGGGGACTGTGTTGCCCTGGCTTCACAACCCTAAACTTGAACCTGAGCTTGAGGAAGAAGATTTACACTTGATTGGGCATGATGGGTTGTTCATTGTGGATGAAACTGTAGCTCAAAAGCAACTGCTTTCAAAAGTTCGCTTGATTGCAAAGCGAAGGCTTAATGAGCAATAACAGAGTCTGGACTTTCAAATCTGCTTGCATCTTGGGGTTTTTCTTGAGGTCAATCATTCAGCTTTTCCGCTAGTAATTTAAGCCTAATGGCAGGCACTGTAGCACTAACAGTAAAACTCTTGAATGCACAATTCTTACAAATATTTTGTTTGTTTGGTGATGCAGTGTGTAAAAGACTTGCTGTGCAGAGCAATCCCTCTATTAAACAAAACCAGTTTCTATACTAATCAGGAAGTGAGCAGGATACTATGCTTGATTAGGGGAACTAAGTATCCTCCTGAAGCAAATAACATTTTTGTTAGCACCCAAAGTGGTGACAACAGATGACATTGGTTGAGATTTTGCATGCTTCAAATCATCATGGTCGAGCAGATCCACCCAAGGTCTTGTTGGAGTTGAAGGAGAACTGTATAGTTGTGCATTGAGGTTTGCAATTTGCACACAGTGCTCCAGATGTGGTATTGTCCTCAAGCAAAATCACATGCAACAATTTGTCAACATTGATGTCAATGTGGAAATTGGTGATGTCGAAAATTAGGTACATTGCATAAACTTGCTCTCCCACTCTCACATGTTCAAGTTGTCAAAGAATGTCTACACCTACACTGGACTCCTGCAAACTGGACTCTCCTGCAATTTTACCACTCATTCCAAGTCCTTGCCTTTGACCTCTGTTGAAAGGCTTGAAGCTTTTGCACCATGTATGCAACTTTCTACTCTATTTATTACACTTTGTTTAGATTGAAAGTTTGAAGTGGAGAGCATGATGAACAGAGGGATCCCAAGCTTGATGGGATCCCAATTGCTTGTTCATTGGGCTATTTCAGCTTGCATCAGATAATCAGCATGAGGCTACAGTTCTTGAATCAGCAAGGGAGTTAGTGGTTGCAGTCTGAAAGCAAGCTCGGGAAGATCACTGTCCAGTTTTGATAGCAAGGCAATCATGAATCATTATGAGAAAGATCTTTCTGTTGACAAGTTAGGCTCACACAGTCCATTGAAGAGACCTTGTGTTCAATAACCCTTCCATTTGAGAATCCTACTTGTGTTAAAGCTGATATTGTTGCTGAAAACCACAACAAGACCTCAATGGTAACCATGTTCAATATCTGACCTCTTGCTTTTCCACTCACAAAAAATGTCAATTTCTACACATGAGATTATTGTAGCAAATCAATTCAGAAATCATTGGCCATTAGGATCTTTGGATCACACCAGACAATCATCTGAAGTGAAATTCATCTTGAAGATTGTTGAACTTCTGTTTCCATCACTGTGCTTGCTGTTAACAGGGTTCATGTCTTGGATATTGCAGTGTGGCCTCACCTCTATACGCCTCTTTTACCATCCTCTACATCCTCCACATTCTACATGGAGTTTACATGCGATTGAATTGACTTGAGTGGATGGGGTATATTTCACACAGGCACAGCTTCTTGATGTAGATCTGAGGGAAGATGGTAGCAACTCCAGGTACCTTAAAATGCAAAATATTTACTGCCATTCATACCTATTGACTTCATTTTGTACACAAGTGTATAGAAGTGCAAAGTCCTTCAAGCAGGTTAAGCATGCAAATTTGGGTCGTTAAGGTCACAAAGAAAGCTTTGCTTGAAGTAAAATTTGCAAGGTTTGAGTTAAATAAGTCCAAGCTGACCTTGATGTGGTGTTCACTTCTCATATAGAGAGGATCATCATCACAAAGGAAACTTTGCTTGAAGTATAAATATGGAAGACTAGAATCAAACTTATATGTAAATCTTGATGAGTCCAAGTTGATCTTGATGTAGTGCTCAATTGTCACACCAAGAGTAGGATAGCCAATATGGGATTGTTGGAAGATATGGGATTTTGTAGGGACTACATTGTTGAGCTACTTGTTGTGGCACATGGCAAACAATGACACTGCTCTCAAATTTGATTTTGATTGATAGAAAGAAGGTTAATAAGGTCTTTTAGGAATAGTGCTACAAAGCTCAAAGAGGACAACCACTAGGAAGAAGATGATTACCACTAAGAAGGGGACAACCAACACAAGGAAAAGGGATGGAAGAATTTAAGGAGGAGGGTCACCAGAAGGGGACGACGAAGACTAGGAAGAGGGCAGCATAGCTCGACCACTAGGAAGGGGACGTGACAACTAAAGAGGAAAGAGGGTGACAACCTTCAAGAAGGAAGACCATTGAGAAGGGGATGACCAAAGGAGGAAGAGGAACAGAACTCAAGGAAGACAACCACCAAGAAGAAGATGATTACCACCAATAAGGGGATGATCAAAATGGGGAAGAAGGATGAAAAAGTTGAAGGAGGATAATCACTAGGAAGGGGACGACCAAGACTAGTAAGAGGACGGCAAAATTCAAAGAGAATAATCACCGGGAAAAAGATGATTACCACAGAAGGGGACGAACAAGACCAAGAAGAGGACGGCAAAGCTCAAAAAATTGTATCACCAGGAAAAAGACAATTACCACTAGAAAGTGAGTGAACTACTCCAAGAAGAGCGTTAAACTTCAAGAGTTGTGACATATAGACATCAAAAGAACCTGAATGGAAGAGGAACAAGAGCTCACCAACACACAATTCTTTCATGCAAACATACTTGTTGACAAACCAAAAGAAGAGTGAAAACTTTCATCCAATGCACCAAACCAAAAAAAAATAGTTGCAAAAAATGATGAAAATTGTTACAAGCATTGAACAGGCATGCCATGAAACAAAGAGGGAGCATAAATTTAGTTAGACCAACTGTAAAGAGGATTTTAGCTTGAACCCAAAACCCTAACAAGTGGTGCTGCTTGGTTTTTTAAGGTTACTAAATACACCTTTACCCATAATCGCAGATTTTTTACTCCATTTTTTTGGGAGATCCATGGCAATGAATTATTGGAACCATTTTTACAAAGAGAAGAAATTGGTTTGTAGTTTCATCCAATTCATCTATAAGTGAAAGTTCATTCATTTTTCAAATACTAAACATGTAATTACAAGGTGCAAAGTGTTTGTGAAGGGGTTGTTGACAAGTGTTTGTTATATTTTTTTTCAACAAATGTAACCCATGTGACTTTAGGGAGGCATATCTTTCCCATATCTCCACCAAATTCGACGATCTAAGTTGCTATAGGTGCGCCTAGAGATGGGGCACATTTTGTCTTCAAACCTCATGACCAAAAAAAAACCACTGACCAGTGCACCACATTTAATCTAGTCCTTATATGTTCGGTTATCAACCTGTCTACTCTACTCTACTCCAAAAAAGAAGACAATAACTTGTGGTGGAACATACCTTCCCAATCACTCACAACACAATGCTAAAAAAAATTCAAAATCCAAAGCAAAGATTCAACAAGACACCTAGCTTTTTCTTCTAGAAGACCAACTTCAACTTCTAGAGACCTCCATTCCATATGGTCCAAGCTTCAACATTTTCTCATCGTTACCAAATCCATCGACAAAGCTTCAACAACCACAATTGTTCTTAAAAGCAAACAACAAAATGATAAGCATATGAGGTTTCCAACAAAACCCAGTAAACTGAGCACCCACAATTCTATTGCCTCCATGAATGTAAACACCTACACCCATAAAGCAAAACAAACAAACTACGGAGTACTAAAAGAAAACCCAATCACCATGTCGGTGAATGATTAACTTCATCTCACATCAAGTGCCATAATAGAGGAATCTGTGATCCCTTTTTACTTTTTCTCCCTTCTACTCATTTTAGGTCACACTTGATCCAAATGTAGAATCTCGACTGAAATTTAGTTCCAAATGAATTTTAAAAAGGCTAAATTTTAAGACCAAATCAATCTTGCATTCACATCCTTCATGTAATTTCACCCATAGTGCTACCTGGCTTGAATTTAAAGTCCATACAAAGCCTAGAAAGATGTTAGCCTAGGGTTTTAAGTATTTAATGAATTTAAACCCTGGAACCCTAAACCCTAAAAGTTTCCCTGCAACCCTAATTTGTGTGGGTCATAGTTTTTTGTGCGCCGGAAGTTGGAGCTTCGATAGTCCTTTGTTTTGCTGTGAATCCTGGTGTTTTTCTGTGCTTGTATGTTGTAAAACGACTTCATCGATCAACGTCGGGATAGAAGCCTTTCGGATCTACAAGAATAAACCACCTAATTGAATGCGTTTGGATCTACAAGAACAGGTAGAGAAGAAAGGGTTGTTGTTGGGTGCCTGGTTTTCTGGTGAGTTTGGTTTGGTTTCTGGGTTTTCACGGAAGCCAAGTTTTGTTGGTGTCTTCGGTCGGAAGATTTTTTTTTTGGTGGTGCTAAACAGGATTTTCAGGAACTTGGGGGGGTGGGGGTAGTGGCCATGGTGTCCTCTCAAGAAGCGAGATCACGCAACTTTCGGAATGCAGCCCTTGCTGCTATTGTTCCTTTACCTGCTATCCTTTTCTATCTCTCCTTTCTCCACCTTTGTCCCAATGGAAGCAATGAAGAAGAGAACCAAGTCCTGGACCAGTGGGGTTTTAGGGTATGCAAATTGGGAGAAAACCATCCTATTGCCTTTCTGAACATCATAGTTTTCTTCTGTTTCAGTGTTCTGTTCTGGATCATCAGCCTTTTCCAACAAAGCACTTGGGTAAGAGTCCTCTCTCTGTGTCCAGTGTGTGATGCATAATTTGCGGAAAATTGTAATAACAGTGGAATTTTAGGGTTGAAGAATGTCCGGGGGTTTTATTTTTTTCAAACCGTAATCTAGATTGAAATTCAACTGAATGAATAGAGTGTTTGTTTTTGCAGCTTGTAGATCCTTATTGGACAATTGTGCCTGTGATGATTGGCTACTATTATAGCACGCACCCACATGCCAAAAGTGATCCTTGGCGATCGACGACAGTGATGATCCTCCTCTGGGTTTGGAACATCCGGCTTGAGCATTCCTACTTCAGAAGAGAGAAGTGGCAATGGGGTGCTACAGAGGACTGGCGATTTGCTGATATGCGCAAACAATATCAGGGACACTGGTGGTGGGCTTCATTTTTCCTTTGTTATATCTCCCAACAGGTACAAACTCTTTCTTCTCACCACTGTTGTTTGCAAGACTTCTTTACCCTTCATGTTCTGATTTTCCATTCAGACCATCTACTCCCCATATACCACCCATCTAAGACCATCTACAATCCATCTACTACCTCAGGAGGAGACATCTACTTGTTTATTTGTAGAATGCACATGAGATGCCAACAACAGGGCACAAACTGCAAATCAAACATGGAGTTCTTCTTCTGGCCATGATTTGAGATTGCACATACTCACAGCCATGAATTGCATTTAGAAGAATGTGACAGAAGTGATGGTCTGAGGGATAAAAGAAACCAGACTGGCCAGATCAAGTAAAGGTAAGCCTCAGCTTTCAGTGCATTTAAAAAAAATTGGGGAGATTTTCTGTTGGAAGTCACACACCTGGTTCAATTTATATGATTGCAGATCCTTCTAGTTGGCATTTGTCTTCCCCTCTACGCGGTATTCTCAAGCAATTCACCTTGGAATATGTGGGATACGCTCGCAACTCTTCTTTGTGGCACAGGCATAGTCATTTCATATTTTGCAGACTCACAACTTCATAGATTTGTCTCAAAGAATGAAAATTTGAAGGATTTGGGAGTACCTACAGAGCCTCTGCTCGAAACTGGATTATGGCGGTATTCACGGCACCCGAATTACTTTGGTGAGCAGCTGTGGTGGTGGGCCTTGGCCTTGTATGCATGGAATCTTGGGCAAGGGTGGCTGGTAGTCGGTACCATTGTCAATTCAGCTTGCATGGCTAAGGTCACAGTCATGGTAGAACAAAGGATGGTGCAAAAGCCAAGCAGAGCAACAATATACCACAACTATCAACAGTCTACATCTGTCTGGATTCCTTGGTTCAAGTTGCAGCCGAAGAAGAAAGCAAAGAAGATAATGTGAACTTTGTATACAACTCATATTATCTGTCATCTTTGCTTGTGTTTGGGAAGTGTCTATTAGACAGTTATACATTAAACCAAAGTAGATAGCTAGCAGAAGAAGATTTCACTGTTCACTGAGAAGTTGATGTGGAATTTTTAGCTGGAGCATAAGCTTAGATCAATGCTTATAGTCTTCAAGCTCATATCCGAAATGGGCTTGTGAAGTTCCAATTGCTTGGTGTGAGAAACTTTGTGGCTCACCTGTTGCTTGATTTCCAACCTTATACAGTTTGACATGCACCCAATTATTATCTATCTTGTATCTGACCTTCTTCACTAAGAAGTGACTAGTATGTGCTGATGGTAAATGTGTGTTGGTTGCAGAAAATAGTGCTGTTTCTTGGTTCCTGTTTATTGAGCAACTATTGCTGCAATTCCTGGGAACAGCACTAAAGCCAAATTAAGTTGCAATTATACCTTGAGCCCACATATCATACATTTGACAAACCCACTTACTTGCATCGTATGCATGGTAGAGGAGTTTGAGGACCACCAATGATCTTGTTTCCAGAACCTTGTGCGTCCTTACCAATTCTTTGAACTTTCTTGATTGAAGACTTTCTTTCTGAGTCAGGAAAATGGGTTTCAGAATATTTTGTTAGGGTTGTCACCAGATGTTGGAAAGTGGTTCCCTCCTTTCACAGGCATGGGTGCTTAAAGTTGGCTCTACACATCTCATGTGATGTTGTGGGGCCGACAAGCCATCAAACTGGAAGACCAACCTGGAGTACAGAAGTCACTGTGCAGAGTACCCTGATGTCATCTGTAAAATTCCATGGGAGAATGATGCATGGCTCCTTCCAACAAGTGGTCGCTAGTCATGCAACTGCAGTGGAGAAGATTTGGAATGGTTAACAGTTCTGTGAAAGGTGGTGCATGCAAATCAAGCACAATGTGGGGATTTGCTACAAGCACTGAGATTTATGGAGCAGGATACCATGACATCTGTCTGTAAAATCCCAAGGGAGAATGCACATCTCATTCCAACAAGTGGTTGCTAATCAGACAACTGTGGGGGAGGAGATTAATGTCTCAAGCTTTGCCTTCTGCAGCGAAAATGAACTCCTGAATCTTGGTGCTTGTAGCAAACCCCTGCATCATGCTCAATGGCATCATCACCTTCGCAACATGGGGAGTGAGACTCTCTTGCTGTTTAACCATTCCAAATCTTTTTGATTGTAGTGAAAACATGAGTCACCCAAGAAGAAATTTGTCTCCATCAGCTGTCCAATTTTGCTTATTCTTCTTAGAGGTATGAAACCCAAAGAGTAAGTAAGGGTTGCAAGGGTTGGACCTAGTTTTAATTCTTCACTGATCTTTTTCTGATGTTTTGTCTGAATGCATGGGCTTAGAGTTGCAGGTTTCCTCATGGATCAACAACATTGATTGGAAGTAGGGCAACTTTAAGATTGAAGACTTCAAAAACTTGAACAATGCATTCATCCTAATTCATGGATCCCTTTCATGCATGAGTTATGTGAAGTTAATAATGTTATTGATGAGGTTCCTTTGTAGACTACATGTGTAGAGCAATTAAAAGATGGACAAAACTTTGTGGCACTTGGTACATGATGTCTTTGATTTACTTTCAATCCAAACCTAGTGGAATATGTGCAAATGGCAATATAAAATTGATATTGCATAAAATTGAACATGTGGTGCATTATTGAGTTGGTTTTATACATGTGATACGAGTTTTGATCACAAAGTGATAATAATTAATAATTATATAACCCAAATCTAATGGATGGAAGAAAGTGATATTTTTAGTCCACCCAAAATGAAAAGAAATCCTCTATTCAACCACACCCAATGGGAACCAATAACCTATTACAACTTTTGCATTAAAGAGTGAGAAGGAATTGGGTCACCTTCAAAGTTGTGAAATGATGAATCACAATGTGAAAAGGGTGTACAATTCAAAAGCCTTAAAAAGGGAATCTCATTTGGAAAATGCAATGTAGATGTGGCAAATGTTTTTTTTCCATAGATTTAGTGTTAGCATCCATGCATTTATTGAATTTCTTTGCTATTAAGTTTTTGGCATGGCTTCATAAGGCCAAATTCTAACTTTTGTTTTGCTTTTGTTAAGAAACACTTTAATATTATTAATTCAAAACTAGAATGAATTTGTTATCAAACTTGATCATATTTCCATTTCCTAAGACTTGTGGCATGATCCCCTACTCATATTTGCAAGTGTTGATGATTTTGCATGAGTAATTGGAAACCCAATCTATAATATTTGGAAAATTACTAAAATGTATGGTTGTCTTTGATTAAGAACTCCAAAATTCATGCCAAATTGATATTCACATTTAACTAATTGCCATTTGGTCACTTTTGGTATTTTTTAGTATCCCTTGCATTTGGAGGGTATTATTTTTGTACCTATTGTTATTTATGAATATATTGAATATTCATGATTGAAAAGTATGTAGACTTATTTGTAATTGAAAAAAACATTTAGTCATATTTTCAAATGCCATGTCTTTTATGAATATTTTCATGGGTCTAGTTCATTTTTTTACATTTATAAAATTAAATAAAAAGACTATATTTTGAATTAATGTCAAATTTTTATATGGAAATGTAAATGACCTTTCTTATGAAAGCAACCACCTAAGCTAAATTCATGAATGCCTTTAAACTCATGGCCAATAATTAGTCAAATAAAGTGTAGATGTCATCTAGGCCTTGAAAAAGTAAAAAAGGCACAACCATCAATATATTCAAGGTTTAAATTCTAAAACAAACATTTAAGAGTCAATTGTTATATGCCAATTGTCATATGGGAATATTAAACATGTTTTAATTAATAGTTTAGGAAACCAAATTTCTCAAACAAGTTAAGGTACAAATGTCTTGTGAACATAACTTTAAACTTTGGGCCATGTCTTAATATGAATCAAAGGGAATTTTAGTATACAATTAACAAGGCCTTATAAATAATTTAAAAATACATCTCCCACAAGTTTTTTCATATTTTTTGGCACCCATATGAATATGTTATGAATATTTCAAATTAAGGCATAAGCCATCCCATAAATGATGCATAGGACCCTTCATAACTAATTACATTTAGGGCTATGTTCACATTCAAATTATGCTTATTAGTACATAACTTTAAGGATTTGAACTTTAAGCATAACTTTTGTTAATGATACAACATCACATATTCTATCAATGTTCCCTTGAAATGGCTTTCACCTACTTATTTACATCATTAAACCAATAGACAACAAACAAATCATTTGAAGGCATGAACACATTTCTCTCAAACACACCCATGAACATTTATCTAAATGAAGAATCATCTCTTTGAATGCACATAAACTTGCTTTTGAAAGTCTTTCCATTCTTGAAAAGATGTTTATGACAATGTTTTATGATTGTCATCACCTAAGTGTCAAAGTGGTCTTCCCACATGTGTTTAGGATTTTCCTAGGGAACTCATTGGGAACATGCTTTGTAAACTTGATATTGGAGTTCCTAATGATTTTAGAACATCTCTCCTTGTCACAGATTAATCCAAGGATGTTACCATTCTTGATCAATTGATAAGGTTCAACAAACTTCTCATAATGGAACTTGAAGTTGCCATGTTGAACGAAAGAACTTTATGTATAAGTGATTTTATTTTAGAAGTTCGTAATCCATGAAATGTGCTTTAAAAGTTGAAAACAATCTCAAGTTCATAAATATAATTCTTCAAAAGGTGCTAGTTACATGAACATACTTGTCACACAACAAATGTTTTGAAAAATAATCATGTTCTTAGTATTTGAAACTTTTAATGTCAACCTTAAAGTTGTAGATGGTATTGAATTGATCTAAGAAAAACCTCTTATAACAATTGGGAGATAAATCAATTAGCTAGAACAAAGAAAATTGTTGCAAAATTGAAGGATTGTGATGATTTCTATCCAATAAAGCTAATGCATGCCTTTTTCAACATTTCTCGAAATGTTGTTTTGTGTATGTAATGGAGTTGAAAGAACTAGATTGAAAGATGTACTTTAACAAAGTGTACAACAAATCAATTTATAACAAACTTGATTATAGGAAGCTTATGCCAAGGTACAAGGTTTGGCAATGTGAAGTCCATGAATTACTCACAAAAACAAGAATGTTTGATGCATTGCCCTTGAAAATTGTCCACCTTGTTATCTATAGAACATAATGAATTGTTATCTATAGAACACTAATTTTTTTTTTACCATTATGCATCACCAAATTGATATTGATTCAAATGGGTAGGATTCATGAAAATTGTTATTTTGACATTAAAAAATCTCAACATTATTTAATTTTTGAAAAAAAGTCCAAATCAACGTCTTGGTCAATTTTTACTAATTTGCCTCTATGAATATATAGGAAGGACTCTTTTATTTGATTTCAAATGAACCAAATTTGCACCCAAAAATATTATGAAATTCGGATTAGTAATTTTTTAAAAAATTTCACAAATAGAAAAGCCTTTATTGTTGAAGAAAAGCAAGTTATGACATTCAAGGTGAGAATGAATGAGACAATTCAATAGCTTGATCACAAAAAATTTAAGAAAAGCTTAATGAAACACTCAAAAGGTCATTACAATCTTAAATTATGTGCAAAAGTTCAAAGAGAGAATGAAAAAGCAACTAAACAATGACAAAAATAATAATTTGGAGAACAAACTTGCAAAGCATTTTGTTTTGTAAAACTTTTAATGTTTCATTGAGCTTTTAAAAAAAGATTTTGATCAAATTGTTGTTTAGTTGTCTTGTTCATTCTCACCTTGGACATTGTAACTTGTTTTTCTTCGACACATAAGGGCATTATTATGTTTGTAAAGATAAAAGATTCAATACTAATGAAAATTTCTAACTTTCCCCTTAGAGTACAATTTTGGTTCATTTAAAAATTAAATAAAAAAGTCCTTGCCATATATTCAAGAATGCAAATCGACAAAAATCAACAAAGATCTTCATTTGGAACTTGTCGACCATTGTTAGTTAGCATTCTTAGAAGGATTGGCATAGCTAACTTTGTAGATCCATCTTTAGCAACTTTCATTTCTATCATATTTGGACTTGAATTCCATTGGACAAGAAAAATTGAGCAATCTTCCCTTTTTGTCAAAGAAATCTTCCCAAAACCCAAACACCTTGCATGTCCTTCATTGAAATGCATTGTATCTAAAGCATAATTTAAAAAGTTTAATCATAAATTTGGGTACATTTCAAACACAAATAAAAGAGTTTGGTTATAAAATTTTGTATGCTTAAACCAATTTCTTTCAATGAGTTTGATCGTAAAAATGGGTATGTTTACACCATAAATAAAAGAGTTTGATCATAAAATTGGGTAAGTTTCAACGATAATTAATAGAGTTTGATTGTGAAATGGGGTATCTTCAGAAAAATTGAGGAAGCTTTAATTGTTGGGCATCTTGTTCTCTAACAGCATTGAGCCTGGTGCTAGCTACACTGGAAATTTTGCATTTGTTTAGTGTCTGTACTCTCCACCCAAGAGCTGCAAGGTCTTCGTAGAATGCGATTTGCTATCCATAGTTGGTTTAATTATTTCAATTTGAGGATCCAGGCTAAGGCCCAAACAAACAAACTTCAGATTTTGTTCTTACATTCATTATGTTCTTACAACAGACTTGGGACTTTTTGGTAGCAATGGTAGCAATTTCATCTAGTTGCAATCTGAACAATAGCAGCAGCATTCTGGTGCACATGGCGGTGTCAGATTATATTGGCAAAAAAGCAAAAGGGTATGGCAATTCATGGTGACATATAGCATAAAATAGATATGAAGTTTGAACATTGATGTGAACAAATGTCAGAGAGTCAGGATCCTCCAGGCATGCTCAGGGACGATCGAATGTTGTGTTGTCAACATTTTGAGCCATCATTGTTTAGTACATACTTCAAGCACCTCCAGTAGAGCTCACTATGTGACCCTGCAAAATATTTTTCGCACCCAAGTTTAGTTATTTACTGCTTTTCAGCCCCAGAGACTCTGCAATTATGCTGAGCCAAACTGGCATACGTAGAGCATGTCCACCGGTGCTCAGTATGTGACCCTGCACAGTAACATTTATTGCACAAAAGTCAAAATGTGCCGGTTGAGATTAGGAAATTGGTAATTCTGCACCAAATTCGTGTAGCTTGCCGTGGCTGGTAAAAGGCGCAACACACCAGTTGTGGACCTCCAAAAAAGAGTGTACTAAATTGGACCTGACTTGTGCTCAATATTTCTGATTGATCGATCATAATGATTGGTCCAGGTGATTTTCCATTAATGGTACACACGTATATGCAGTTCCAGTTACAGTTTTATTGGTGGGGTTGCCAAAAAAGAACAGCTAAACTTAGAATTTAATTTAATTATCCAGAATGACATACTGAGCACCGGTGGAGATTCTTTTACATACCACATGTTTGCATGAATCCAGCAAGAGGGCTGGAGTGAATTAGCAGCCACCAATGCACCAGTTGCGGATGAGCCCGTTGAGGCCGTTTTCCGGATGAACGAAAATCCCATCTCCCTGCCCGGATTTTTATTTTTTTTCCACCTCTTCTCTACCCCAAAATTTTCCCCCGTCCTACCTACCACCTACCTCCCCCCTCCTACCTCACTCCATCGCCAGAGCTCCTGGCTCCAGAGACGTTGAGCGGGAGCGAACTTGGAGCTTGGAGCCGGCTTGGAACTTGGAATGAGCTTGGAGCTTGGAGCGGATGGAGCCGGACCCACGCAGGACCCAGGTAAACATT
>Ga0209208_10002217_pt1 | contig 27785 bp, 24 predicted proteins | sample S1TSphfallax_3_FD_187694 | JGI IMG/M metagenome (GOLD analysis project Ga0209208, IMG submission 187694) | Host-associated microbial communities from peat moss isolated from Minnesota, USA - S1T2_Fd - Sphagnum fallax MG (SPAdes) (version 2) | ecosystem: Host-associated > Plants > Peat moss >...
AAAAGGGAATGCTGAGCTGGAGAATGACAGCAACATAGCCTAGAATGAAAGCACTACTAATTCTTTGACTGGAAGTTCAATCAAATTCAAAGGTTGCATTACCAGAAATGCTATACATTGATGCCACATCAACTTGACCACCCAATGCATAAGAGAGGATAGTACGATGAGCAATTGCAGCCTTCTCATTGCCAGTTCCACGAGAACTCTCTGGATTGGGAAGTGCATCAAGCTCCAGCTCAACTTCCAGCCACTTTACTGAACTCAAAACCTGTATGTAAACACATCCAGTGATGACAGTTGAACTTGATAACAGGAAATTGGAGGATCTTAATTGAGCATTACTGTCAGCATGTCACAGTCATCAAGAATACTTCAAAACATAATGTGTTGTCATATCCCTCCAACAGGAGCATTACTGGCCCTGAACCTGTTTTTGCACAGAAGCTGGTGTTAACACTACTCTCCACACGGGATGCATCTGAACCATTCAAAATCTGGCAAAGTACATAAAAGTATTAGTGAAACAAGATAGAATGGGTCAGTCCACTCACAAGTGGAGGAGTAGTTTGAGACAGACGGAGAACAGCTGAAGCCCACTCAGGGCTCCACACATAAGGGCCACTTAATGCTTGTATCCCACTCATGGTTCCTTGGCTGGCTAAACTCATCGAGGACAACATTAGTGTTGACTGTGCCTTCCGTATAGGAGGTGCTAGGCCAAACAGAGCAATGTAAAACCACAGGTTGCAGAACAACTTCAAGAGAGGCAGCTCCACCTCCTGCATTGGATCTAGGTCTGAGCATATTTCTGCAACAGCCGGAAGAAGAGGTCCAAGAAAATCAACTCCACACCTGTCAACCAACCTCAAGCTCATAAGATTTCATCTTGTTGCCTGTATGACAAGTAAGACAGTGTGTACACCATTGAGATGACATACACAGGCACCAGTGATCACTTGTTCTACAAAAACCTGGCTGGAATGCAGGCTACACTAGATCATTCTGCAACAGACTGGAAACCATCAGCATGGGCTGACACCCAAACAACCTTCACCAAGAGATAATATACAAACCTTCCTTCCTTGGCCTCTGCCGCCCGACCCACATCAGAGCATAGAACTAGCAACCGCTGCCGATAATCAGATCGTAACTTGACTGTTTCCAGCCGTTGGGCTATGCGCAGCAATGCTCCTGGAAGAGTCTGCATCCCGACGCCCATCACATGTGGCACTTCAAGCAAGACCTTTCTTGTTTCCCCATTATTTTCAAATAGCAACATAACTGCTTGTCTGCTTGCACAATCCACAGAAGTGCTCACACCCATAGTAGTGGGGTCAACAGAGCATAATCTAACAAATGCAACCCAGCAGATATGAAGACCCAATCCCTCCTGCTGGGTGCAGTTCAACCTTGAGGTTGCTTGTAGAAGGGTTACTTCTTCTCACATGTGAACAGATAATATTCTCTGTTGTCAAAAACCAATTTTTCAATTGCATTTGTTATAGCCCAAAACAGTGGGGAAGAAGTTCCATACCTCCAACCGCTCAGTAGTAACTTCAGGAACAATGATACAGCTATGAGGGGAGCCAAAAATGGAGAGATTGTTGAAATAGCTATGTGTCAGAAGCACCACAACCTCCCGGTATGACTTATCACATCTTAAGCATGCCATACATGCTACTGCATCCAGGACCTGCAGCCCCATGACCCTATTGTCACTCGGACACCACAGCAAATGTGATACATACCATCAGAATGACAACAAGAAACTTGCAAAAATTGCATTCTTTGAATTTGCAACCAGATTTTCCAACATACCCTTAATCGCACAAGACCAGGAGAAGAAGCATCCCCTACTTCCAAGCTCTCTATGAACAGAGGTAATATAATGTTGACAACATCTACTTTGTTCAGCAAGACAACCATATCAGCCAGTAAAGGTATGATATTAAGCTGGGTCATTGCTGTCATTGGCCTTTCCTTCTTTTCCTGTTCAGAATTCCCCACCCACAGAGGGTTTAGCAATTCAAGGTTTTTAGACCATGTCAACCATACAGACAGCGGGACAGGATGAAGCACAATACATGCATTTCATATGCAAATTTTCAATCTGCTTTCCAATAGAATTGAGCAAGGATATGCTTTAAGCAGGTAGGAGATAAAAAATCAAGTGAAAGAATCTAACTGCAAGACATCACCTGCTCCAATCGCTCCCGGACATAGGCAGCCAATGTCAGAAGGAAAGACTTAACAGCTGCCCTGTCTGAGTTCCAGCCGGCATCAACCAACAAGCAGACAGCTTTCACAATAATCTCAGAAAAAGGACTTGGGCCTGTCCCCAATAGATCTGCCTGCAGAAATATCACAATTTACAACACACTACAACCAGCAAATTGACAAATACATGTTGGCAGATGTCAGATGCAAACCTCAAAGATCTACATGGTTTTTGAAAAACAAGAGCATATTGAACAGAATAATTTCTCAAAAAAAAATCTACCATTGTATGCTTGCAGTCACACACCTGAGCACAAATGGCCAAGACAAGCGTCTTGAAGCGCAAAAGAAGAATCTTCAACATCTGGCTGCTTTGGTAAGCAGAAACTCGTGCCACACCTGTGACCACAGCTTCAAACAGAGCTTCACATGATTTAAGCCTTCGCCATGGTGATGTAATGCAAGCATCTGCTATGTCCATCAACAAGGATAAAGCTTCTCGAATTGGGTCCTTTATCAAGCTGCCAGCAGACTGGTTTGCATGCACCTTCTCATCACTACTAAATGCCTGTGTTATCCAGTTTATTTCCAGGATGGCCACTGCTTGGAATGTTTGCAACTTAACATTGACTTTCACACAGAGTGGCAATCCATCTACTGGGTGGCCTCTTTTGTGTACCTGTTCCAGCAAAGCAGCATAACACATTGCTTATGGATGGAAATGAGATGGCAATCAATCTTGCAGATGCATAAACCCTAAACCCTAAACACCCAGAATTTAAGTACTGCTAGAACTCGGTGATTTTCTTCTTTCTGCGATAATCAATTCAGAAATCAACAAAATCAATGGAAGAGCAATGGTGAAATATGTCATGCCTTGAGAAGGGGTAGAAGAGCATTCAACTGCTGTCTTGCTGTAGCGCTCAACTGAGATGAAAGCTTTTCCTTGGTAGAGGTGGGTTTGAGCATGATCTGGCCAAGCAATCGAAATGCGAGCTCCTGTCTCTCCAGAAAATCTACTGTCTCGGATTCTAACGCAGTTTGAAGCTGCACCCATGATCCCTTCCTCCCTACTCCATCAAACATTTCGGAGCTTGCGCTACTGTCACCGACCCCATTGTCCGCGAAGGGGCTTATTTTGGAAGGCGTGGACTTCGGGGTATGGAAAGTTGGGTTTTCTGGATTCGGGCTTTCCGATTGTGGTCTTCTAGTCTCCACTGGTCCATCGGTGTCAGCCTCCTCATGCCCCAAAGACCACTTGCTGTTGTGCCCGTTAGATCCCGGCGTGCGACACAGCAGCAAGGCGGAACCTTTACTAGAAGGACTCCCATTCGAGAGCGACGCAGAGCTCACAGATCTATGACGACCCAGTGACGTCCATCGCTGCAACAAACACATTGCCACACGCTCCGCATCAGAAGCTTGCAACGCCGGGCACCGCCTTGCCAATGCTGATAGAAGCGACTTGAGCACTGGATCGAATTTCCGAGAGAGAACAACCACACCCTCCTCCTCCTCCTTCTCCTCCTCCTCCGTCGCTGCGACGGCTAGCTCAATGACACGAGCAACCACAACGCTCACATCCGGGGACACAAACGGATAGTCCTCCACGGCTTCCGCGACGTAGCCGATGAGTTCCTCGAAGTAAGGATCCAATTCCTCTCTATTGAACGTCGTCAAACCATCGATTACAATTCCCGTCGCCACTGCTTGCAGAAACTCCAACACAAGCTCAAAAAATTGACGAGATGAATCATGTCCAGAACTACCAAGAGAAGACCGCGCTACGAGGCGTGCCACCAGCAAGATAGCTAGACACTGCCGCCACGTGATATGCAGAAGACGACGACAGGATTGCTCCTGCTCCTGCTGCAGCGAAAACCCCGGTCTCGGACACTGTCGCCAAAGCACACCCATCCCTGCCGATGTCGCCACATCCTGCCTTTGCTCCAACAAAGAGCAAAGCTCACGCATCGCATCCATCCGCATTGCTCCTCTCCTCTCCTCTCTCTCTCTCTCTCTCTCTCTCAATCATTCACGTACAACCCAACTAGCTGAATTCATAGCTCTGCACAAGTCCGGCGACACCCCGAGCTGGCGGGAATTTTCTTTTTTGGGTTCAGAAATTTGTTGCGACCTCGTCATTTGGATCCGCGACAAGATTGTTTGAATCGCAATCAGGCGCGCGAGAGGCGCGAACGCCGCTGCATTCGTTCGGGGTGTCATCGTCTTCTTCTTCGTCGAGGTGTCGGCCGCCGGGGGAGGCCAGTGGATTTGATGTCCCCATCGAGGTGTGAAGGGGGTTTTGATGTCCCAATCGAGGTGCGAACCACGGATCTGATGTCCTAATCGAGGTGTGCGGGTGGCAGGCTTTCAATGTCCCAATCGAGGTGTATATGTAGTTTGATGTCTCAATCGAGGTGTATATGTAGTTTGATGACTCAATCGAGGTGCATATGTAGTTTGATGTCTCAATCGAGGTGTATATGTAGTTTGATGTCTCAATCGAGGTGTACATGTAGTTTGATGTCTCAATCGAGGTGTATATGTAGTTTGATATCTTAATCGACATGCGAAAAAGGATCTGATGTCGTTCGTAGTCGAGATGTGAGGCCGGTTCTGATGCACTACTCGAGGTGTGAGGCCGGTTTCGATGGCACTAATCCAGGTGCGAGGGTGGTTTTGATGTCCCAATCGAGGTGTGAAGGTGGTTTCATAGACTAAAAATCAAGGTGTGAAGAAAAACTAGTACTAACAATAAATAATAATTTGCTGCAAAAATAAAAATACAAATTGTCGGTTGGTTAGCCACAAAAATTAATTACTTTTGGAATTGCCAAAAAAATTGGAAAATTGCCATGCCAAAAATCTGAATGAAGCTCTTCAAGGCTCAAGCACCAACCTGCCCAACACAGAAGAATACCCTCAGCTCAAAATGTGAAGCAAGAAAACTACTTGATGAGGTTGGAAGCAGAAGAGGCATGCAATACATGAACTCACAAAACCAACCAGGATGACAGGAAAATAGCCACTCCACTGATTGTATGTGTGCAAAACTTTGGATTTCTGATACAACTTTCAGTTGCACATGGAACCCCAAATAAAATGTTTACACAAACACACAGACTTGGACTTCACACAAATGGACACCACCAACATGAAATTCTGCTGGAATACTCAATCTGCACACTCTTGCAGTCACCAATTCTCTGACTTCCAGGAATTGAAGCACACACACTTATACCCCTTACTAACATAAAAATGCCCAACAGCTGAATTGGCACAACACTGAACAGGAAAACACCCAAAGGCTAATAACACTCACAAATTACTTCATAGTTTGACACCTCCCGACCTGAATCCAAACCCTTTCCCCATCATTCACCTTTTTGCAAACAACTCAAACACAAATAAAGATCACAGATCACATTTGCAGCTCCCAACTACTATTTCTCTCTCTGTCTCAGAACCAGGGAAATTGCCTCAGTTGTCATCACCTTCCTGAGTTTCGTCATCTATGTGCATTACAACCTACAGGAACCAATTGCTAAGCAGAACAGTATGGACTACTATTAACTGCAACACAAACATAAGCATCCATTCTCTAATCAACCATCAGACACAAAAATGAGAAGAAAGCTCCCTGCTACATAACTCTGCTGTTGCAAACTCACACTCTCCCTCATATTCTCCATCAGCTCCTTGTCTCCACACTCCTGCAGCTACACATTGAAGCAGAGAAGCCATCACAATCTTTGTGTGGAAAACCAGCATCAATCAAATATCGAACCAAAAACAGTCTCTAGCATAATTAACCACAACTTTCACTCCTACCCAACTCAAGCCACAGCTGCCATCCTTGCCACCTCACATCTCCTTTCTGCCATTTGTGCATCCACATTGTCTCATGATAAGGAAAAGAAGGCTCCAGAAGTCTTTGCCAGTGGTTATGATGCAGAGCAACTCATCAGGTATGTCTTATTTCACACACACCCAAATTTGCCTAGTCAGGAAAAATCCACATGTCACTCCATGTCACCTATTTTCAGGTCACACTAGCAGTCACAGAGTCCGTTTCTTTTGAGAACTTGCACAGCCACTGCACAGCATGAAGAAAAAAATGTGCCAAATAGTCCTACCACTGTTAAGTGCCTTTGGTGTTGGCTTCTATTCGGAAAACCTGCAATAAAATTGGACAAAAGGTTAGTGCAAACTAGTACAAAATAGGTGAATTCCCACTTAATTTTGCAGCTGATTTCTACCCTTGATAGAATTGTGTATCCCTGACCCAACCAAGCCACTTCCAGACTGCACTCACAGTCAATTGGTTCAAGTCTTGCAAAAGGTCCTCTGCTCGAGTCTCAGCATTTCAGATTACTGAAGGCTCATTAGCACCCCATATCATTTGGAAACTTGCTTTTACAACCAGCAAGTAAGTTTTGCAAAAGATTTCTTGCTGATGATCATGAAGACCAACCTCTTTGTCTTTAAGCAGTCATTGTAATTGTTCTTTTGTCTTATCGTGTGGTTCATGGGCTAGTAAACACCATGAGGCACATAATGCAACTTGAATTACGCCTATAAATCCAAGTTGCAAATATACATTTTATCAAATGTGAAAAAAATGAGTTGGCAAAGAAAGTTATAAGATTCAATATAGAATTTTTTTCCCTAAATGTTCTTGAATGAACGATGTGTTAAATGTGTAACATGGTTTGGTAGGTTTGTGAAAATTTCATAGGACCACTGGAAATGGTATAAATGGACCATTATTTGACATTTTTAACATAATAGGGTTTTGTGTAGTTGTGAACATGTTTTTTAATAAATGTTAAATGGGATTGTTGCATTAATGATCTGATTTTCTTTTAATTATTTTGAGTGAATCTAATAACTTCATTATAATTGTTATTTAAACTAGACAAGGTTTTTAAAAATTACTTGAAAGTGCATTTTGTTTCAAGTTGTTAATTTTGTGTTGAAATTAAAGTGCCATTAATTCACAAGAAAATTTAACAAAATTTTGTTAAAAGACAAAATGAAAGTAAATTTTTAACTACTTATTTCTTACTACCTATTTCAACCATGTATAAAAATCTAGTGTCCTTTCATAAATTGCAATCAAGAAAATTTTCAAAAAATATGACATTAACATTTTAAAATTTTAATTTAACTAGGGGATGGATATTTATATATAAATAAAAAGCAAGAAAACATGGCATCTTTCAATATCTTCCTCATCTTTTAACGAAATTGAATAATTTTTATGTGATTAGGGGTGTAAATTGGAACACTACAATTGTTCTATAAGCACCAAAATCAAAGGAGCAAATAAGAAAATGCAAGAAGAGAAGGGATAGTGCTAGTGATATTTTGTGTCAATTTTTTTGAAAAACAACTTTAGACCCTTTTATGTTTCAAACCCCACAACTTCTTCATTTTTAATCCATTTTTAATGATATAAAAAACCTATGGGTGTGTCAACCAACGATCTACAAAACTTCTTGGTATTACGAAGGCAATGGAACAATGACCAAAGAATTTAATTTCGAAATCCTAAACTATTTTAATAAATTTATTATGAAACATAAAACCCCTTACATGAAACAACTCATATCTTCCTCATTCCTTAACCAAAGTTAGCATTTTCTGTGGCATTGGAAACATTAATCGGAAGGCTATAAATGTTCAATTTTAGAACAAAAGAGTGATATGTGAAGATTCACCCCCTTTAATTTTAAAGTGTGTGGTGGTTTGCTTATTGATTTTAATATTACATAGTGTTCTAGTCCCTTTCATTAGGATTTATCCCATATCATTTGATAACAAATTCAATTTTTTAAATTATATAGGTAGGTGAAAGAATGGATTACTCATGGTTTGCATTTCAAACATTCAAAATGCATGAGATATTTGGGATGAACCAATAAAAAAACTTGTATGAATGAAATAAATCTAAGATTCTACCTATCTACACCCACATACTTATCCTAGGCCTACCTACCTACCTACCTACCTACCTACCTATTTATCTACATATGTAACCTATGTTAGGTTACCTATTCTAACCTAGCTTACACTAAAATAATTGCCTACCCTAACTTAGCCCAACTAGACTAAATAATTGTCATGAAAATTATTGTTATTATAAAATTTAAATTATTATTTTATTGTCACATGTATGTCATCTAGTGGATAATTTGTATCCAAATCATGGATAGATTTTTGTCACATGTATACATCCTAACTATTTGAAATTTTATACAAATGTTTTTCAAATCTAAAGGCAATAATTGCCATTAATACAAATAATCCTTTTGATTTGCATATATTGTCCAAATTGTTACATATTGACCTTGTCACCTTCCCTCAACAACAATTGATTGTAACCAAATAAAAATTTCAATGTATTGAAAACCTTGGTTTGTCTAAGGGCATCATAATTCTCTTCCAATAAAGACATAGCATATTTGTGTGAATAGGTATGTTTGTTCACTAGCTAATGGGCAAACACATCCTTGGGCGATACCACTAAGAACACCTCATGGAATGGCTAAAAAACCTAAAACAACCAAATCATTTTTTGGTAGTTTTTTTGTAATTTTTTTTCACAACTATAAATTATTATTTTTCATGTTTATCAATTGCATGCTCTAATATTCAAGTTTATTTGGGAATTTTAAAAATTGAAAAAAAAATTAGAACTATATTCCTAATTAAAATGGCCCCTTAAAAAATCAACAACCTTAATTTTGCAAATTCATAACTAAATCATAATTAATTAATTAATTTTTAGTTAACTACCTTTGGAAAAAAAAACATTATTTTTTTTATAAATCATGTTCCAAATTTGTGGTCTCAATTAGAAAGTTGAAGGAAAAAACAAGCATTACGTTTTTCAAACTTTTTCTAAAATATAAAATATTCTTGATATTATTGAGATTTCAAAATCTATGGAATTTCAATAAATGTACTCAAACAAAAATATTTGTGAAAATGTTCATTTAAATGTTTCTTATGATTTTTCAAAGTTCAATGGGTCAAGGTGAAACATTCCTAGTGGTACCACTCAAGGATGGGCTTCTCCTGGTAATCCCCACACATGCAACATTTGGTCAAATTAGTAAAAGAAAATTTCTTCGTTAAAATCATTTAAAATAAAACATATTCACCCTAAGATAATTTCACCAAACTTACATTTAACAACTTTCTTGTTTGAGCTTGAACCAAAGCCCTTTCAACCTCATTAACCTTTAAAGGTTGCTTGAAAATTAAATTATCATTTTCTATTATGATTTGAACTTCCCGTCCCATGATTTGATAATGAAAATCATATGAAAATTGTTATTTCATGAGTGCATATTTTTTGCACATGTGTTTTAAAGGCACAACATCCATGGATGTTGTGCCTTTAAAACACAAATAAAATGAAATATTTTTTAAATACAAAGAAAATATTTTTTTAATTTAACCAAAATTTAATTATTTTTTAGTTAGCCAAGTTTTAACCTTTTTTGTTTAACCAAAGTTTATCAAAATTTTTATTTAACCATTTTTTTATTTAACCAAGGTTTGCCATTTTTTTTAATATAACCAAAGCTTAGATTTATTTTTTTCAAAATCAAAGTTAATAAAAAAATAGTTTATCCAAGGTTAATCAAATTTTAAGCATTATTTGCTTAGCCAAATTTAGTCAATTTTTTGTTCAACTAGATTTTAACAAATGTTAAGCCGAATTTATTTATAACCAAGGTTCAAACAAGTTTTAATTTAAACATCGTTGAACCAAATTTTAGTTTAATCAAGGTTGACCCATATTTTTAATTATCCAATGTTTAATACCCTAAGGTTTAACAAAGTTAAAATGTTTTAGGTGCACACATAATTATATAATCTAAAAAATTAAAAAGGAGGACAAAAGATATGAAACATATTTTATAATTGCAATCTAATGATAAATTGTGTTGTAATTAATTATGACGAACATAACAAGGAATTTGCAAATAAATGATTAGATTAATAACTAATATTTAATAGGAAGTATCACATGCAACTTGTTACAAGGCCTAGTTGCATTGAACAAATTGCATAAAATTATAGTCACAAAGGCAATACATGGCACTAAGTTGCAATGGTGATCACATAAAGGTGTAATTTACATGAACTTTTCATCCATCCAAATCAACTTACATGGCATCATCATTTTGCAACTAATTTTATGATTCAACAATGTAATTAAATTATTTAAATTTATTTAAATATTTATTATTAACTATTGAAATATTATTATGCTTTGATATGTATATTTATATTATTGTTAATTTCATTAAATTCAAATTTTACCATGTTGACATGTGTCATTACATAAATTAGGCTTAAAAAATGAGTTTAGGCTATTAAATAGGGCACATGTTGCTTATTTAAGTTACCAATTATGGTCGAACGTTACCACCTATGTAGATAGGGAATATTTGGTTAACATTCCAACGTTGATCACAACCCATGTCATTTGTGAAAATTGATCTTTGAACCCCAAGGAGGGAAATCAACTTCTTTATTGCTAAACCACTAAACTTGTTGTGCCAAAAAAAAATGTACATTCTATTTAAATTACTTCATTTAAACAAAACATCATTTTTAATCTTTAATATCTTAATACAATTTTGTCCAACTAACAAGATTGAAATTTAAATTAATTTGTTTTCCAATAATGTACACAAATATGTTTTTTCCTCTTAAAAACATAAATTGATTTGAAAAGAAAAATATTTGAATTTCGTTATTCAATACAATTTCAATGACCATTCCATGGGAAAAATAAATTCAATCGCATGATTTATAAATGGATAATATAAATAAGTAAATTTCATATCTTGAACGTTTATTTATTCTAAAAAGTATGTTTTATATATACATATATATATAATTTTTATTTTATTTTTTTTGTATATCATAATTTATCAATATAATATGATTGAAATGTGTGATATATAATTTATTCACATACATAATTTATAAATGGATCATAAATAAATTTTAATAAAAATATAATAAAATATCTTTATTAACTATATTATTTCTAACATAGAGGCTTACTCCAATTATCAATTTAAATTCTTAAATATGAATTAATGCCATATAATTATTTGATTTTATGGCTCCATAAATTTTATTATTTCTACGCATATAATATCTAAATGTTTACATAAAATTATGATAAAAGTTTTATGTAATTTTTATTTATTTACATATCAAACCTCTATTTGATTTTTAAATTACATTATACAATTTTGCTTTAAATAGATTATAATTGTATCAACACAAAGTTATTTAGATTTATGATATATTTAACTTATTGATTATATATTTTTTATAAATGGGTCATAAATTACTCCTACTACGTGGCCTATTCAATGAATAGATTACATTGCCTACCTAATTAATTAATTATCAAAAAAATTATCACATATCCACATGATAAAATATATACTATTATTACCTACTAATTATAATTTTAAAATTTATAATTAAATGATTGAATAATTACCTAGCCTAATTAATTAATTAAACATAACATTATTTCATTCAACACAATAAAATACATGTTATTAATTAACCTACTTATATACTACTCAATACTTAACCTACCTAATTGAACTGGACATATCAACATGATAAAATACGTATTGTTTAACCACATACATATTACTTACTGCATACCTAGCCCTATTTCTACCATTAATTGCCATGGATCTTTTGTAATTTTCATAAGCCCACCAAACCCTATTACACATTTAATGGCTAGTTCATTGAAAAAAGTTAGGGGAAAATGATTAAACCACCAAATCTAAAAATTTAATGGTGAACCTTTTTTTTTTTACCATTTAATTACATGTGTATTTGCAACTAAGATTTATAGTTGCAAATGAAGTTGAAAAGATGTTACACAGTGTCCAATAGCTTACGAACCACCTTCCAAATCACAGAAACAATTACATTTTCATCTACTTTGGGGTGCCATTAAAAATGGATGATATAAATGCATTTTTCATTTTCATCCAAATTGACATTAATAATAAATATAAATTGCATATGCAACTATAAACTAGTTTATAGTCATTTATGCAATTACAAGTTGTTTTCACCAAGTGTCACAAAGGACCATCATTTATAAAGCCACAAAAATGGTTGATTTGGATAGAAGTTGCATATGCATGGGTGAGAATGGACATGATTTTTTGTAATGTAAGTTGCACTTACAAAATATATGCCATATATTTTGACATCTTTTAAAATTTAGTGACGATGATTTCATCAAAGCTAGTTTAGGTGGGATGAGTTATAATTGTAGGTTTAACAAAAAGATAATTCCAAACTGCAAATTTTTTAGAGATCGATTCCAAATTGGAATTTTTAAAAAATACACATTTTACAAGTTGTAATGTTTCAAAATGTCTTTATGGATCCTAATATATCACAAAAGAGAAAAGTTTTATAATTTTAAAAATGTGTTTTGGAATTTTTGTGTCGTTTAAAAAATAAATTGAATCATTGTGTATTTCCAATTTCATACACATGTTTACATGTAATTTCATACAAATGTAAATATGTGTTATTTCATTTGACTATGTTAAGACTATTTTAAGGGATTAACATGTTTTTTTTCTTTGATATTAATCTATTTTTCAATAAAAATTTCTCCCTTAAACACTTAATTCAAGGATTTAATCCCCACTTGCTTAATTGATTTAATGCTTATCCACCTTAATTGTTTCCAAAATTTCAATATGGGTGGCTAATTAAATCTCCCCTAGATGATAATTTGGCGATATTTTGTACAATTTGAATCCTATATATCTGAAAATAACAAAGTTTTCAAATGTAAACATTTTTTTTTTCATTTCATTGTCACTAGTATTGTGTAATAATGCAAAGCCCAAGTTTTGTAAATTATATAAGAAGGTGCATTTTACATCATTAAAATAACACAATAAAATTTGAAAGCAATTGTCATTTGGGATGAATAAATCAAAATGGAATGACCTTTAAGGCTAAACTAAAAAAAATTCAAAATTAACTACATGTTTAACCTACCCACCTACTTAATTAACATAGATAAATAGTTATTTATTACCTACGTATTGATATACCTACGTACATTCCTACCAAATTCAATGTATATATATATATATAATTGAAAAGAAAATTTGAAAAAGTTATGGATATGCCATGTGTGATAATCATGAATACACAAATTGAATGTTTTAGATTTTTCACCAAGGTTGCATTAAAAAATAAAATAATGAAATTTGTTGACACATGGTAACATATCATTCAATCATATTGTTCACTAAAAAAATGGGATGGTAATCATAAATGATAACACACATAAGATTAGTCAAAAATTGAAATAATATTTTGTTGATTTTTTTTTCATCCATAATCCATGCCATTTATGATTATGGTTGCATCTAGCTTGATTTCGTGATTAGAGGGTCTTAGTTGTATATGTTGTTTGTAACTAAAATTTAATTATAAGCATTAATTGTAAAATGTAGTTTTTCTTTTATTGATGACTTAATCAATTGACCTAATTTGGTCCAAATTCAACGCCCCTATAATATGATGTTACCATTATGAGAAATAATGTCCGTTAGAAACACATTACCTTGCAACTAGAGCTCCAAAACAATTAATATACAATTACATAACAATTAGAACATGGAAATATGTACAATCAATAAATAAAATTTCACATTATAAATTCAAAGAGTTGTAATGTAGTTGCAAATGGGACACTTGTACAATGTAATATACACATCATACATATAAATGCAATCAATCATTTTTAATTTTTCAACAAATTACATTCTAATTACATGTGGCAACTACATTACCACTAATGTAAATGTAGCATCCAATCATTAATTACATTATAACTAATGTGCAATATTGACACATATGATCATGACACATGTGCACATTTTCATTGTCCATTAAATATAACATTTGTAATTAATTATTAACTATGATTTCCATTGATACAATTAAATGTGCCATTATGTTCCCAATATACAATTATTATTTTCCCATTATTTTGCAACTATTGTTCAACCATTAATAAATTAAAAAATCATATTTACTCCTTAATATTTAATAATGAATTATTTATCTAATAAATTATGAACTTTTACATATTAATTAATATTTAATTTATTTAATAACTATGTATTAATTAATTAGCCTAAATAATCAATAGTCAATATGAATTAATTAATTTCATTTAAAAAATATTTTTAATTGAGTCAAATAATTAATTTATTAATAACTAATTAACTCACTCATTTTAAAATTGGATTTATTAATAAAATTCAGATAATTAATTACTTGAAATTTAGGTACCCAATGATTATTTTTAAAAATAAAATAAAAAATGATTGCTTATTTAAATTTAGATAATTAGTTATTTGATTAGTAATTATTTGAAATCAAGAAATAAATTATCTAAAGTTACTATTTTTTTTAATTAAATAGATTAATTCAGATAATTAATTATTTGACAATTATGTCTTCTACCCAAATTCATAATTATTATCTGAATTATTTTTCAATAATTTATTCAATATTACCTTTTCATTTATATCTAAATTTTACAAGTATTACGAATTAATTAATTAGGGTGAATAATTAACTATTAATATGAATTAATTTAGATTATTAGTTCATCAACTATTTTTGATAAGCTATTCAAAAAATTTAAATTTAGGTAATGAATTACTAATTATCTGAATTTAGGCAATTTTTTTAATGTTTAATTCAAATAATTAGCTATCTAAATTGAATATCTAGAAATTGATTATTTGAATTCATTAATCAACTAATTATCTGAATTAGAATAGTTAACCATACAACAATCTAAATGATTAAGTATTTAGAATCAAATTCAAATGATTATTTGAGATAATTTATGATTGATAATATATTCACATATAATTATCAAATAATTACTTATTAAGTTGCACATTTTATTAAATTAATAATGAACATAAAAAATGTGGTAAATTTTATTTTTTTAGTGACAACTTAGTTTGCAACTATTGTGCAATTAAAAGATTTAACTCACATGCGTTGTTCATGAATCTCATTTCACAAATGATATAAAAAAGGTGTCAGTTCTGATGTGTTCACATTAAAATACATGTGTTAATTTGGGACGAACCTAAAATAATTAACATTAAAAATAAAACATAAAATAAAATAGAAATATTTAAACATGGTTATCTTTAACTTACCTACCTTTTAACCTTTCTACTTGCCTACCTAGATAGGTAAGCAGGTATGTAATGTAAATAGGTCCTACCTATCTAGTCTTATTTAGATATATGTAGATATGTAATACTTATTTAATTTTTACATATGTACCTAGGTAGGTAGGACTTATCAACCTACCTACCTATGCTTATATATTGACCCACCTAATTATTTAGATAAATAAATAATTTTTTTCAAAATTCAATTAACATGCCATGTGACAATTTTCGACTACCCAACATGTCACACTTTAAGGTCATATAAAATAAATAATTATATTGAATGGTGGAAATTGACATTTCAAAAAATAAATAATTTTCACTCAAAAATCCCCATAGTGCCCATGTTTTAGATTTTGATGGATTGTTAAAAAATAACATTTTGATGTTATCATTGTAGTTGCAAATTAGTTACATTAGAATTGCACAATAGTTGTTCTTACATAATTAAAATCAAGTTGCATAAGTTGTATATGTATACAATTTTACATATAAACTACATTCATTGTAATTCATGTGATTTGTTTGATAATAATCATGTTTGTAAAAATATATTGAGTTACAACGAGCTACAAATGGTCATTGCAACTAGTTAAAAACCAAGTTACAAAGCCAATTGCAAATCACCATAATTCCTCATAATCTATTCAATAGGGAACATTGATAACCTTGTACAGTTACAATGAGCTACAAATGGTCATTGCAACTAGTTAAAAACCAAGTTGCAAAGCCAATTGCAAATCACCACAATTCCTCATAATGTATTCAATAGAGAACATTGATAACGTTGTACAATTACAATGAGCTACAAATGGTCATTGCAACTAGTTAAAAACCAAGTTGCAAAGCCAATTGCAAATCACCACAATTTTTCCTAATGTATTCAATACCCTTGTACAGTTAACGTTGACAACGAAATAGAATGTCATTGTTGCACAACATGATAGCATGGATAGAGAATGTTTTCATAAATTAATTTGGACCATTTTTATTTAGTGTGCATGGAAATTTGAATAAATGTATCAAGGCCTTCAACCATTATAAAAGGGAAGGCACCAACAATAGTGCCTTCCCCTATACAAATATCCTAATTACACTCGAAACAATCCTCCATCCATGGTGGATGCAAAATGAAATTGTAAGTTATATTACAAAGTCAAGAATCACCCAACACTAGTATCTACCCAACATACAAAAAACCCACTAACATTTTGATTGTAAAATGGACATCTACAATTTTGTTAAGAATCACCCAACACTAATCTTTACCCAACATAAAAACCAACTAACATTTTGATTGTAAAATGGACATTTACAATTTTGTTAAGAATCACCCAACACTAGTCTCTACCCAACATACAAAAAACCCACTAACATTTTGATTGTAAAATGGACATCTACAATTTTGTTAAGAATCACCCAACACTAGTCTCTACTCAACATAAAAAAAACCCACTAACATTTTGATTGTAAAATGGACATCTACAATTTTGTTTGAAATGAAAGGAGGCATCTTATGGCTAAGCTTTGTCAAAAAGCAAGGAACCTTAAGCATAAGGTGCTTATGTTGAGAGGTAGAAAATTTTACAAAGGGGGTCAAAGGTGCCCTTTGCATAGAGTTGAAAAATACTAGTGGGTAATTTATGGTGTGAAAAATTAATTTTTACCAATCTCTTATACCTACCACCCTCACACATTTTGTCAAATTACCCAAAAGTGTCCTTTAGTCTTTTACCTAAAGAAGAAAGCAGATGAGACGGGCAGGGTAAAAAAATTATAACCATCTGACCGTGGTTCACAGTTCAAACTTCAATCCCTGTCAGAAATATTTTAGTTGAGTTTTTTTGGGAAATTATTAATCTTAAAAGAAAAATTTGCAGCCCTTGCAATTAGCTTCGGCTCCAATTGACTCGGTCTCATCTGGTTCGGTGTTAGGCTCGGCAGATGCGCCTCCCTGGCTCAGATAAGGAGCTCCGGTAAAGAGGATAGCAAGGCATAGACGCGGATTCAGGTTCGTTTTAGGTCTGGGAGAGGCTTGGAAGAAAGGTTGGAGCTGGAGAAGCCATGGCGATGGTGTGGGAGAGAAGGGAAGAGAGAGAGAGAGCAGCCCCAGAGAGTCACGCACAGAAAGACAGAAGGATTAAACGGAGAGTGGGTCTTAGGAGCACATGGAGGAGGAGAGATGGTGCGGATGGGACAAGAATGGCAAGGAAGTAGTGCGAGAAGACGGAGCCTGGAAAGTGCTATGAAGGAAACGCAGGCGCGCACCAAAGTGGTGCTCCGCCATCTGCCTCCTTCTTTGTCTTCTTCGGCGTTACACGACCAGATTGTATCCAAGTATGCTGGGACCATCACCTGGTTTGCTTTCCACCCCGGAAAATCTAGGTGAGCCTCTTTTTCCCCCTTGCGTTTGGCCGTTGAATTGTGTTTTCTGTGTGGATTTCAGTCGGCTTGGCCTGTGAAGGTCGTGTTTCTCGTTTTTATTTTTCTCGTCTTGTCTTTTGGTCTCTTGTCTAGGTTGTCGATTTAAAAGAGTCCGGTTTTGCGAATTTTCCACCTTTCCGTTGCTATCATGGGCATTCGTTGTATGTGCCCATCTCTCTCTTTTTCTGTCTCAGATTTTCAGCTTGGATTGGTTCTTCCCCTGTGCCATGAGGCTAGAATGAATAGGAAGCCCTCTTGTGACTAAGAGATTAGGAAAGATCACCAATTTAGCTCTACATACCCTAAAACATCTTGATTGGGATACAAGAAGAGGGTTCAGTGTTGAATTCCCTGTACCCTGATGATGACTAGAAACTGCTTTTTGTGAACCTTCTGATCCTCTGACATTCTATGGATGGTTCACGCTCACAATAACCACAAAGAGCAGTAGTTTGCCAATTAATCAATCTGGAAGCATGTCAAAGCAGAATTGCATAGTTGCAGAAGCGCTGTTGTGGTGCTTGCAACAGCCCTTTCTGACAGTTCATAAGATTAGACAGGGTGTCTTGTGAATTGGCAATTGTGCTGTGCAGATTTGACCTGTATTCAGCATGTACTGGTGTTTCATGTTACCTTGTTTGTGGAACTAGGTGTAATTCTGGTGTACAGTGGCTTGGTGTGCTCCATCCGTAGTGTTTTGCTTTTAGTTGCAGTATATCCTTCCCTGCATAGCTTTACTCTGTTTCAATCACTAGTTTGTGGCTCTGCAAGGATGTTCACTTGTAGGCTCAAAAAAGACCTTGGATTCCTTTCCATAATCTAAAGCATGAAAGGAATCCAAGGTCTGTTGTAAACCATTTGTGTACCAATCTCTGCATACATATACACCTAAATAGATTTCTCTCTCTCTCTCTCTCTCTCTCTCTCTTTCAGTGGGGATGGTACAGTAGCTGGTCACCACCATATATATTGCTGTTGAAGGTTAGTGAACATGCATGTGTCTGTCACTGTTGTTCAAATCTTGCTTCAGTCTATTCTCTGCTTTTTAGGTTTGGATCTCCCTGCCTTTCCCTTCTTCTGTCTTCTATTTCCTGTTTGATGATATGTTTTAGGATCTTAAATCCTCGTTATCGTCATCTTAATTCTATTCATGTACATGTAAATTATAAGGATGCAGAAGCTCTCAATATTCATGAAGATCTATCTGTCTCATTAAGGTGGACGAGTGATGGATGTTGTTGAACAGCTGTCTTCTCAACTTATGTGTGACTAATGTGTTGACTGAGATAGGCCACAGTCAGTTCCTCAATTATGAATTGCTTAGGAACCTCAGAAGCAACGAAAAGATATTGATGTGATGTTTGTGTTTGAGCAGCTCTTTGGGCATGTTTAAAAGATATGCCTGGTGGAGCAAACCTGTTTGAATCCATCATCTCTGAGGATTTTCTCATACTTGGCCCTGATTTATGTGAAGAAAATTGTAGCGATCTAGTTGTTTTCATATGGGTCCATGCCATCTTTGACCAGAATACACTGTCTTGCAGTGTTACTTATGCTGCTTTTGCATGTTTGTATTTGTACATGTTTCCACAGTCATAAGCGTCAGGTGTATTCACGGGCTTATATCAACTTTAAGAAAGTGGAGGATGTTATTGACTTCTATGAGGTTTTCAATGGCCATATCTTTGTCAATGAGAAAGGTAAGTTTCCAGGATTTTCTTTTCATTGCTTATGCAGTGGACCTGCAGCTAGGAGTGTCAGACAAATGTCTCTACTCAGAAGGCTATATGTTCTGTTTGCAAAATTGACTGGCTCATGTTTATCTGACCTAGGAGATCATTTTAAAACACAGGGACTCAGTACAAGGCACTTGTGGAATATGCTCCCCATCAACGTGTGCCAAAACCTCGATCCAAGAAGGATGCCAGGGAGGGTACTATCATGAAAGGCAAGCTTCTAATGAAGCCTGACTCACAAGTTGGGTTTTAGCCTCATTGTACTGGAAAGTAGTTGTCCAGAGTTCATCCTGGCAGGGATTTGATTCTGGGAGACTTTTTTGGGCCAATGTAATTGCTTGATGCTGAGTCTGTTGCCCAAAATTTTGATGTGCTTCTGATGTGAGATAAATCAATGCAGATTCCGACTACTTGGCTTTTTTGGAGTTGCTAGAAAAACCAGTGGATCATCTACCCAGTGCAGAAGTGCAGCTGGAGCGCAAAGAAGCTGAAAAGGCTGCTGCTTTAGGTGTGTGGTGTGTGGTGGTATTAGTTGCCTGCATAATATACAGCAGTCAGTTATTTTGAGGGCTTTTGCATGGTGGGTATCTCAGTGTGATGTTATGTCAACACTCCCTGAAGTCCATCTCTGACTAATTGATATCAGATGGCTGTTTGTTTGCACATCTAGTATTTCCTCTGTCTTGATTGAACATAGTTTCATAGTTAGGGCTGCCTCAATGATGCCATAGCACAGCTCCTTTTGCAAGAGCACTTTGATGTCCTGATCTAATGCCTGTCATGGTATTATGGACAGCTTCAGGGGCAGCTAAAGACCCTGTCATTGTTACTCCATTGATGGAGTTTGTAAGACAAAGGAGGGCTGCCAGATTTGCACCTCAGGTTCTCTTCTTTACAATCTCTTAAACATTAAGCTCACTGGTGCTTCTTTGCAAGCCCAGGGGTCCTTCGACTTTTCCCAGACATTTGGTGTTTACTTCACTGTTGTCCTGTTGCCCTCATCTACATGCATTGAGTAAGCTGTCCATCAGCATGTCCCCTCCACCTCTGGCCTGTTTGTGGGGTGTTCATATGCTTCTCAATTGGCATGTGAATATAGGGACTGGCACCTAATAGTTTGGCAGCTGCGTTGTTGGACTTGACTTCAACCATTATCAGCCATTTAAAGATCTGCATGATTAGGCTGATGGTTGCCCTGAACATGCATAGGACTGTTGCTGTTGTTCAAACCTCTCCTTGGAATGTGTATTGGTCTTGTTTAGGGTGGGGTTTCTTCTTTTTCATGCTTGCTGATTATTGTTGGTTTGTTGTCAGATTTGAAATATCCACTCCCTTATTTTAGGATCATCTTGCAATTCTTTACAGGTTGACTAGAATCCTAAGTATTGAGGACTTCAGAATATGTACTAACTTGTGGATTATATGAATATGCCAATTGTGGATGTTGGGACTGCACCCTCTTACTGGGTGTGTAGGAACAGTCCCAACATCCAGGCCAATGAAATGGAACTGGGAAGAAGAAGCAATGGAATATTTTGTAGCTCATGGACTTTGAATAGAATGTATTGCATTGTGGAATGACAAGCTGCTTGTGAGCTGTGAAAGCAGAGGGCCATATCAGCAAATACCAAGATAGCTGCCCGGGCTAGCAATGGCGGATCTGTGACTTATAATCTCTCGCAGCGACGAAGTTCAGATAGAAGCAGGCCTGGTACTCCAACTGTAAGTACCCTTCAGGAACCTGAAGCACATTTGAATTCAATAAGGTCTCACAAGGATGTTTCTGGTTGTATGGCTGTACCAAGTAACCAATTGGGTATACTAGAGCTGGTTGTTGATGTGTTTGGAGCAATGGTGCATGCTTATAGCTGGGTTTGGATTGGGGATATGGAGTCAATTGTACCTCTTTTTATACGTATATCAAGTCTGCCTGATTTCTGAGTCTGGAGAAAATCTTGATGAGAGGGCTTTGACCTGTGCAGCATGTCTCAGAGAGTGCAGTGGCTAATAAGGAAGTGGTGTCTCATGGTGCAAATCCCCGACGAGAAGAGCAACAACGCAGAGAAAAGGAGATCCTGATGTATAGGAAAAAAAGGGAAATAAATGAAGGCAGAGACAAGAAATCTTTGCGGGATGCTGTTGTAATTGCAGCCTCACCTTTCAGGGGCAATGTTGGAAACTCACACATGGACCCCACCAAGGAGCATATCATCTTACTAAAGGATTCTTCAGAAACACCAGCAGGTATGTGCCTGACGTCTCTGGTTGTATATATGGCCCATTTGTATGTGAATCTAAAGATAGGCTATTTCCTGAAAGCATTCCATTATGGCTTCATTTATGTTGCCTACACCAGAGGTGCCTGACAGCAAAGTAGTGAGCAGTGATAATTCTTGGGTCATGGTAAACCATTTGATCATGTTATCTGCTTTTCTCACAGGTTCAGATAGTGGAGCAATGCATGGCCTGGCAGGTGATGTGGAACAATCTGGGATTGAAGGGCTATTGCTTGGAAAGGGTTTTTCTCTGGTGGCAAGTCCAGGTGATACAGCTATAGCTAGTGGAGATGCAAAAGAAGCAAGCAAAAGGGATTCCAAGAAGAAGCAAGTGTTGAATTCTAAAGACAATAATAAACAAACTTCAACAGTAAGTGCCAGAAATTTGCAATTGGTTCCAAAGTTTGCATCTTGACCACCAGGTCTGTTTGATGGCAGTTTTCTTGCTGTATTTCAGTGCTTGTTAGAACTGGTATAACTGAGCCATGTTGATCTATTGGATGTGTTTCTTGTCATTGCCCTGTGATTACTGCCTTTGAGGAATCAAAGTATTTCTCAGTAGTTTCTTTTGCTCTTCAAAAGAAGTTATTCCATGGCATGCAATGTCCAGGATGTTGGACAAGTGGGCACTGTGCTGCTGAGTGATGATTCATGTGGGGGTTTGGCTCCAAACCAACAGAATCACAGCCCAGCATCCGCAAAAGGGACATCAGGCAGTGTGCAGCTGCAGCAGGTAGTGATAGCTTCTCGGGCCACAGCAGCAGCAAGTGCAGCCACCACCAGTTCCACATCCAAACAAAGTCATCGCAGGGAATCAGGAAAGACCTCTCCTCAAGCAGGCTTGTCAGTAAGGCACCGTGTACAGGTTGCTTTGTCTCAACATGGAGGTGCTACAACATCCATCCCTGTGGACCCAAAGGGATTGTCCCAGCAGCCATTGGAGAGAGCAGGGAAGTGGCCCCCACGTCCACATGCTATTCGCCTGGCCAGCAAAGATCAGACTGTCTCTCTCCTTCTGCCTCCATCTTCAAGTTCAGAGGTGGAATCTGGTGTCTCTCAGAATAATACCATCAGTGGGTCAAATCATGTCAAAGAGAAGGGCAGCAACATGGCTGCAAGTGATGGAGTTCTATCTGTTTCTGTGTCTGATCGCCAGGATGCAAGGCACTTGAGGAACAAAGATAGGCCTGATCGGCCAGTCTGGACCCCCCGACGTCGTTCTGACACTGTTGCAGTTGGTTCAGAAGCATCATCTGGTATTTCCTCTGCAGTCCCCTCACCAACAGCTGTGATTTCAGCTGAGTCTCCACTGGTGAATTCACATTCAGAAATTGAAGCTGTTCCCAAGGGAGAGGAGGGAGAGAATGGAAACCATCGCAAGCAGGGTGTGAAATCAGGATCTAATGGGCGAGGCTCAGATTCTCAGCAAAGTTCAGGTATGAATGAAAGTCTTTTGAACTGTTCAGCATAATGTTTTGATGGTGGATGCCCCATTAGATTTTGCAGATCATTGTAGATGTCGTGGGAAGGTGCATCTCTAGGGCTGAAATTTTCTTGGGTTGAAGTGGGCTAAGGTGCTAAAGCCTTTTTTACCCCTGGTGAAGGGGAGAGTAGCTTGAAGGTTGTATAATGAGCTGCTCAATGATTTCTATGTTGGCAGGAGTAGGCAGTGGAAGTTCTATGTATGGAAAAACTCGGTATGTGGAGACTGGAAGTCGAAGTTCTCGATTAGGGCGAGGAGGCATGACCACAGGAGCTATGTTGACAGCACAGGATATACAGGTGCTGAGTCAAGGGGATCTGAAAAATGAAACTAATGGAAAATCCCCAGGTGGCAGACAAAATAAGGAAGATGAGGACCATGCAGTTGTGCCCCCACAACCTTCAGTAATGGAGGATAGAAGGAAGCAAGATGGTCCCTATTGGAATGAACATGGTACTCACTTGCTCATTACATTTTACAGACTTGGCCCATATGGAATGAAATATGGAGTCAGACAGGAGTGGGCTTTCCATTTGAGGCAGGAATACTGTGTAATTGTCAAGATTGTCGGTATTCAGTAAGTCTGGTAAGTGCATGAAGGAACATATTATTAGAGACTTAACAGCAGGTTTGCTTGAGGTACAGGTGGTGGTCATAGGCAGGGGAGTCGTCATGAGCGAAATGGACAAGGCCCTAGAGAGGGGGAAGTAGCCATTAGTGGAGTAGAGCTTGCAAGTAAACCATTGAAAAGAGGGAGAGGTCCTCCCATGTTGGGAATCAATGAGGTATGTGGATGCATCCTCTGCTCTCATTTAATTTTTGATGACAGTCCTCAAATATGTCTTGTGTGAACAGCTGTCTGTATCCCAAAACACATAAACCTGCCCATATGTGTTGTTGCAGAAGCAAGTGTGGGTTGCTGTTCAAAAGACAGTGACAGGTGGATAATGGTCCTCTACATCTGGTAAGATGTTCTTCTGCTCACAAAGTCACTGGTGCTCTCTGCTCAGTACATTTAATCAGGTTCTTTTGGCCCTTTTTTGATTGGAGGTTTTTGGATGAGAGAAGTATACTTGTCCATGTTAAGATGGCATGGTTGAATGGTTCAGCCACCATGGTTCTAGGATTGTCTGTTGTACTGAGGAGTTTTTGGGGGTTGAGGCTAGCATGGGTGCAGGACAAAATGAATGTTTTATGAATGGCACGATTCTGCTTACATTGCAAGTAACTGGTCATCACTATGGCTTTACCCATGGCACATCCTTTTCATGGCGAAAGGTAGAAAGCAGCAGCACTTTTACCAGTCTGGCATACAAAGTGTGCATCATCTATGAGCTTTTGGCCTCTATCCAGATTTTGACCAGCAGCAGCAGTGGCTTGGTTCCATATCAAATGCTGATCAATGCATGGATTGTCACAGGATGCAATCCGAGAGATTCTCAAGTGAAGATATCATCATTCTAGCTTCAGACACCAAATGTGGCTGTTGGAAGTCAGCAAGCTACAGAAATATTTGGAGTACACTCTTAAAAGGAAAGTAAGGCAGGTTGACTTCAAGCTTGTTTGGAACTAACCAAACTGTGGCACATTCTTTGCCCCTCTCTTTCTGCCGTGAGGCCATGTTGTGTAAGCTCGATCACCACAGTGGGTGAACACAAATTTGATTCCTTTGACCTCAATTTGTTGGCTAGAGGTGGTATCTTGATGGTGTATGTGCCAGAGAATGAGCTTACGGAAGCCCACTGACTACAGATGAAAGGCTTCAACTTGGTTGGATTTGGACAAGTTGATGGAGGTCCACCTTCACATGGCGAACACACGCTTGGTTTCACTTTAGCAACAAGCACAGCCATCCTTACGCCTCATGGATTGTCCTCATCAGCATGCTTCAATTCAACGTACTGTCCTCTTCTGTACTTGGTTTTGCTTGATTGCAGAGGCATTAGATATAGTCTGTTTGTAATGGGGTGAGCAACTTTCAATACCTCCTAGTGCTCCAGCCTCCCAGAATAGCTACTCTCTAGTGAACCATCTGTCTGATGCTCAGACAACTAGTTTCACATTGAGGTTTAGAGTTCCAGAGGCTATGAAATGGGCTAAAAATGCTCCAGAAAATCTATTTTGTTCTGTTAGTTTATTTGGAGCCATTTGAAATGCCACAGTTGTGCAGCAATGCAGGCATAGGAGAAAATTTTCAATCCAGAAGTGATGTGCTGCTTGATTGGGACTGCTATGATGCAGAACTAGCAGCTCCATGTTCAGCAGCCTCAAGAAATTTTGGGTTCCTATGAAACAGGGACTAAGTTCTGTGTCAAATGTATGTCGACAGTTCCTTTGGTTTGCTCATTCTTGACTCTATGGAACTGACATAATTACCACCTTCAAAATTGGTTGTTGTGGAGTTTTCTTTGCAATCTCAGATATATGTCAGGCTTGTGTCTGAGCAGCTGGTGTCTGATTCTGTGACATGACTAACATGTCACTGAGAGAGTGCCATAAACATGGACGAGTAGGTCGGTGCTTTTCTGTCTATTCTGAGACCAAGCCTCTGCTGGCAATCAGAAACTGACAATCACACCAAACTGATGAAGGGCAATCACTGGTTGCAGAGCTCCTAGCAATTCCAATGTTCCCTGCTGGTTAGTCTGTGTTCTCTCTGGTTTCTTCTAGGAATTGTTACTCTTTTTTCTGCAATGGTTTTATTCTAGGCATGGCAGATTGTATGCACCAAACCAGTTTTCATGTTTTATTCAGGTTTTTTCCTAGATGAGACAATTGGTCGGCTGCTGGTTCCACTTTCAGTTTGTCCAGGTGCACATGTGATGTGAATCAATGGTGGGAAACATTGTAGCTATGTGAATCAATGTTAAGATGTCGTTGCATATCCGTTTTGTTGTGCACATGTATTACTATCTGTCAGACTTCAAACCCAAAATTATTCATGACATACGGAAGGCCTTCTTATCTTTGATTTCATTCCCAGGGATTCCCTATTAGAAAATATCCATTTGCTTTTTGCTTCAATACAAATAGTATCCAAATAGGATCTCCTGCTGCAAACTTGTTACAAGTAGTTGGTGGTAGTTGAGTTGGGTTCTTGACAATCAGTACCCTAGTCTTCAACAATCTTTATTGCATTCAACTTAGACTTAGGCTCTCTCCTCTTGTACTCCCACTTCCTCTCTCATTTGGTGTCTTTGTTAATAAACTTTGGCAAAGTCACGCAATGTGTCAAGCAGGTTTTTATTTATTTTCTATTTTCTATTTTCAAAATTTAGAATTTTTTTTTTAATAATAAAATCTTGTGGTTTTGAAAGTTTGACAAAAAATTTCAAGATTTTTGCAAATTTTTTCGAATTTACACTTAAAATTGAATTTCCTCATCTTTGTTGTTCTCACAGTGTGAAAATTATCTCCTCTCCGCACTCCTCAAGGCTGGTATCAAGTATTATTCAAAAACATGAAGTTTTTTCGGGGTAAGGGTTTATTTATTTGTTATCGGAATCGAATTCACTCTGAATAGTGAATAGTATCAGCTTTTTCATGTTTGAAAGGTGATTCCCAAATACGTGTATCTGGAGTCTCAGCTTTGTAGCATTTTCAAGATTTTTTGATCACACCAAAGGGCATCCATCGGAGGATGTTTGGATTGGTCCCAAGTTTTGTTTTATGTTAAGTTTTGAACTGTGGATTCATGCAGTTTGTAAGCGAGTACAATTGGATTGTGTGCATGTTTTACATGCGTGTGTGGTTTTTAGTAGTTTCAATAGTTTTGGGTGCCAATCTAGTAGTGTGTGCATGCATGACACATCAAATAGGATCAAGTGATCAAGAGATATGGGTTTGGTTCTCTCCTCCATCATCTGCAACCTTGAGAAAAAAGGACGGTTTTGTTCAAAATTCAAAATGGGTTTATTTTACTCTTCTTAACTCAATTACCAAGATGAATGATTGAAGATCACTTTGCCCCTTCCTTTGGGATCTAGTCAACTAAGCATGTAAGCGAGAGTTTTCGTTTGTAATTCAGTTATCATCTTCGGGATGAGGGCCAGAGTGAACCAGCACTCACTAGTGCACCAGTTTGACCCTGATGTCCATAGCATGGGCTGTAGTAACCCAACATTGTAACACAATCAACCTTTTTTGGGCTGCTGACCTTTGATCCTTTTCATTTTTTCATTGTTTTTTTCTCAACCTTGACCATACTACCCTCCAACATAATCACCCTAATTCCCTAGTTACCCTACTGACCTAGCTACATTATTGACCTACATTTTGGCTCTACATACCAACCCCTTGCCTACCTATTCTTTGTTTTTTCATGGCTTAAACCTTT
>Ga0209208_10002218_pt1 | contig 27782 bp, 20 predicted proteins | sample S1TSphfallax_3_FD_187694 | JGI IMG/M metagenome (GOLD analysis project Ga0209208, IMG submission 187694) | Host-associated microbial communities from peat moss isolated from Minnesota, USA - S1T2_Fd - Sphagnum fallax MG (SPAdes) (version 2) | ecosystem: Host-associated > Plants > Peat moss >...
CTATAGCTCACCATTATATGCTCATTGAAACACACACCATTTCTTACATCCAACAAGCTAGCCACGAATGGATAAAGGGAAATGAGGAAGAGACAGCTTATGCCCAAGCTACTCAAAGCTTGAGGGTAGTTCCTACTGACATTCAACATGGACCAAAGGTTTTACAAAGCAGGCCATGAGCCCTTGGTCAAAGCTTTGTCTAATTTTGAGAACATGGAAAGCCATGGCTAACCAATTAAGCCAGTACTCTGTCAGTTGATCACTTGGACACCACCTAAGGAAGGTATTACATTACTAGAGCTCTTTGGTGGTATTGGTATAGGTCTCGAAGCCCTACTATAGTCAGGGATGGTTGTTCGGAGGTATTTTTATGTAAACATTGATCCTATGGCGACATCAAGAATGATGGAGCTCATAACCAGATTTCCACAACAATTTGTAACCACCACATGGAAGGCGAGTTTCACATTCTTGCCCTCTGACATACAATTAATTCAAAAGAAGCATATGGAATTACTTGGCTGCGTGGACCTCATCATTTCAAGTTGGAAATGTCAAGGATTTTCAACGGTTGGATTTGGAGAAGGCTTCAATGACACAAGATTCGGTCTTTTCACGAACATGGTATGATTGATCACTTCGACTCAATCCATTTCTCCTATGCTTGGTTATGTAATTGAAAACACCCCTTTTCAACTTGACCAAAGGGAAAAAGTCCAAAAGCATTACATGTTGGTTAAACATTACCTTGGAGAACCGCTCCTACTTGATGTGGCACAACGTCGTTCTTATGCGCACCGGTTGCATAACTGGTGGACCAACTTCGCGCCACTTTCAGTTTTGTAATTGGCTCTGATATACACCATCAGAGACCCAACCTATAGGTTTCTCACATATTGGATAATCACAGCTCATGCCAACCAGTTACAAGGCAAGAGAAACCTCCTTGGTTTCTAGCGAACACAATAGGAAAACCAAGAGGTGCTTAGCCCATTTTTGTCTCCTTCCTAGGAGCACACACCTTTTAGGGAGATGGACCAAGCTTGGTGTATAATCATGCTTCAAGCACTTAGGATGAACCAAGCCCAGAAGGAAGAGAAAGGGTTATGGGGTTCCAAACGGCACTACTAGTCACACCAAGGTGACTAAATTGGAACGTAATGCCCTACTAGGGAAAGGCATGAACCTGAATTCACTTACATAGTTGTTAATAACCTGTGTATTTTTTCAAATGTACACAACACTAGCAATGATTCAATCAACTTGAAATTTTGGCGATGCAACTACATGGCACCCCAATTAGGTACACTTGCCTATCTTCAACACTCTACATTTCATTCTTAGTGTTGGGGGGGAGGGGGTACCATGTAATTTGACTCAAGTTGTTTCTAATACACTTGGAGGTACATCAGCTTCTAAAGAAACAATTATGACCTTCTACGAATCTGCAAAGTTGAATAATGGAGAACCCAATACACCAGGCTCTTCAAACACACTTTTTAACTCTGTTCCATGTGTTTCCAACTACCCTTTCATTATGGGGAACTAGTTCACTAAGAAGGTGATAGACCAGGTCACATATTTGTAATTAAGTATGAAAATGTGTTCACATTCTCAATAAAAGGCTTATGAAGGTGTAAGACCATGCAGTTCTCTATAGACCTTATAAATGAGACACCCATCTATTGAAAGAGGCATAGGTTGAGTAAGCATGAGTGGGAACTAATAGATGAAAGATGTAAAGAACTCCATGAAGTTGGTTTCATTCAACCATCAAGTTTTGATTCCGCAACCAATACAATAATGCCAACAAAGAAGGATTTAGCTAGATTATGGACTAAGAAAAGGATGTGCAGGGATTATAAGCATTTGAACCTAATTACACCTCAAGATGGGTACCCCATGCCCATCCTTGAAGAATTATTTGATAGCATTGGAGATTCAAACATCTTCACAATTATGGATCTAAGGCAAGGCTTTAACCAAATTGTGCTCGCTACGAAGGATCGTAAGAAATCTACATTCCATGGAAGTAACAAATTGTGGGAATGGCTTGTGATGCCTTTTGGATTGAAGAATGCACATTTCTTCTTTTAGCAAGTCATGGACCAGGTTCTTGAAAGGGTCGCTTTCCTAAAGTGTTACATAGATGACGTCCTAGTGCATAGCAAAGGACTCCTGCAGCATTTGGCTCATCTTAAATAGTTATTTAAGAAGCTCCATGAAGTCAATATGAAAATCCATCCTAAAAAGTGTGAGTTTGCTATGACCTCAGTAGTTTACCTTGGACACAAAATCTTGCCAAATGGTATGGTTCATTGGTCCAAGGTAATAGCCATTTTGGAGATGCCCAATCCTATTGATGTTCACACTTTGAAGAGCTTCATCGGATTATGTAATTACTACATGATTTATGTCCAAAACTTTAATACTATTGTTCATCCTTTCTATGCATTGTTGAAGAAGGATGTTGCTTGGACATGGAGTGAAGAGGCTCATGAAGCTTTCAACATACTCAAGGAAAAGCTTTCAGAGTTCTCCATTATGAAGAGACCTGATTTCAACAAACTTTTCATTCTACACACTAATTAGAGTGCTCTTGGTATTGGTGCTATTTTTGGCCAACTTGATGACGAAGGCAAGGAATATGTTATCACTTATGCATCCCAAAACAACAAGAAGGTTGAAAACAACTATTCTTCATACGAAGGGGAGTGTCTTACTGTTGTATGGGTCGTCATACATTTCAAGCCCTATCTTTATGGCACCAAGTTCACTTTGTATACTGACCACCGGCCTATCAAATGGTTGATGACCAACGACAAGCTTACTGGTAAGTTAGCTTGTTGGGCACTTATACTTCAAGAGTATGAGTTCAAGGTTATTCACCAACCTAGTATTACACATCAGAACGCACATACCATGTCGCGAAGACCCCTCACTACCTCTAAAGATTTTTCAAAAGTCAGGCAAAACTTCGACTAGATTCCAACAATACATGTATTTTATGCATCTACTTATCTTGCACTACTACAATGTAACCTGGTTGAACATCCCATTACGGATATGTGGTAGGACTTGGACACTCTGAAGTTTTTTCAGCATGGGGAATACCCTCCCCAAGTTACATCAAGTCAACGGGATGGCATACAAGAGCGTTCTAAACACTACTCATGGAAGGACAATCACCTCGTCCGATGCTTACCATAAGGCAATAAAATGGGTCCTCCACCATAAGAACGGTATGGTCTTATTCAAAAAATACACTTAGAGCTTGGACATTTTAAAGTCAAACATACTTATAGCCTTCTCACTCCTCATTACCATTGGAGAGGTATACATGTTCAAGTCCAAAATGTCATTGCTAGGTGTGAACAATGTGATAAAGTGAGAACTTCCTTTTTTTCTCGACAGCTCACACTTTTTCCACTCCCTATTTAGGGCATGTTCTATCGTTGGTCATGTGATTTAATTGGAGAATTACCATAGACCTCCAGGGGTAATGTGTACATCATGATTATGATTGAACATTTTTCAAAGTGGGTCAAGCTTATTGCGTTGCCAAACAAGTCATCACATAGCACCAGCCAAGCTTTCTTACAACATGTCCTAGGTAGGTTTGGGGCTTGTGTTGAAACCTTACTGATCAAGGAGCAGAATTCAGAGGAGAATTCCAAGACCTACTTGACCATGCTCTCATTGACCATTGCCGGATTTCAAAGGATCATCCCTAAGCTGACGGCTTTGCAAAGAGGATGGTTCAGACATGCAAAAATGTACTTCGAAAAATTTGCCTCACTAGGAACAAAAACGATTGGGACCTGGCCCTACCTCACACGGCCATGGGTTACAAGATGTCCAAACAGGCTTCTTTGTCTCATTTCTCTCTTTATTTTCTACTTTTTGGGAGACATCCCATTCCACCCTCTTCCATTGTTGCTCACATGGACTAGATTGTGGATTTGGACTCCCCAACCACTTGGGCTAAGGTTATCGCAGAGAAGGTTGCTCTATTCAAGAGGGTTATGCCCATGGCCATGGAGAATTTGTCCATTGCACAACATCGAGACACCTTACGATATGCACACACACGAGGTGGTAGTTACAAACTTAAGGTGAGACAATTTGATGTTGGTGACTTTGTGTATCTCCAGCGACAACCTAATGATACTCTAGACACTTCTTTTAGTTGCACTATCTTGAGGATTAAGGCGATTAAGCCTTCAGGGGTGTTAGAGTTATAAGGAGCTGACGGACGCACAATTTGAGATCATTCCAAAAATTGTGCACCTTGCCACCTGCCAAACTTGGATCCTACCATCATCACGTTAACTTGGATTCCTCCACTTGACTATCCATGTTAGGTATGTCAAAGGACAGACAATGTTGATTAAATGTTACTTTGCGATAATTGTAATGGTGGATACCATTTATTTTGCCTCAAGCCGGAACTCATTCAAGTTCTTATCGGCATTTGGTATTGTTCATCAAGTTCTCCTACAACACCTTGATTACTCAAACCATGCCACACTTTTTCCGGCTCAGGTTTGGGGGGGGATACATGAAACTTTCATTTCAGCCTTCTCTTGTGCATTATATATATATGTGTGTGCGTGCATTCCTTTTTGGTTAATTAGTTTCTACCTTTGACTGGTTTTAGTCTTTTTGTTTAGTAAAGTTTACTATGGATTTACACCTTTACGACACCGTACATCATGAAACTACACGTCACAACAAATATGGTTAACATGCAATTATATTTTACAATACATTTTTCTTAAAAATGGAACATCCCTCATAGAACAAAATGTCATTTTAGACATTAATCAAACATGAAGTGATGAATTTTATTTTATTTTTTCCTTTCTACAAGCCAAAGGAAAATCAACGCATAAACAATTAGGCACTATGGGGTGGTTGCAAGATAGGGTGACTCATTTTTAGTGGATGTAACATTTCCAAAAGTTCATGTTTTAACATTTAAATGGAATTTTTAAAAAAAATCATTGTTAAATGTTTAGTGTGGAGGGAGTGTGAATTATGTAATGATTAATGAACTAACAAGGTTCAAATAAACAAGAGCCCAACTAAAATATTTTAACATACATGTGCTAAGAAAAACATTAATCTAACAAAACATGATTAAGACAAAAACTTTTGAGCATAAGGTTCAAATTTAATCATTCAAAAGTCCATAGTTATTTGTTAGTTTAGGTTATTTTGTTACATTGATGATTTTACCATATTATGTTTGTGCCAGTGGAATACAATACATGTTGTAAAAAGTTCATTGTGACAAAAAGTGGATTTTGAATGAATTCATTGGTGATAGTGAACATGACCTAGTGGGAAAATGGTGAATTCATTAGTCTAGTGAACATGGATTAATGAATTGCACTCGCATTTTATAGTAGTGATGGTAGAAGTGAAAAAAGGTAGAAGGAAGAACTTGGGGGCATGTTCCCTAGCTTTGTGACTAAGGATAGAAAGGTGTGTGAAAGTTCTAGGATTGGGACTAGGATGAAATGACATGTTCACAAGCACCTCACAAACAAATCACTTACACAAACCAAACCATGCAAATGGTTAATGGAGAATGGAGCAAACTTTGGGTCATGGACTTGCCTTGGATTAACTACGTTCACACATGCAAACTTGAGAAAAACCATCACCTTCCTCCCTATAGTATACTTTGCATCTCACTATTGGAACTAAATTGAAATGACTTTTTGTTTCAAGACTCCCAAGTAAATTACCTACATTTCCAAGTCATGAATCTCACAACTTAATAAGCTCATAATTGTTTCATATGAATTCCAATTGAGTAGCTTCTAATCACAAAGTCATAGCCTTCAAAAAAACATTGGGTTTTGATGTTGTTATTAACTTTTTTTTATCCATAATTTCTAGGTCCTAACTCCAAATGGGAATGCAAGTTTGCTTTCAATATCTATGTTTTGATCAGAGTTTTCCTATGGTATAAAGAAATTTCAATTTGTGCATATTTTACCCCTTGCACTTTTGTCCCAAAAAATTGGAACATTTTAGAATTCTCAACTTCCAAATTGGGAATTCATTCCAAAAGCCCAAAAAAATGCTTCCTTTTCACTCTCCAATGTTTTAGTCCTTTTTATTGCTTTAATATATTCCTAACCCATTTTTTTTTGCCTTCCCCCAACCTTGGTCACAAGGTGAAACCTATGGTCACAATATCTATAATCTATTAAGTTGATAAAAATAGCAACCAAATTCAATGTAAAATTGTTATAGATTCAATGTTTTTACTTGAATGATTAAAAAAATTCTTTAGTATTGTGTATTGTAAGTGTAAATTGAAACCAAATTTTTTAAGTGCAAGTTGTAACTTTTGAATTCTATTTCTTGGAATGTAACATTTGTTTCAAATATATATCAAGTATGTTCTAACATGGAGAAAATTAAAACATTCAATTCCTTGTTTGAATATACAATGGTTTTTATACTCTTAACTTAATACATATTTATTTCATTGAATTTTCATTGAGTTAAAAAATATGGTACATTTTATTCAATTATTAATTCAATTATAATATAGGGTATAGAATAATATGAATTAATGGATTATAAAATTAAGGTGGCTTTAATATGTATATATTAAAAAATAAGATAATAATAGGATGATAAAAAATAAGTTGGACAATTATCTAATACCCCCCGCATAAAAATGACATTTGACACACGTAAATCCCAACTTCACTATGTGTCCCCCCCGGGGAACAAGCATCACACAAAAAATCCCTAACAACGACCTAGTGAAGAACATCACAAAACCAATCACCTCTCCTACAAAAAAAAGAAAATCACCAAAAAACTGATTCACAATTTGCCCTTCGATATATTTCTATAATATTTACACATTGCAACAAGTGGTCCCATCCAACACAATATGCAATAGTTAGTTGTTTTTTACAATAAATGTGTAACATTGGCAAATGCAAGCGAAAACCCTACCTCCATTCCTAGAAACAAAAACCCATTGAAATGATGATCAATGGCAGAACTAGTACTTGTTGAAAAAGGAAAATTGTAATTGTTTTTAACAGGGTTTATGTCAACATATGTAAATATGGTTGAATTTTGGACCAAGGATTTGCAGCTAAAGAGATGTACACAACTATTTCAAATCAAAATTGCTATTCCAAAGAATTCCTAACCAAAAGAAAGAAGAAACATTGGTGATGCAAAAAATCCGAAAGGTGTTCACATTTGATTGGAACCCTTCTCTGTCTGCCTCTCAGTTTGTCCCTTGAGAACACATATGGGATAAGGCCAAATGTGAAACGGGATATTGCTACTGAGGTTCCGTTGTGCCCCTGGATCTGGCCTCTGAGTACAGGCCAAAAGGATGTAACTAACCGTGTTCCCTTGTGCCCCTAGATCTGGCCGCTGGCCAGAGGCCAAAACGAGGTAACCAACCTTGGCCCCGTGTGCCCTGGATCTGGCCCCTCTGCAGAGGCCAAAACGAGGTAACCAACCGGGGTCCCGTGTGCCCTGGATCCTTACCCTGGACAGAGGCCAAAGCGAGGTGACCAACCTTGGTCCCCGTTGTGCCTCTGGATCTGGCCCCTCGAGAGATGCCAAAACGAGGTATCCAACCGTTTCGGGATGTGGGAAGGGAGAGAGACGCGGAGATGGTGAGATGAGAGGAAGGAAGGGCGACGACGATGCGAAGCTCACGAGCGAAGCTCATCGCCGGCGATGGCCAAACGACAGGATTCCTGGCGCAAGAAGGCAGCGGAGGAGGCTGAGAGCTTCTTGTCGGGAGCCAGAGGTGCAGAAAGAGTTTTTACGCGAGTCAAATCCGAGAAGCAGGGACCCAAAGACACGGAATCGCGAGGAGGAGTGGACGTGGTGCAGTACCAGAGCTTGCACAACCAGCAGCAGCAGCAGCAGTGGCGGGGGGATCCGTCGCCCAGGGACAGGACGGAACTCGCCACGGGGCCGATGAACGAGTCTCTTCTGATGAAGTCGGAATCCGGTGGAGTTATGATGATGGCGCAACCGCAGCAGCAGCAGCAAACCAGGGCCAGTTTCTGGCAGGCTTTTGCGAGGACGACTAGCGAGAATCAACTGGGACTTTTGCAGTCGCGGGCTCAAGCGGTTGTATGCACGGACCTCCGTGGCAACATCACATCTTGGTAAGATTATGAACAAACCCCGAGAGCGGCCGGTCGTAGGGCTCAGGATGTTCTTGCAACTGCTTATACCCTGCTGATTGTATCTGGATGCTATTCACTGTTATCTGACCAGATGTAAGGGAGTATCCCCGAGTGAAGGATGATGGCAATTGTCTTCGTACCCTGGCGTTTGTCTGTGTTATAGTTAGAGGGGGAGAGAGAAAGAATTCGGCCTCCTGTTGTAGTCCTACCACAAGCGTTGAGCTCTGACAGGGAGGCAGTGGTAGCTTGCAGCTGAAGATGCACACACTCCTTGGATACAGAGTTATTCTGCTTCCCTTGAGTCCAGTTGGAGGAAGTGCATAATCCTAATGCAACTAATGCCTTCGTTGCTATGCTGCAGGAACCAGGGTGCAGAGTCATTGTACCAATGGAAGGCTGAGGAGGTCCTAGGGTTGAACATCGTTGAAATCCTCATTCCACCAAATTTGAGGAAGGCTGCATGGGAAGTTCTTTCACGTGTTAGAAATGGGGAGTCATGGTCGGGCCTTCTCTTATGCAAGCGCAAAGATGATGGTTTATTGGAAAGAGTGTTTACCAAAACACCTATCATCAATGATGAGCACCACATCATTGGTGTCATTGCAATTGATGTTAGTACCCTGCCTCCAGCAAAAAGCAGTAGTACTTTGAAGCAAAGCTCTCTGGGCAAGGAGGAGGGAGCTGTGGAGGGAGGCACCTCAGGGGCATCCTTGTTAAAAGCTGCAGGCTCTGAATCACCACCAATTCAGACTAGTGATGAGTCTCCTGGAAGCAGCCTTCTGGTAAGTGAAACCTTTCAGATTTCTCACTATCCCTAGCTTGCTTTCTTCCAAGCTTTGCTTCTCTGGCAATCCAATTGTGAGAATGAATGTCATTTTTGTGTACTTGGACTTGATTGTGACTGTTTTTGTCAAATTCTACTTAGGGCTTTTGGAAAAAAGGATTTTCAGTGGTATCCTCCAAAGTCGTAGAGCCAAGTCCCAAGAGGGAGCAGTACCCGGAAAAAGAGTCAGGCACTCTCTGAGGTCTTGTGCTCTGTGTGTACCCTTCGGGAAGAGACTCTTAGTCATACAAGCTTTAACTATCATCTTATGCTACATTCCCTGGAGTCTGCCAAGAATTTCTGTCCATTGAGGTTTTGTGACCTGGAGTGTTGATCTGGTACATGCCCTGTCAGTAGCTGCCACTTGTTGCTTGGTCCATAGGGGTTTACTGACCTCCTCTGTGGTGGTCTATGCTGAATTCCCTGGATGTTCATGCAAACCTTTTCTTTGGGACTATTAGATTTTGTTACTGTTACAGATAGATGCTTCACAAGGTCTACTTCAGTTGCAGATTCCATGTGTATAATATGGTAGTTTGAATTGTGCGAATGGTTGAATTGAAATAGAAACTGGAGCAGAGCTCGGTTCAGCAGATTCTTCAGAAGCTCCAGGTTGGAAGGGCAAGCAGGTGGGAGACTGATGACGTGCCCAAGAGGCAAAACTCCTGGGACTCTGAACATGAACTGATGTCCCCAGATCATCTTCCAGAACACCAGCAGACACCAAATGGCTCATCTCATAACTCAATGCAGAAGAATGAGCTGCAGTCAGGGAGTGATGCCAAAAGTGTTGGTGGGGTGTCACCTCCTCTTATTGCAGCTGTCCATGGATCTGGGCCTTACACAATGGGGCAAGAACTTAGGACTGAAGTGTCTATGACACCAAGAGAAAGTGCAGTAGCCTTGGCATCACAGGAAGTCTTTACTGAGAGGAACAGATGGACAGGTGCTGTGGGAGCAATGAACTTCCAGCAAGCTGAGGAAGACTACCAACTCCAGTTGGCAATTGCACTACGGGTTGCAGCAGAAGCAGCAGCAGTGGATGACCCAGGTTTGTCAGCTGCTTCTAGAGGTCTACATGGAAACACGAGAAAGATGCCAGGTGTCCACACTGTAGAGGCAACTGCTTACCGATTTTGGGTGAGTGCTTTGTCCCTGTATTCTGTGTCATAAGGTTTCACTGTTTTCATGATACTATTCTTTGCTGGAGACTTACCATTCATGGTGGCATTGTGATTTGGATGTGATGGTATGGCAGGTGAGCAACTGCCTGGGCTATGATGATCGTATTGAGGATGGCTTCTATGAAGTTTGGGGCATGAGCCCTTATGTGTGGTCTATGTGCACTGATAATAATGAGCTTGGTCGGATACCTCCATTGGCAGCACTGCAGAGTGTCAACACATCAGAATCATTTGAGGTTGTGTTGGTAGATAGAAATGATGACCCAGATCTTCGGGACTTGGAGGACAAGGCTGTGGGTCTTGCGTATGATTGCCAGGAAGTTTTAGACTTGGCCACTAGGTTGGCTCAGATGGTTGCAGATTTCATGGGGGGTGCTGCAGCCTCAGACGATGAGTTGCTGGAGGCATGGCATGCCAACACAACCAAGATGACACAGCGTATAGGCAGCATTGTCCTTCCTATTGGAGTATTGAGGCCTGGCCTGGGTAGACATAGGGCTTTGCTCTTCAAGGTAGTGGGTGTCTAATCTTTTGCTTTCTACTTGCATGCACTATATAAATGATGGTTCTTCTGTCAGGTTGTGTATTCTTTGGGCAATTTTGGAAAGGAGGTCCTGATGTCCTAACACTTGTATTTTAGTTTTCAGGTAATGGCTGATAGTGTTGGGTTGCCATGTCGCCTTGTGCGGGGAAGATCCTTCAGTGGCAAGGAAGAGGGTGCACTGGTGGTTGTCAAGGTTGGGGATGACAGGTACTAGTATTGCAAAATTCTTCCTTTGTTTGACTGCTAATCAATGTAGATGTATTAGGCCTAGGCATATTCCCTTGGTCTTTGGATCTACTTTTTGTCTACACTGGATGGTGTGAGTGTTGTTTTCTTGTAGCAAGCAGTCTGTGAGTCCATTTTTTCCTAATTAAAGAGTTGGTCTTGCCTTCTTTTTCAGGGAGTGGATGGTTGATCTCTTAGCAAATCCAGGGAAGATAATGGCCCCTGATGCTCGGTTAGCTTCACCACCCACTGTTATTGCATCCCCTTTGCAATTTGAGCGACCTAGCTCATTTGCAACTAGTAGCATACTGAACTGGCGAGATGAGTTTGGGTTACGGGACCTTTCAAATAGTGGGGGAGAGGCAGGTAGACCCAATTCTGAGCTTGCTGCAAGTAGTTCTGTTCCAGTTGCCAAAGCTGCAGCAGCTGATTCAGGCAAGGTTGGACATGGACACTCTCCACATAGTACCACACAACAGGCAAATGATGTATCCCCAGGAGGAGGAGGAGGCATGCAAGGTGGGAATCATTACAATGAAGACTATCATCCAAGGCCATCTGGCTTAAACCAGGAGAATGCAAAAGGAAGGGTATTAGGTGATGCGTCAATGGCTGGGCAATCAGAGAATGCTAATATTGGCAGAATAAATGACAAAGGAGTCTCAAGTAGCCCAGAAGAGGATTCAAGTAGGTATTCAAGACAGAAATTGATGGAGCGTGCAGTGGCATTTGCAAAGGAGTATGAGATTCCTTGGGAGGATTTGATCATGGGGGAGCCAATAGGACAAGGTGTGTATGCTCTGATTCTGTTCTTCAGCGTTTTGTTTACCTTTATGGGAACTTCAGAAGGGGACAACCTGTGCAGGTCAGATTGACTAGCCTACATTTGTTTCATAGACCTTGCTGAGTGGCTGAAGTTGGTGTTGATATGAAGCTTGTGAATGAGGGTTGTGGACTCTGATTCCAGGTTCACAGTGTAGCTTGTGTCACAGTGACATGTGACTTGTGGATTATGATGCAGGCTCCTATGGAAAGGTTTACCGTGCCGACTGGCAAGGCTCGGTGAGTTAGAGAAATGATTTTGTTCCTCAAAGTTTTGAAGTGGCCTGCTTGCCTTGTGGCTCTCTTGTTTATTGTCTTGGCTCTAATTGAGTTGGGGTTGGTAGTCTATCAAGGTGATGGCAGGCAAAGAATAAGCAGTGCAATTTCTCTCATGTTAGGAGATGCTTAATTTTACATGTATACATATGCTTATCTGCTTTTTTGGTGGCAGGATGTGGCTGTGAAAGTGTTTCTAGATCAACATGTGAAAGCCGAAGCGATTGAGGAGTTCAAGGCTGAGGTGTGTTTGTCTTATCCTCCATGTCAACTTCACCTTCACATGTGTGGTCATGTGCAAATTGTTGCTCTGTGATCTTTGCATTCTATCAGAAATGTGTCCATGAGATATGTGCTGATTTGCATCCTGCATCTTGACTGTAGGTGGCCATTATGCAGCGATTACGACACCCCAATGTTGTTCTCTTTATGGGAGCTGTTACAAATCCTCCCAACCTATCCATTATCACTGAATTCTGCCCAAGGTGATTTTCTTGCCATGTATGGGTCACACATGTTCTTCACTACCACAGGGAAGGCATGTTCCAAAGCTTCATGAAACCCAGATTGGCTTCAATGGGTTACAGTATTACAATTGCAGCAGCTGAGTGGATCAATAATACACAATATCTGCATGGTTTCCAACTTTGCTTTCATCAATTGAAGCAACTATGTGCCTTGTGATTGGTTTGCAGAGGGAGTCTGTATAGGTTGCTGCATAGGCCAAATCGGGAGTTAGATGAGAAAAGACGGCTCCGCATGGCATTGGATGTGGTGAGTTCCTGTTAGATGTACATACAGGGGTTGGAGGAGGCAATGCCTATTCAGGGACCTGGTTTTCTGGCACAAGAATCTTGTTTAGTGCTATCCTTGAGACTGTTGACAGCGTCCTGAATGGATACTGAGCATGTTGGTCATTGGGTTACAGTGATTTTTGTGTGTTGGAATCATAGGTTTGAGGTTTTATTTGCTGTTTGCAGGCAAAGGGAATGAATTACTTGCATCGCAGCTCACCACCTGTGGTACACAGGGATCTGAAGTCCCCAAATTTGCTAGTTGACAAGAACTGGACTGTTAAGGTCAGTGCTTTCAGCAAGCTAAGGTGCAGCTTTGACTTCAGCAATCGAAACATTAGTGCTGGGGAGCAGTTTCTTAACGAGGCACCACTTGTCCTTGTAGACTTCATCCTTTGTGAGTCTGTGAAGAGGGAAGGCAAAGAATGTTGGTAAGCAGCTGACTGTGAGGATTTTGTGCAGGTCGGTGACTTTGGACTGTCTCGGCTCAAACACAATGCGTTCTTGTCTTCGAAGTCAAGTGCAGGAACAGTAATATTTTGATACCTCTACTTCTCTGTCGCTCCATTTGTATGCCTTCTCAGTATCCCACTGAGCTTGTGTGAATAACAAATGTCCATGGCCATTGTGATATGTAGGGAAAGATGTGAATACCACCTTCTAGTTGTCTGTCATTGTTTGTCCACTGATGACTGAGTATTAGGGTAGGAATGTCATCAAGCCTGGATGGCAATTGTGTAAGGCAGGGACTAGTGAGTAGCAACCAGAGTTTTGACACTGGTGTTTTATCATGCAGCCTGAGTGGATGGCACCTGAAGTCCTTCGAAATGAGCTCTCTGATGAGAAGTGGGTGACACTGTTTCTTGTTCAAACTTAAAGCACTTGCAATTTGCATGTCTGACATGGAACAACTCCTTAAATATCCAGCACTGAGCATAATGTTCAGTTGATGCTTTGTGGCTATGGAGCTGAATGGAGGTGGAAACTGTTGACAATAGATGTCTTTGACATGGCAGTTACACATAGCTCATTGGACTTTGCAGCCATATACTCTGTAGACTGGTTGACCAGAAAAATGTTGGTCGGCATGATTGTTAAGTATAGCTTCCCGAATCACCTGTGTGGATGCAGGTCAGATGTGTATAGTTTTGGAGTAATTTTGTGGGAGCTTTCAACTCTTCAACAACCATGGGCTGGCATGAATCCTATTCAGGTATAAGCCCTTCCTTGTCTGTTTGGGTATCCTGTGGGTTTTGTGAGAGTGGTTCAAATGAGTTTTTTGCAATGGCCTTGTGTGTCTGTCTATTGATTTCACAGAGTTGCTATCCTTGCACATGGGTTTCAGGTTGTAGGTGTTGTTGGCTTCCAGCACCGAAGGCTTCCCATTCCTGAGGATGTTGATCCAGCAATTGCCAATATCATACAAGCATGTTGGCGCATGTATGTCTTATGCTTTTCCTGTGTCTGCGATGCTTATTATGCTTGTACTTATGAATATTGTAGCTAATAAGACCATGCACTCCAGTCATCCTCCAATAGCACTTTTATGGCCACACACAGCCTTGGTAGTCCCAGGTGTGGGTGCAGTTCTACAGTAGTATGTGAAGTGAATGTCGTGTTGGTGGTGGTGGGTTATCAGGGACCCAAGACAGAGACCAACATTCTCTGAAATTATGAATGAGCTGAAAGTTATGACCAGGCCAGTGACATCACCACTTACTCAGAACTCAGGATGAAAGGTTAAAGAAGCCCTCCCCATAATATGGGGACTAGACAGACAAGATTGGCACTTGTCAGCACAACCTTATTTTACACAGGTGAGCTTTGCTTTGTCTGTTCCGATTTTGTCCTCCAATGATTAATCTACTCTACCCTTTGTTGGAGGATAGGCACAGCAAGATGGTAAGAGGATGACAAAACATTTTAGGTTTTGGCAAAGAAGCTTCTATCACTTGTATTTCAGATTCATTCAAATTGAACCTTGGGTTTCTACTTCTGGGATGCATGGCTCTTAAAAATCTATAGGTTCAGGGTTTATGGTCACAGCAGGGTAACAAAACCCAATGCCTTGGTGCTGCAGAGTCAGTGGTGGATCATTTTGAGGTACCTTCTTGTTCTTATGTTGGTGATCTATTGTGTATGGTCCAATGAATTACCTTGGCTTGTTTGCACTGTAAGAAGCTAAGTTATCCATAACCTGTTCCATGCTGCCATGACTTGTCTAAAAGAATGGTATGTCAAGGAATGTTTCATCAACATGGATTTTGCTTATTTGATTGGTTCCCTTAAATGTCCTTAAAGACTAGAGACACCACGAATAGTCGTAGGAGACACAGTCATCAGCACAAGGAAAGTTTGCATGCAGTCAATAGTCTCAGGCAGTCTGCCAACATCTCTCCTTCTATAACTACCTTACTGTTCTATGAATGGATGATACACATTATTGTATTGTGATGGATAGTTTTTGGATTTAGTAAAGTTTCTTTTGCTGTTGAGCTAGCCTTGTATACATACACCTTATGCTTGAAACATTGTTCAATGTTGTGATTGTTGAGGGATATGATACAGAATTATGTGCTTGAGGATTACCTTTCAATTTGACTAAAGCACCAATCAGACTTCTTGTTAAATGCAATTTAAGGCGGTGTGAAGAAATACAAGGTTAGTCACCAATTCACACTAACAATGCTAAATAACATTAAAACCTAGGTGTCATTGGATGTTAGTTGTTATCTTGGCGTTAATGCAGTGGTAAGCCAGATGTAAGCTACCACCAAATCTTAAAGAATCCAAAATATTTTGGATTAAGGAATTTAATTACTTTAAGCTTGATTGAATCTAGGTTGTGATATAAATATAGGTTGAGGTTGGGATGTCCCTGCGGTGATATAAAGAGGGGAAGCCCAATTCTAAAATTTTAACAACTTTTGAGAAATTGATTTTTTCACAGACCAATTAGATCCCCAAACGTATACTTAAAAAAAAATTAAAATTCTTTGAATGAGCCTAGTACGATAGGAATCAAGTTTTTTTCTCTGTTCTACTTAAATACATAAATGATGTGAAAAGAAATTACTTTTGAATTGACATGTTGCTTTGCCCTAAAAGCAAGTGTGAAAAGCATATCTCTCAACAAGGTACCAAGGACCATAAATAAATATCCCGTGTTTTTAAATCCAAGTTGTATTGGGTAATATCACTCTATTATGATTGAACATTCGAGAGTTTCTTGATTAACACATGATTGCATATGTGAATAGTGGATTATGATAACTAAAGGTGAATATTTTTTAGCCTTTTAGTTAAGAAATGATAACATTATGCCATTGTGTAAATGCACCTTGGCACTACTTAGTAGTAGGGTGATTATTACATAAATGTCACATGACATTTTGTTAATGGTTAATTAAGCATTAAGACTCCTATCACTAGAGGTCCTAACACTAAGTGTGAAGGCACTTTATACATCAAACTTTCTAGTAATATATCTTGGGCCAATGGTACAATTAACCAATGTTGATATCAAAAACAATAATGTTTGTGCAATGAAATATGCATTGTTTCAATCCTATGATTGTAACATTTAGTATCATTGATGGGAATCATTTGTTGATCATGATGATTGACTTTCAAATGAGGTTTTTGAAAGGTTATATTGAAATTGGTAGGTTGAACAATTGATAGTAAGGTCTATATGTGAATTTGTATAATTGTAATAATCTTTTTCTTTATGATCCACTTTTAGTAATTTGACAAGGATTGGAATTGTCTTTTTTTTTTGTTCATCTTTGTATTGTAACAACATTGATGAGTATCCCTAGATAGACCCAAATAGATTTTTTCATTAAATGGCAACACTTTTGTACATGACCATTAATCTTGTTGCTAGTATATAGACTTGTGATGCCATTTGCCCCCACAACTAGGGCAAAGTTTGGTGAAATCTTTTCGAATAAAAAGGAATTTTTGCTAATTTCAAGCAATGTCACCACTTGGTGATTTTTCCCCCAAAAAAATGATTAATTGGAATCCATTTATTCAGGTATTTTGTAAGTTTTGCTCATAAAGAAAAGATTAAACATTGATGTAAAATTTGAACATAAAATTTTGCTTCAAACTTGACCCAATACGTGAGTGAGATTTGCAATGAAATGAAGTACTTGTTTGTTGGATCTACCCCTTTATGGTGTAAAGACTATGTGTCTAGATTTGAAATAAACATTCATTCAAAATCAATAAAAGGTTTTGAAGAGATAAACATGTTTTTTGTGATACGAATTTGTTTATTACTTATGTGTTCAACATATCAACACTTGAAATTAGTGTCCAACCCAAATTCCATAATGTTTATATTATACTAGAATTTCACAAACAATCACATGAAATTGGGCTAAAGCCACCATTGCAACAATAATGGTAACAATTAGAGGAAAATGTAACAAGGCATATCAATTATGAATTGTTAATGGATTCATATAATGTGATTAGGACATTGTTTAACTTGAAGTTTATAATCATAGAGAATATGAACAACTTGTTAGGTCTTTCAATGTAAGGCATTTTGTAGATAGTGTTGCTAAAAAATATTGTGACAACAAGCTTTGGAGATCATTTCTTGAAATGTGATTCTCACCCCATTTTATCAATTGTGGTTGATGAAGATTAAAGTTAACATTACAAAATGTTCATTCTAAAATAAATTGATTTATTCCACCGACTAGAAAGGTATAATGTTCTTCCAAAGTAACTACTTTGATTTTTACATTTAATGCCAATTTTTATGAGTATTATCATGATTGTATTTTGAAGAATATGTTTGATTATGCCATTTTTTGGTATTTTTGTTTGTTATTAGTCCATTAACAATTCCATTTAAATAGATTTGTGTTGCATGCAATTTGGGAGACATTCTTGCAATACTTTTAAAAAGTACTCTTACAATGTTTGTCGTTTAAATCACAAGATAAAAAAGTTGGTTCAATTTGTAGAAAAATCATTATTGTAACATTATAAATTATTCTAGTGTTTTTTTCTTAAAGGGCAATGGCCAAAGGCTTTTGTGTGTATGGAGAAAAGGCTATTTCTTAAGAGTTAAAGAAGGCAACAAATCAAACATTTATTTTTCTTCAAATTGAAAGTACATTTTTGTTGAGACCAATTTCATTTATCAAAAGGTTTCAACAAAATTCAAATGTTATGATGATTGATCTTCTTCCATACCCATTGGCTTTGGATGTTCCCAATTCAAATCAATCATAGATGTCTTTAATTCATGTATAGTCAAATGTTGCATTAGATTTAAATTGGAGGATAATCAAGAAATGGAGAAAATGAAAGTGATGCAGAATGAAAGTTCATAAATATAAGAAAATGTAAAATTCTTTGCATCTATTAGTAGATTTTTATATAAATTCTATATAAACTTGTTGGAGTTTTGTAAAGATATATATAATGTTAAATAAAAAAGGTGTTCACTTACAATCCAAATGACAAGTTGTAAAATATGTTGTTTTATTGTAATTTTCACAAATAGTATTCACATTTAAAAATTGCATTGTTCTTAGATAATTATTGGTAGTAAAATTGCCATATTTTTCTTATCCAACTATCACATGGAATATCAAATAACTTTTGTAAGATATAATTGTCATATTCATAACATATGAAATTGCACCTATAGTTGTCATAATTTTCACATACAATTAATATATATGTTTTGTATAATCTCTATACATAAGACTTTTACATAATTTGTCACATACAACTAGTCCAATCATTGTCCCACATGGTTGGTACATAATGTTTTGACTTTTAAAAGTTATAAATGAAATTTTCATTCAACTTCAATGTTTACCATACATAAATTTTAGGTTTTATGGATCCATCATGCTCGTCACATTATTATTTTCATTGGAATGATAAATTAAATACTTACATATGACATCTTTTCCTTACCAATCAAATGGTCTAATGAATGAAATTGCTATTAAATTTTTGACACAACCCAATTTATTAACTTTATCAATATCACAAATGATATATCATACCAACATTCAATACTCGAACAACATGAAAACATAAGGATTCATGAAAGAAAACATAACAACTCATTTTTGTGGATGGATTATAATGATGAAATTGAATATATGTTGAAAACATGTTGTTTTATATTTTATTTTTAAATATTTTTAAATCAACAAGCTAAATTTTAAAAAATCAGTAGATCAAATTATTAAACATATGAAATATATTTTTTCATAATGTTCATGATGTTTGTATTGATTTTAATAACAATTAATTTGGTGAAAAAAATGATGTTTTTACATCACATGATCAAAACCATGTTTAAAACAATCCAAATGCAACATGTATGTCATACAATTATTGTAATCAAAATGTAAATATTTTGATACAAAAGAATCCATGTATCAAATTTGAAACGCGTTAAAAAGAATATGATCATAAAGTAAAATAATAAAAGATGTTCCTATTTGTCCTTGTATCTTGGGTTGGTTCTAAATTTGTTTTTAAAAGAAAATAAATTTGGCTTCGAAACTGAACTTGGACTTGGAAACTACTAGTCAGTTAGAATTAAATGTGGTCTCCAAACCTATTTTATGCAAGTTTTGGTTGGTAGATTTTAATTAACTAATTTTATTATTTCCATGTGGGAATGAACTTGTTAGTTTGTGAAAAAAAAAAAGTAAACAAGTAAAACAAAGATGATTAGTTTTTTTTGAATAATAAATTGGGTAGAGGGGAAGGGGGGTGGAATTAAACATATAGGTGGAATTTTTGGAACATATATCAAATATGCAAAATTATTTATTTATTTGGTTTTTTTGTCCTTGGATGAGATTTAGCATGTAGTTGATATAAGTGGCCATCTTTAATTGGTTGTGTAATGTTAGTTACAATTTTAAAATATTCAATTTTGGGCTACGAATAGGTAGGTAGAGCTAGACTTGCTTTTGATTTTTTTGGAAAATTGAGCATTTGGTTTAAGACCAAACTTGAAGGTCTATCAAACTTTTTAAAATTCTATCAGTTAAAAAATGTTAGAACCAAAACCATAGGTTCTCTTTTTAAATTAGATACTAGCAAATGTAGTTGTAATTAATTGTTTTTAGACTTGAACTGTCCTAGTTGTAATTGAAATTTAAATGTGTCAAGATTGAACATTTTGTTTCAAGGTGATTAATATTAATTGGTGGATGATATCTACATTTTCAAGATTTAGTTTTATTTTGGTTAAAAAGTTGTCATTGAAAAAAAATTTATTGAAACTAAATTGATTGAAAGATGGAATGTATTGTGATTATTTTTATATTTGCAAATTTTAATGGCTATTGAATTTTTTTTGCCAATTGATTGCATACCTAACACAGTCGCACAACATTAACATATTCTAGTAATGCTTATGATTTCTAATGATTTATTATTGAATTCGTATTTAAGAATTAGAAAATATTAAAGTCAACACATATGTGCTTTGATACCCATGAGTTACAATTTAATGCATTTTACCACATGTAATTCATTGCAATCAAACAAATCAAGAATAAAATTGGCTTACAAAATCTACAAGAACAATTTGTCACTTGCCACACCAAGGTCACACATGTTTTGCAATTGTAATTATAATGAATGCAAGTTTGTGTCCTTTTACTCTTGAATAATTTGAATCCAAGAAAAATACAACAACATTACCACCAAAAGCACAATTCCAAAGATTTTGTGATTTGTTTTTTATTTTGTTGTGATGATCAATGGTACATGCTATGTTGACCAAAATGCAATCTAGTATTGTGTGGAGCAGTGTTTGTTTTTTCAAAAAAATTTGGCATAACTAGCTATTTTTAGGTAGTTCAAGTATGTCAATTTGGCAACTTGCAATTTTTTGGGGTTAATCAAGTGGCTATGCTTATTCATGCAAGCTTGAAAACTGGCTACATAGTCAAATCCAAAGTAGTAAAATCAGAGGCAACCACATTAAATTTGAGGTATGCAAAACAACAACCAAGTAGAATCCAAGGGAAAAAATGGCTACCAAATGGAACTCTATGTAAACAAATTGGCAAACAACTACAATTCAATGGGGAAAAATGGCAACAAGATGTAAAAATTAGTATACATCAACTACTTATAAGTTAATGATTATAGATGTAAAATCTCTTAAGGTGATGAACCTTGGTCTTGAAGACCCTACCCATTGTAGTGGGAGATTACCTGTAAAAAAAACAAAACAAAACAACAAAACAAACATAATACCTTAATGCTTGTTCTAGTTACCAAAAATTGAAATTGCATATTATTCATTTTAACTAACATAGCACATTTGATTGAAAAGAATCAAATAATATAAACATCATAGCAGAAAACACGTGAACATATTGTACAAAAGGTTAGGGTTTAAAGATCTACAAATGAACCATGCCTTTATAGTAGTGTGGTGGGATTTGGTAGCATTCCAAACATTCATTGTTATAGCAAATGGGAAAGTGTTGAAGGTAAAGAACTTTTGCGTGAACATTTTGAAAACCAAATCAAAATGGGTTGTTAATCTATTCTTAAGTTTACTTTTTATAAACCCTAGATTTGAAAAACATCTTTCATCCTCTACACTGCTCATAACCATGGCCATAGACAATTCAATTATTTTTAACTATTAAACAACCGATGGGAAAAAAATTGGTTGTTGGATAAGGCGGTCCAAATTTTTGTGCATGGATTGTAGTCCATAGGAGGCTTCATGGCTGCATGGCAGTTGAAAAACATAGTAATTTCGAAAAAAAATGACTTGTGCATTAACAATGCCTCATCCAACAAAGGCAGGATATAAAATTATTTTGGGCCAATATGCTTCCCAAAACAATAGTGTGCTTTCAAAATTGAAAGGCGAGCCAAAATTTTGTGCTCAACATTAGGTTATTAGGGGTAGATCACCCCAATGGCATTCATGATGTCTTGAGTTGGGAAACGTCGTTCAAGTTTTTGAATGAGACTAGTAGTAGTAACATTACATTGTTATTTCACTGGTTCTACTACATTCAAACAATCCAATTTGGAAACATAACTCAAACAACTTGTTAGTGGGTCCTTCTTATGAACCATGTATGTGTGAAAAAAAAAAAAAAAAAAACCTTGCATACTCCACACTAGAAATAAATTTAGTAATCCAAACCATGTGTAAAGGATCATATGTGTGATTTGCAACAACAAGGAAAGTTTTAAATATCCCATCTCCATAGCCATGACTTATAATTAGATCAACATACAACCTATATAGATCCCTTTCACAAGCCTTGATTATATCAATGAAATCACAAATGAAAACATTTCGAGCTTGAATGAACTTTGAAACAAATTGCATGCATTCAAGCAAGGGTAGGATACAAATTAAACCTAAAGAAATCTTGACATTGTAAAAAAGGTCCAAATTTGCTTTTGCCAAGGTGTTGGTTATTTGTTCATCAAACATAGGCATAATTAGGGACTTGTACTTTCCCAAGATTCGTTTGGTAGGGGACAACATTGAAATCCAATACGTTTTCATGTTGTGTAAAATCTTGAGCGCTTTCTACTCCAAGAATTCACCCACCTTAAATCTCTCCAAAGACTTCTGAGGGCTTTGTGAATAATAGTTGTAAATAGATTGTAGTAGCAACTTGATTTTTGCAACTAAGGAATCGAAATAGCTTTTGCACAACCTTGATTGGTCTAATGTGCAACATAATGCACACCTAACATAAAACCTATGTGTGTGTTTTTTTTTCAATTGCATAATAACACTAGTTTTTGAACCTTGGAAGGATATCACCCCATTAGTTGCAAAACACACCAATTTGAAAACCAAATCAAATTTTGAAAGACCATCATAAGTGAGTAGAGAGTCCACAATTACCTTTAGTAAATTGTTGACATTGGAACCTTCCAAAACTTGTTGAATGTCAAAAAAGTTGATAGACGTCTCCATCCTTCCACAACATTAACATGAGTCAAAATCCCTGATTAATTGTTTATATTGGTCATTTCATCACAAGAAATAGAGATGAAATGGGTCTTTTGCACTACCAAACAAATAGATTGAAACACAAAATCATGCATGGTTTTAGCCATGCTCCAATTAATAGTGTGAATCTAATGTTTCCAATGGTTGTTTAACACTTTGAGGAAATTATATAATTCCTTACAACCCTTGAAATCTATCATAGGACGCCTTTGTTTCAACAAATGGAAAATTGTGATGAACTGCACAAATTTTCTTTTGTTTTTTACAAGATCCCCATTTGCAATTCGTTGAGCCACATAAGCTTGCCCATGAAAAGTAGCATATTGTCAATCATTTTTAACATGTTGGTTAGATGAGCTCATGTACTATTCATCGACAATCACCCTCGATCGTGTAGATGTTGCTTTGTGGCAACCTACATGTTTCTACAACCCATCAAACTTAAGAACTAGTTTTTTTTTTTTTTTAACTTGGTTACAAATTGTACATCTTACCTTAATCATTTTACCATTAGGACCATTACTTCTACCCATGGAAACTTAATAGCCCAAACATCTTGGAACATTTGATTAAACTCCCATTCTTTCTTTCAAGTTTTTTTGGGAGGAAGGTTTTGAATGAGATCAACAATAAGAATTGATTCATCCTTAATAGTTCTAGAAGTCAAAGTTCTTGCAATTCCTTTCAAAAAATGAAAAGTGCACTTACCTTTACGTATGATGTTGGACATGTTTTCACTTAAAGACATGTTGAAAAGCGCGAAGATGAACCATGTTAGTCAGGGAATAAAGAAAATTTGAAGGAATAAAGGAAGAGAAAAACTTTCGGTATTCGAAATTCAATGGGGGCTTAAGCAATGACATTGTGTATGCAGTGTGTAGCAACCAACGCACGCACTGACTAAAGCCGATTCACTATGCCTCGAACCCTAGATCACATGATGACAAAATTGTGACTAATCACAAGCACACAAAAAACTTGTAAGCAAAACAAATTATAATGGATTTGCACACAATTGATACAATTTCTTCACAACAAGAATGCATACATCAAATTGCAAAACAAAAGCCTTAAGAATGCATAGAGTAGAATGCACAAATGCACACCATGAAACACAAGTTTTGTATGCAATGTGGGATTACGTCTTTGGGGTTCTCTCACCTCTTGAAATTGAAACTACTACAACTTGTAACAAGTTTGAAAGTTATTGCAACTTTTTTACACAAGTGCTTGTTGGTTGAAGGTTTGAAGCTAGAGATTCAAGCAAGTTGCAAAACAATTTCAAGTTGGCTTATTGCTTGAAGATCAAGGCTTGAACTAACAACAACAATAAAATCATTAAACAAAACCAGTGACAACATACATTCACACAAAAGCAATAATGACGAATGAAGGCCTTCGAATGTTGTAACATAAAGGAACAATGACCACAATTATGGAAGACAATTGATGTGAAATGATTATCACCATGATCAGATTGTAGCATCTGACGACCATATTATTTCACAAAACTAGTTATAATTAGTCATCATGGTTTCAACAAAACGGTTCTTGTCATATCAAAAGCTATTGATTGCCGACGATTTCAGCCCAATCTAATGGCCCAAAACCTTAAGGGGTCGAAGGCCCCCTTTTTTAATAAACAAAATGCTAAATTTCACCTAAATAAAAAACATTGGTGTGGAGTCAATAATGAATGAAAGTAATATAACAAAAGTTCAATTATATGTGGAGATGAATTTGGCTTGGCATTTGAAATTTTTACATTTTTGATTAGTGCAAATTTTCTACTTTTCATATTTTTATGGCAAGTAGATCAAATGTTTTATTTCAATGGACTTGATGATGAATGTTGTAGTTTTATCACACATCTTATGATTCAAGAGACCAACTAACATGGATATATCTAAAGTCCACCTTTATCAATTGACCCATTATAATCATTTGTAGTTTAAAATGAAGGTACAAAATCTACTTAAGCTACTTTGTAAATAATAGTGAAATAAATTTTGGATTTGATTGGCTTTTGTGGCATTTATGAGTGTTTATGTTAACAACACATTTGAATATTTAGTTTAATCTAAGTAAAAAAATCATCATGACATTTAGCAGTTTTTTGGAGGTAGACTTTGGATTATCCATGATTTTAATAGAGTTAGCATAAGATGGAGGAAAAGGGCTAGAAAATAAGGGCTTTCCGTGATAATAATAGTTAAGAGTTCTCAATTTGAATATTCAAGGCTTCATTATTGTTTAGTTGAAGTTCCCATTCAAGGTGCAACTTGAAGTTCTATTACTAGTTTATTAGGAGGTCTTATGTCGTAAATGTCCTTTTAGGCTTGGCAAGATTATTGGACATATACAACAATTTAGCATTACTTTTAGTAAAACAATTGGACATAGTGCATCTACTAATTCAGTACATGTCATTTGATGAAAATGTGTGACTGAATGCATGAATTTTTGAAGGATCTAAAGAGGACATGGCAAAACATAGTTAATTTGTGCATCCAAAGATTCATTTGTTCATCGTACTTTGGATGTCAAACTTGATTAAGTTACACCATCTTCACAATTTGTTTGAATCCCAAGATTGTAAGAGCTTGCAAAACTTTTCATCAAATTTACTTTCGGTAGATGCTTATGCTAATCATCTTTGTTTGACCTGAATTTGGGTGCAATTTATGCATCCAAGTTGCATTCAATTTGTTATTGTATGAAAATATCATCCATCCATCCATACGAATATTTCATTTGAAAGTTGGATCATCCAAAGTTGCATTTGAAAATGTGATAATTATTCATATTCACTTTCATTTCATTTGTGCATCCAAAGTCAAATGGAAGTATTTTCCCAAGACATGAAAATTTGATTATGCATCCATAGTTTAATCTAATCAAATTGTTTAATGAAATGATAATTTGCTAATAATCTTCACATGTTCATTTCATTTGTGTGCATTCAAAATCAAATTGAATTACCTATTTGTTCATGAGGGGTGATGAGTCATGAAATGAAAAAAGTTGATGAAAAAATCCCCATCAAAATGAGAGAAAAAAAATTAAAATTGTTTCAAAACTCAAACAAAAGAAACAAAAAAAGAGTTTGAAAAAACCACTTTCAAAAGGTTAGTAAGTTTAGGGGAAAAACAGAAAATCTTGGGGTACTTACAAATCGAAGAAGAGAGAAGAGAGAAGAGAGAGAGAGGGGGGGAGGGCGGGGCGAGGGCCGCGCGCGCGCGCGCGATTTGTGGGGTGATTGGCGGAAGATTTGCGCGACCAAGTTGTGTGTGTCGACTTATGAGCTTTGCTTCTACGGTTTCGCGTTTCTAGAACTTGGCAGAAGTATTGGATTGTTGTTGTTTTGTGGATTTTGGTTTTGGTGTTTGCGTTTTGTTTCGTAGCAGGGATGTTGAGCTCATCAAATTTGTGACGGGCTTTTTCGAGGGTTTCGGAGCTTTTGTGGGGTTCGACTCGGGATTTTGAGCACTATTTTGTATGGAGATTTTTATTTTTCTAGCGAGTGGATTTTGATTTGGGGTTTCATCTGACTGGTGAAGAAGAAGAAGAAGAAGGAGCAGTAGCAGCAGCAGCGGAAGAAGAAGAAGAAAGAAAGAAATTGAGGAGATTTCTCCTTAAAGAGCTTAAAGAATCCTGTATCATGTCTCTGGCACCTCCTGTGTCATCGCTGCCTTCGCAGCAGGATCGATATAGTAGTAGTGGTAGCTTCCGGGACGGAGGAGATTCCATGCAGTTTCCTTCTTCTACTCCCATCTCCTTAGCTCCATCCTTCGCATCTGTGCAATCCTCACCTCGTCCGCATACTCCTCAACCTGTTTCTTCTAATATTAATGATCGCCTGCCGCTTTCGGTGGGATTCAACCAAGATCATGGATGTTTCTCATGCGGTACACAGTCTGGATTCCGCATCTACAACAGCGATCCTTTCACGGAGACTATCAGGCGGGATTTCGATGGTGCAGGGATTGCTATTGTGGAGATGCTGTTTAGGTCGTCCATTTTCTCGCTGGTTGGAGGTGGCAGGACTCCACGTTACTCTCCCAATAAGGTTATGATCTGGGATGATCACCAGGGCCGTTGTATTGGTGAGCTTTCCTTCCGGAGTCAGGTTCGGGCAGTGAAACTGAGGCGTGATCGAATTGTGGTCGTTCTGGAGGACAAAATCTATGTGTATAACTTGGCAGACCTGAAACTTCTTCATCAGATCGAGACCTTCAGTAACATTAAAGGAATATGTGCACTTTCTCCTGCATCGGCTTCCTGCGTCCTTGCTTGCCCTGGGCAGCGGAAAGGCGAGATTCGGATTGAGCTTTACAGTGTGAAGAAAACTAGGTTTTTGCAGGGGCATGATTCATCCCTTGCTTGTATGGCTCTTTGTCTCAATGGTGCACTCCTTGCCACTGCCAGCACTAAGGGGACGCTCATTCGCATTTTCAGTACTGTAGATGGTGTCAAATTGCAAGAGGTACTTCCACATACCATTCTCGATCTTCATCCTAGAGCAAATCTTCTTTTATGGTCACATCAATGCAGACAATTGTTGAGAATGTCCATGTGCTGCAAAATTTCTTCAAGAAAGTTGTCTTCAGGTTGCTGTACACTATCACAGCAAAACTTCATTCAAAATGCAAGGTCAAAGTTTTTTGTTTGGGTACTTGTTTTCTGCATGTGCTCTTGGTCTGCTTTGACAGGTTTTTCTCTCTTTGTTGTTCCAAAGCTCTAGGGTTTATTCTAAGATGTGAATGACTGCAGTCTCTGGTGCACTACAAGCAATCATGTTTGCAAAGTAGTGGAGTGATGTAATGTAGAGTCAATGTTTCAGTCTTAGAAGCAGCTCCAGGTGTGAGTGCATCTGCACTTTAGATAGCTGGAGCTCCAGATCT
>Ga0209208_10002219_pt1 | contig 27781 bp, 20 predicted proteins | sample S1TSphfallax_3_FD_187694 | JGI IMG/M metagenome (GOLD analysis project Ga0209208, IMG submission 187694) | Host-associated microbial communities from peat moss isolated from Minnesota, USA - S1T2_Fd - Sphagnum fallax MG (SPAdes) (version 2) | ecosystem: Host-associated > Plants > Peat moss >...
GTGTAAATACTTTTTATTGTACATTCGGCCACTTATAAGTTATACTTACATTGTATGTATAGGGTAAATGTTGAAATATTTACTGTTATCCTGCAAACAGAGTCAATGTTCATCATTTACCTTTACCCAAATTGATAATTTTGCAAAGCCTTTATACCTTCATCAACTCTTTTTTTTCTACCTATATGTAGCCGAGAAAGCCATATTAAAAAATGAACAGTGTTAAAATCATTTTCTTTTTGAGATTTTCAGTAGCCAAATATTCAACCAAATTTTAAGAAAAGTTTCCAGATTTTTATGTATGGTTCAAGTTAGCAGCCAAAAACATGGATGTTTAAAAACTTATATTTCGAAATTTAGCTTGTAGCCAAATTTGGCGAAATCTTGTTGTGGATCATCCCCACTTTGGCTATAACACAAAATTGACCAAAAAAGCATTGATCCTTACTTGGTTTGGAAGTCTTTACTTTGCAGATACCAGTGAAAGAGGGGATAGGGGGCGAAAGGAGGCATAAAGACAGCGTGAAGACAAGGTTATTTTACTGATAACTCTAATATTTTATTTGTACTTAAGCCAAACAAACCCAACAAAAGGATGGGCAAACATTCAAGTAATTATAACTTGTTAAAAATATCTTAGGGAACTTGGTAGCGAGTTGATATCCAACACAAAGGACGTTGCTGTACTTACTAACAATTGGGAACTGGCAGTTTAACTGTGAGCTGCCCTGTGTGAATTAGCCATGAGCAGATGGGCAGTTACGAGAAAAGAGAGTCAACAATATTATTGTGCTGCTTGCAATAAGAGCCCTCTAATATTTTAATGTCTTCCCCAAGGAGCGGGCAGCTAGAGCTGATTTTTACTCTTAGTGCGCCGGCAAGTTCGCTCGCCCTATTAGGCTTTTCTTTTCTGGCGAACTGGGGCAAAATTTTGCCCTCCTCCTCTAGGGAGGCGCAACCAAATACAACATGAGTTTTCAGGTCCATTTTGCCAGGCACACAACTATTGATAGAAGTTGAGGGTGCTAGGTTACTTCTGACCACAAGGAATTTTCGCCAGATTTCCTTTTCTAGTTTTCTACTGATTTGACAATTTTCTAAAAAAATTTCGCCATTAAAGCTAAATCGTTGTGGGTTCATGGCCCGTGCAACCAATACAACTTGAGTTTTCAGTAGGGTTGCCAGACGTCTCGGACCCGGGAAATGTCTTGGACCGAGAGATCTGCTCTAACTTTAGTATCTAGCCCTGCCGAAGGCTTGGTGTGGGATGTCCGGCATGGCAGGCCTGATGGGATGGCCTTGAACTTTTCAGCAGCTACAACTTTGATGTCATGTGTGAAAGTGTGAATTATAAATTAGTGTCAAGGCAGTTCTTCACTTTTATGAAGAACAGCCAGTTCCAGTTACTTTGAAAATTTTATTCCTCTTCCGGATTTGGTTCTGGTTCCAAACTGAAATGGAACTTAGAACCCAGTTTCGGGTCCAGTTCTTTGAAAAAAATCAATTTTGATTTCGATTTCAAGAATCAAACAACGTTTTGATTTGGTTCCAAGTACCCCATACCAAAAACGGGCGGTTTTACCCGGTTAACCCTCATTCTAGACTTGCTTTCTTTTAAAAACATGTAACCTAAATCGGAAATGCTTCCGGTCTACTTGTGCTTTAATTTTCAAGGTAGTTTTGTGAAGATGGACACCATGGGAAGATCATATGGCAAGCAAAACTGCTCCCAGATAATGGTGGCCAGAGAGGATCGTCTGTCGTGCCCGTAACTTGGGGAAGCAGTCCTTCCATGATCAGGTGGTTTATAGAAGTCAGTGGCATGGAGTTGTCTCAGTCGCAGAGAGGTCATAGGTTACAACTCTTGTGCATTCTTATGTTGGCGGTTATAAGCATTGCTGTCTTTTGGTGATTCAAAAACTGACTCACCTGCAACTTAGGAAATCAAGCCTAAAACATTATTCAAAAAAAAATTTCATAATAAAAAAAACTATAAAACAAAAACTATGCTTTGAAAACTCATATACAAACACAAGGTGAGATTATATCTTATAACAAGTTTTTTGAACACACTTCACACTTGAATTGGTTCAAGATTAAATAATTAACCTGACTAACTCAATTTATCTCTAACTAGGAGCTAACTGAGCGGCTACACTAACATATTTGACACAACCCATATTTGTTACATATTGCTTCGATCAGACAGGCACATGAAGATTATGCCAACAGCGAGAATGACATTCATCTCAGATGTTGACAGAATCATCAATTGTGGGCAGGTGAAATCTCATCCGTCAAGTCACCGATTATGTCCTGCAACATGCGGCTCAACTTTTTCCCATAACCGGTCTGCTCTTGCTCGTTATGTAGTCCATTGATGTCAAAAGAAACCTGGTCTTCATCAGCACTGGAAACCTCTACCAAGTTGTGCCATTGATACAAGAATGCCAAGAACAGCAGGATACCAAAACTGTTGTGGACACCCTGATACTGGCATTCTTCCTGGGGATCACTCAGAGTCGATTTTGGCTCTGGATCACTCAGATTCAATGTTTTGATTTAATTTTTTCCTATTTTGAAACAGAAAAATCATTGTTTCTTCCCAGTGATCAAACAAGCCATATCATGTTTGCATAGGGGAAATTCAAACTTTTCTTGAGAAAAATCCAGTGCACTGGATGCCACATCTGGCATAGTTCTCTGGCAGTACCAGTTGAATACGACAGTTTAGGGGGATGTAGTGGAGCAGTTAATGCCTTGTCGGGTGTTTTACTGGAGTTACAAGTTTTTATCTTAGTTAGTTACCATAGGTAATTTAAGGTAAGTAGGTTTGGAACCGGTTCCTGTGTGAACGTGGTTCCAGACTTTGCGGTGTTTAGTATAAGTAGGAGTTGTGTGTGATCAAAATCCAGTGTTCTAGACTTTGAGACACACACACACACACGTCTTCTTCTTCTTGTATTCATGTTTTTTCTTTGCAAGCTTATGTGTTTATTTTGATGTTTGTTTTTGCAAGATTGGGTGAAAGCTTGGATTCCTATAGACTTTGCAGGTTAGTGGGTCGTTTGCAGATGAGTAGAATCTTTTAAATTCCAGAAGACTCTAGTGCAGTTTGGTTGTGCAAGAACTAGATTAAATATTTTTGTTTTGTTGCACTGGATTTTTTGTATTCAGTGTCGTGTGGCGTGTTTTGAGTTTTTGCGTAAAGGTTTTTGTTTTAGCTCGGGGGTTGAAGTTATAGGAAGGGACGAGCTTGGTCTGTTTTTGGTTTATCACTCCTCGAGGGATTGAACCTCAAACACGGCCGAGTCCCTGGGGTCTCTGGTTTTCTGTGACAGAGAGCCGAGTCTCTCTTTCTTTTTACTTACTTCCTCTCTCTCTCTCTCTCTACGTAAGCATCTGTAGCCATTCACCATGAGGTCCTTCTTCTTCCTTTTCATTTCCATTCTGTTCGCGTTTAGCGTGGGGTATAACACGCTTTACAGTGCTATAAAAGCAGGCATCGAGTTGCATTGCTCGTTCAGGAGGCCTGGCACGATACTTTATACGAGGCAACAAATGTATGTTTACGAACTTTTTGGGAATTTTACAAACGTTGCTGCTGTGACACGAAATGGGCCAGCGACAGTTAGTTTCGATGAAATGTACCTTAATGGTAGTATTACAAGCGTTCCCATTTCTGATAAAGGGGCCGAAGTCGGCATCATAGAATTGCCCTTGAATCATTCAAGCTTGGTGAATGGTGTTTATGTCAATTGGACTATAGAACCGTCTATTAGTCTCCGTCGAATATTGACATATTACAGGGCAAACCAAACCATCTACAACACCATGGTTGTAAAAGAGTATGACAACACTTTTGGCGATGGCAATTATACCGGGTCTCTTGACGTCACTTTCACCACGCAGTCTAGCAACTGCCAAGTGACGAACATGTTTTATGTGTTGGTTTTTTCAACCTATGGCTTCCTGGTCTTCATCATGGTTGTCATTGCATGCCTAACGTTGATTGAATCTTACAAAAGTCATTTTTTCCTCAGATGGGTCAAGAAAGCACTTTGGTGGGTTTCTTCTACTAATTGGTACAGCCAGATTGATTTTTGCAATGAGATGACAGGGGAACCCACTTATTACAAATACGGTGACCCATACATATCTCTGGAGAAGGAGCGTTTAGTCACCGGTACTGATCACGTCGGCAGCTCCAGCTTCCTCTCTGGCTCCGGTGTTGATTCCTTCAATGTCAAAGGCAAGTATGTCAGCATTGGGCAAAATGGAGTCCAGTATCTGGACACGAACAAAGGTGTCCATGCAGAGGTCTACACCATGGAGGAACCTCAGAAGAATGATCTGAGAATTTACCTTCGTGAGATCATGGGTGACCCCAAATTGGTTTGTGTGAATGAAACCCTAACACACCATTATAAAATCGTCGATGTGATCAAAAAGCTCAGTGCGTCACCTGGTGGAAAAGAACGCACTAGGTTGTGCAGACGTGTCACAGAAGGTCACTTCATAGCATTAGACATGACCCACGAAGATCCTTGAAGCTTGCCAACAAGGGTTTGGATGTCATGCATGCACTAGTAACTTATACCACGATTAATGTTATTTGTATTAAGGTGCATTCACACCTAATGTTAAGTGAAAATCTAGGTGCCATCTTAGGCGGCACCCAATGTAAATTGGGTGATTGTTTAATATTAAAAGTGAATGTTAACTTAACATAAAATCTTTGTGGTAAATATATGTTTGGTTCTAAATGACTAGCTTGGTGTTCGGGGCCTTAATATTAGAGTCCTCAACATCAAGTGTGAATGTATTTTTAGGTGTGTGGACAACGATGGTTGTATGCGTTGACATTGGAGTGCATGGTAACTTTTTGTGTTTAAGAAATAAAATTAAAAAATTGTATGGCCTCTTGCATTGTGCCCCCACCAAGGTTTAAATCATGAATGAATGAAATTCGTTAGATTTGGACCCACCCAAGTAGGGTTGTTGTGCAAGGTGTTTTTACGTTTTATCTCAAGACTTTTCTACTTGTAATTTTGCTTAGAAGTTCCTTTTCATATTGCATTGTGCCCACTTCTAGAATGTTCTACTAGGTGAAAATTGTCGCATAGGCAATTTAGTCACATTTGAAAGAAAAGAAAAGAAAACATTGTTCACAATTGTTTTAAACATGCAAAAGGACACTTGAAATATTATGTATCTACATCAAGCTTTGAACATTGAAACTTTGTAATCGATGAAACCTATCATTGAAAACAAAAGGTCAATTCTATTTATTATGCTCCACTTGTGATTTTTCAAAAATAAAAAATTACAATTTTGAGCATTGTCCATACACTCATTGGCTCATTATATTGTGTTTGCACCCATAACCAATGCTTATTTTTTCATGTTTCTAATTACTAAATCAAATCAATGTTTAAAATGTTTTGGTGTAATTATACAAAAATGTTTCTAATATGTTATAGGAACATTTGGTTAAGTTTGAGATAAACTCAATGAACTTATAAAATACCCAAACATATGTCTTTAAAGTAATGTAATCAATGTTTTCATTAATTTAAAATTCATAAAAGGCCTAAGTGAAATGATTTTAAAATGATAGATTTATGAAAAAAATTATATGTATTTTAAATAGTAGTAAATTGCACCATCTTAAATTTGGTCCTTTTTTTGTCAAATTATAAAATGGCTCTAAATATATTTTCTCTGAAAAACCAGTCCAATTTTGTAACATCATCTTGACTACCTAACCCAATGCTATTAAGTAAATTTGAACTAACAAATTAGGGTGAGTCATTTTATTGTGATTACACTTGATAACAAAATTATGGCCCAATAATTGATATTAGAAGTGTTAAGGACTCCATTTTAATTATAAAAAATATAAGTAAAATTAAGTTTTAAAGATTTTGCAATGTTCATGTTTCAACTATAGGTTACTTTTTTTATTAAATTTGGTTTTTTTTTTTCTTTTTTGTCGATGAAATACATGGGTCCTTTCAAAAGTTCATTTCAATATGGAACAATATTCATTTTATGTTGGATCTATCCACACATGTATAAAAGGATCATCTTTAATTCATAAGCATATAAAGATGAAAACACATTTTGTACATTAGACTTGTATGGAAGTTGGTCACATAAGAGGAAGGATTATTGTGCTTGGTGGGTTCAACATATGTAGAAAATAGTCATTCAATCATCAACCTAATAAGTACTTGCATTTGTAATCCCTTCACAAGAAATTGGAAGAATATTGTTGATGTTCCATCAATATTCAAAAGCAATATATGATGTGATAGCCTTAACCTTTGATGAAGCATTTAAAAAGTTCAAAATCTTTAATTTTACTAGTGAGAATTTTGAAACTTTTTTTAATAGCAAATTTGAAATAATTTTTACAAAAGTCTATGACTTAATTGTTAATTTTGTTGGACCATGAAGTGGGAAACACCACAATTTACATAGGCATAATTGCAAAGGGTGTTTATTACAATGGATGCATCTATTTAATTGCAATGGATATTTACCTTCAAGTGCAAAGAATTGAATAGTGGGTTACCATTTTATCTTTGCACACATACTTTTTTTGAAATTTCCATTCCTAAAGTTGAAAGTGAGTTTATAATGGTTCAAACCTTCAAGGTTGCCTTTCAACTTTGGAAATGTGAAATGATCTTCTTGTGTTATTAAAAGTTAAAAATAGGCATTACTGATTTGCCTTCTCACAAGGTCAATGAGGATCAAGAGTTTACATGAAACAATTAGAAGGGACTTCCTCTTCTTATGAAATAAAGAAGTTTACATGCTAAAGGACACCAAAAAAATTGGATTCACATGACAAAAATTCTCACAAAATATTTAAACCCGAATCAACCATTGAGAATTTGGAAAAACCAATTGAGATTGGGACAACTTTACTTTTTTAATCCTTGTTTACATCATGTCTAACTTGTGGAAAAAAATTTATCACTATATTTGTTTCATGTACTAAAGTAAGGTTTTCAATTTTTTGCTAGTGGACAATTTTATATGATTTTTTTGCTTTAAATATATATACATATAAAGAATTTCATAGTCTCAAATATCACTATGATTTAAGGATTGCTTAGAGCAATGTTTTTAAATATATTTTAATTGTTGTTAGCTTAATGATCATTTATGACAAGATTTTTCCATAATTCATTACCCAAGAAATCCCATAGTGGATTTCTTCAAAAACAATTCTATACCATGGCTACTTGCTAGATGTTATGACTTAGAAATATGTCAACTTTTGTTTAATTGAATATGGCGAATTTGGGTCATTTTTTTCAAAAAAAAAGATTTTGTTGATGTTATTGGCCCATTTATCTTTGCAAACTGGTGAAAATTAGCCAAATTAAAAAATGTTAGTCAAGAATAAAAAGTTAATATTTACATCCTCTTATATGATATGATTAATTTCCAAATCTTTGGTTAGGTGTCAAAAAAAACATGGAAAATATAACTATGGAAGAGATTCAACAAATCCCATTAAAGATTAATATTATCCCAAATGATAGTCAACAAGAGGCATGAAGAGAGAAAAACTATCTTGTCAATGTTAAGGTTTGTAAGGAATAGGTGAATGTAACAATGTCCTTGAAAGGAATTTCATATTGGCATGAAAGATTGTTTGCTTCATGCAATAAAATATTTACTTAAACATGTGAAAATTAAACAATAAATTTTAAAAATATTATGTCTTATCTTTAAAGATTTAAAACCTTAGTAGTATCAAAAAATTATATTGTCATAGGCATGAATGGAAACCATCTAATTTAGTATATTTGTTAACAATTTGACTCGAAAGGACACTTAGTGTAAAGTTTGGGATCTACGTGTATCAAATGAACATTTTTAGAGTGGGTATTAAATAATTGTCCAACCTATTATTATCTAATTTTTAAATATATACATATTAAAACGACCTTATATTAATAATAATCCATTCTTTCATATTATTTCATCCCTTATATCATAATTAAATTGATTATTCGAATAAAATGTACCTCATTTAAAACTAATTAACTTATAATATTTATCCAACAACCAATATATTGCACCTTATATTTATATTCATGTATTTTTTATTTTTTAAAACTAATGTCCCCTTTAAACAATTTGATTCCATTAAAATAATATTATATAATATTTGTTGTCCATCGTAATCTAATAAATTGAATAGATGTGTCATATGGCAAGGCCTGTGGACACCATTTTTATGAGATTTGTTACATGAAGAAAAATATACGACAAATGATTTTGTTTATTTACAAGTGCAAGTGTGTAAAGTTTATGAATTAATGAAGGACACTTTAAACATAGATATTAAAAAAGTCTAAATTGAGTGATTGGGATGTTAAAAGGGTGTGGAAGAAATTAGGTTCAAATTTTATTACCATATTGACATGGATTTACAATGAAATTTTCATCTACTTAAATGAGTACTCAATTTGGAGCTCTCAACCAAGTTCATTACAAAAAAAATTAAGTTGCTAAATTGTTTATTGTACTTATGTATCTTTTTTCAATGAATACAAGTTAATTTTTTTACATTACTTTTTAAGAGCATGATTTAAATGCATGCCAACATTTGGGCTATTTTGGTGTAAGTGTCAAAGACACATGAAAGTTTTTAGAAAAATAACCCGTTATATTTTTGAATTGAAAATATTATGAATTTGAAATTTCCAAAATCCAACAACATGATGCCCTAAAACATAATTGTAGAAAAATTTCATTTTCAAATAGCCAATTCAAAATACTTTAATACCTTGGCTAGTTTGACACAAATAATATTCTTTTTTTAAATGTTGAAATTTTCAAAAATTATTACTTTGAAATCAAAAAATATTGCAAAGGAAAATAGTGAATATTTAAGAATATTCCATTTGTTGAAATGAATGTTTCAAAATTAATTAATTATTTGACAAACATGTGTTGAAATGGCCAAGGTACTACATGTATTCTTTTTATGTACTTTTTATTATTATCAATTATCCCAAATGAATAGAAGATTGGGGAACAACCATTTACACATGCTTGAATAATTAAGGAAGTCTTAGGTGATGGCAACTTTTTGTTTGTGCAAAACATCAAAGTTTGATAGTACTAACACTATGTACATAATGTGTTAAGGTGTTCCCTTGGATATTCATTGACATTGTCAAAGTATAATCTTTGAATGCAAAATGATCATAACCAAATCTAAAATAAAACTAGAATTTACAAAGTTGCTTTCATGTAAATTGTGATTTTATTTTAAAATTTTCATTAGGTTCTTAGTTCTTACATCATCTTGGTGTCAAACATTTTGTTAAGGACAATATGGAAACAACCATTTGAGATGATATTTTAGGGCACCCAATTATGTGTTCACCCAAATTCATTATGGAATCTATCCATCAAGTAGGTAGTTTCTTGGGCCATGGCTTTAGGCAAGGAGTACACATTCTCTTGGGTTTATAATACTTTAATGGGCTACAAGTAGCTTGGCCCCTATGGAGAAAAATAGATCAAAAGTACCAATAAATCAAAAGGAAAGGATAAAAAGAAGGGATGAGATTGACTTCAATCTGCTGTTCCCAATCTATGAAGGAGGATGTTGTTTGTAGCACCATGCTTAAACCCATATCCCTTGTCCAAAGTTCTACTCTAAATGAAAAATATCTATAGGCCAAATGGATAGGAAATTGAAGTTTTCTCTTGGAATCCAAACCTTTAGAATCTCTTAAATTTGAGAACTTATTTTGATGATGGGCCAATCAAAGAGGCTCATTGCAACCAAAATAATAATAATTTTGTTGCATTATTTTTGTGATTTTTGGTGGGCTATTTTGGTTACAATTTGGAATATTATGTGTGATATTTGGTGATTTTTTAGGTTTAAAAATTAAAATTATTTCGTATTAAAAAAAAGGGTTGTGAAATTATTATTATTTTAAAAATATATTACTTGGAAACTAATTTCAGTGAGATGAAGTTAATTAATTTTAGAATTTTAGATGATTTTTTTGACAAATTTAATAATAAGTGTCATTATTTTTGTAAAAGAATTTTCATGATCTTTAGTTTTAAAGTTATGGTTTAGGATTCATGATTTGTAAATAGATTATATATATATATACATGTATATATAAATGGATTTTATAAAAAAAACTGATTATCAAGATATTGCATATTCAATAGACTCATATGCATCATATTTGAATTATTCTTCTCCATTTCATTTCTTTTACTCTAATCCAAGGTTTGGATGCTTAGGTTTATATATATATGTACACTTATACTTACACTTTTAATTTAAATACTTGCATGCAAAGATCATGGCATGGCTCTTGTGTATTTTACACTTCATTTTGTTTTTATTTTCATGTTGAGTTCTCCCAAATGATGATGCTTAAAATTGCACTATTGATATCATTGGAAGCATTGATGAGCACCAAGGTCATTTTCATAGTTTTAAACCTACTATAGTGCTAGAGTTATTGAATATTGAACAATTTTGTCATTGAAAATTCAATAAAATTGTGTGAATGTTGGTAGGGAAATTGGGGCATGCTTTTGATGTTGTTGGAATAAAGTGTTCCAATGAGTGGGATTTCATGGAGCTAATTTTGTAATTTTTATACCTAAGGTGCAAGGAGCCATAAGATGAGTTTCTTTTATCATTGAAAAATGAATAAAAATTTCAATTTTTCAATTTTAGATTATGTGATCTCATAAAAGAATGCCAAAAATGGTGTGGATTTCAACTCTCTTTTCCAAGGCACATGACCAATTATAGTTTTACAACACAACATAAATGGACATTCATAAACTTGTCAGTGAGATGAAATAATATGGCATGTGTTTGGTGGTTTCATGAGGGTTTTGGTGATGAAATATTTTATTTAGCTTTACTTGTTGGTGCCCTACATCTCCTCTTATAATTTGTGATTCAGCAAAAAGATTTTGCCAAGGTACATCTACCACCTATGCAACAAAAGCTATTTACCCACAATTAAATTGCTTTCAACTCTTTGATACTTTTGTCATGAAGTAATACAAAATTAAAACAAATAGAAACTTCATAAGGGACAAGTTACATTGTCCACTCAATCTTGAATTGCACTTGGTGACAAACCTACTTTTTCTTGACCAATTGCATGTGCTTGTAAACCCCATGTAGATCAATGGGTCATCTTTTTTGGCTGCTCTTTTGGCTTTGCATTTCAAAGATGATTTGTAGAGCTTGAGAAGGCGCTCTTATAACATTTTAAATCACTCAAAATGGAGAAGGATTGAGAACGATCTACCAAAATGTTCGATAATAAGCTAGTTTTTTTATGATAAGCGTATCTACCCTAGTGTAATTGAAAGGAGAAAGTTCATCCTTAGTTTTGTGTGTTGTTCCTCAATTTGAAACTTAATGATACGTGGAAAATTGAGGACAAGATGACAAATTGAGACTCAAATCAAGAATTTAAGGATATAACTTTATTATGTCAAGGCTCCTTTAGCACCCTAAGGTCAATGGTTTTCTTTTTAGGGTTTCTCCAGCCTTATGACTTGCGTCTCCCGATTCTTTACACTCGTGGATTGTGTACACGGATTGAAATTGATGCTCTGCTTCCCATATCTCCATAAGGCGGTCGGATCACACTCGGATTTCAGGATGCTGTCAATCTTTGCACTCTCCACGCATGCTGCTGGAATTTTTTGATCTCAATTTTGAGCCAAGCAGCAGCTTGTGGGTTTCTTAAGGTGTTTGTTTCTCTTCCCTGTTTGTGATTCTTCTGGAAAATTGGAGTGTGCGTATTCCTTTCCCGAAATCTAGATAGCTAGATCTTCTTGAGATTTTGAGACAACAAACAAACGTAATATTTGTGATGCGGTTGTCTTTTGGAATTCCGGATGCTGATGATGGGTTCGGTTTTCACATGCTGGTGTTTTAGGGTTAGGGTTTTAGTGCTAGGAGGAGGTTCTTTAGCGTTTTCTTTGATCAATGGCATCAATTTGTGGCGTCAAGTGTCCAGTTTCAGAAACTCTACTCTCGATGATCAGGTTTGAAGCTTTGTGTGCATTTTCTAGTAATTGAAGCATGGTGGGGGTTTTTTTCCCCCATCTGTTTATGCTGTGGCAATTGGATAGAAGAGCTGTCAGAATTGAAGCATTTCTCATAATTGAAGTTGTGGAGTTTCCTTTGTGATCTGTGGATGATGGGTGTGGCAATTGGACAGAGGACCTGTCAGTATGTGAAGAGACAGACTTCTGGTAGGTGACAACAGAGAAAGATTTTATGATGAGTTTACAGATTCCAACATTGTGGCACTGGGCTTGCTCAATTCCAAAGCACTGGAATGCCCCATTTGTGCTTGGTAAACGTGCAATATCCATGATGCCCAGGATGTTACAAAAGCCCTTGGGGTTGTTTCATCTCACCAAGAGATGGTGGCTAGTTTCACTGTCAGTTGCTCAATTTCAGGCTTCCTCTCTGGGAGATGATGACCGAAATTATGCAATCGCTAAAGAGCAGCAGCAGTTGTTAATGGATGATAAGCTCTTAGGACTAGGGTCAGGTATAAGAAATGTGATCTCCAGAAACAGGTCTGGGGAAGGAGAAGGGGAAGAACAGAGAATGCTTTTCTTAGATGGGAACGCTATTCTCTCCCGGGCATATTTTAAGATCATGGCTAGAGTGGCACATGGAGGTCTCAGAGACATGGGATCTGAAGGTGATTGGGTTCTAACTGTATTCAGGGCACTCTCCATGATCCTCCACTTGCTAGAAGTGAGACCAACACATGTTGCAGCAGTATTTGATTATGAAGGTCTAACCTTTAGACATGAAATTTTCAGGGGCTACAAACAGGGACGGCCCCCAATTCCTGACACCATACGTCAGTCTCTTGAGTGCTTTAAGTCAGCACTATTAGCTATGGGTATTAGTGTACTTGAAGTTCCAGGAGTAGAAGCAGATGATGTGATTGGAGCACTTTCCCTGAGAGCAGTCAAAGATCCAAGAATGAAGGTCAGGATCGCATCACCAGATAGAGACTTTTTCCAGATCTTGTCAACCCAGTTACGTATTCTCCGATTTCCTTCCAAAGGGTCTGGGATTGTCTCCTTTGGGCTTGAGGAATTTGCACAACGGTTTGGAAGTATTCAACCGACACAGTTTGTGGATGTTATTGCCCTGACAGGTGACAAAGTTGACAATATTCCTGGTGTTGCTGGAATTGGAGAGAAAACAGCTCTGAAATTGGTTCAGGAATTTGGATCAGTAGAAAACCTGTTAGAAAGACGGAGTGAGGTTGTGCTCAAACGTGTGAGAGAAAGCTTGATGCTCGATGATGGTGGAATTCTTCTGAGCAAAAGACTGCTCTCTTTGAAAGTTGACCTACCTGCCCACATTCTTCCACACACTCTGGATAATTTTGTCTGTCAAATCCCAAAAGACCAGGGTGAAAATTTTATGAAGCTGTTGCAGGCCATGGAACGTTATGTTGACTCCTCAATTTCTCAAGATCTGGAGAAGAAAGTACATAAGATTTGGAAGCGATGGCAGGGACCAAAATCTCTTGCTCCCATCATTGAAAGATTGGAAAGCTAACTTCCTATTCTGGGGTGTACATGGTGCAGATACCATTTGACCTTTTTACAAAACTTTTGCATAGCTGGTGCTGTTTCTCATACATGTGTTCCTTAGGACAGTTTTTGTTCCACTAATATTTGCCACTGGTATGCAAGAATTTCATGGTCTTTGATGATGCCATTTTGTAGCTTGCTTTGCTTCCCTCCAATGTTGATCTATTTGTGAGAAGTATGAAACAATCCAATTGTTACAAAGTACTATTCATCTGTAAGTGATCTGGTCTTGCCAGTCTATTGCTGAAGGAATTATATTCTCAAGAGGAGCAAGAATGTACAGAACAGCGGTGGTGGCAGTGGTGAAACCTCCAACTGTGGTGATGGATGGCAGAAGTCTAAACCCTAGTGTGCAGAAATGACTGGTGGGGATCCTACTTTTTACAATCATATCCTAATTCCACATAGCAAAAAAGACTATATTGCTTATACCTTGTTGGACATTGCTAGATCCTTTGTAGCAAAGTTATGAAAATTTTGATTTTGTGTCCATGTTGGTGTCATTGTGCAGGCCTTGATTCTTTGACACACCAGTTGGGCATGGGAAGTTCTTTTTTAGTTCTGGCGAAATCAGGCATCATGCAGCACCCTGCACAGAGGAGCCAAGGCATAGCCCTATCAATGTCTGTGGTGATTGGGACATGAAGGGTGTATAACTGCCCCCAATGCAAGAGTCTATAGCTCAAGCATGGGGCACTTTCTTTACTCTACCAAAATTCATGATCAGGTGGTGTACATAGTTGGTGGATCAAGTTTAAAGGTATTTCTGATGTGGTAAACCAAGAACATTTGTGTCAACATTTGGTGCTATTATCTCTTGCAGTGAACCATTGGAAGCAACAGGCATGTGATGTGTTGGGAATGGTCTTATCTCTTGCCGCAAGATCATCGGAAGTGACGGCTGTGTGATGTGGGGATAGGAGCTGACTCTGCTCAACTGAAGTATAATACTTGGAGGACATTGTGGAGCTAGCTTTCAATTCTATTGATTTTCAGGATGGAGCTTCTGGATGGGTACACACTTAATCAGCAATATAGTACCAACAGTTATTGAAAAACCTAGACATTGGGAAATTGTGGATATAACTAAATGGTCCATCCAAAGAAAGAGAGAGCAAGTTCTAATATTGACTGAAGGAGAAATAGCAATATTTGTAATAGAGTTTGAAAGGTTGAGTCTAATAATATAAGTGAAATGATGGTATTTGTTCACTTAAATTTTACAAGCAAGCACTTCCAAACCACCTCTTGACTATAATGATCAACTCAATAAATTTGATGTAAATTCTAAGTTCATCATCAATACGTAAAGACAGGTGTTTGCTATGATGTAACCTCCTTGTAATCCTCCCAAAATGTGGGGCCTGCTTCTCTGCTTTTCCTATCATAGGAAAGCCCTCGACAAGGTGGTGTGCATGTTTGTTCTTTTGCAGTTTTTGTCAGACTTCACAATTCATGAACACAACGGGCAGAAAAGTGGTAAAATATTTCCAAGATGGAAAGTAGAGATTAGTCCTCTACATGGACCTTGGCGCCCCACTCCTGAGGCCTTACCCTACACTTCTTGAGACCTTTAGTACAATACCTACAACTGATGTTTGGAACTTCTTTGCAGAATATTTATTTCTTTTAGAAAACAAGGTTCTGCAGTTTCAAATTCAGTTTTTCAGAATTTCAACAGTTGAGGAGTAAGTAAGCAAAATACATCTTGTGTGTTGTGCATTTGTAATGGTAGGTAACTCTGATGGTTTTCAATTTTCAACAATTTTGACCAAATATCAATAAAATTTTCTCTTCTTTTTGGTTAAAGTTTTTGTGTGACTAACTTTGTGTTGAACATGGTCATAGGTAGTGTGGCATTCATTAACACAATGTGCAAAAAAGTGGTGAATTCGTTAGTCCAAGTAGCCAAAGTTCTCCAACACGAAAAGTAGATAGGGGTCTTCCATATATTAATCATGAGAACTCCTTTCCTTGACATGTGTTTTGTCTAAAGCTTTGTACGAAAAATGAAACATGAACTTTATTCAATTGTATTTGAACTTGGGTTTGCAATGATGACATCCTTGTGTTTTGTCTAAAGCTTCGTACGAAAAATGAAACATGAACTTTATTCAATTGTATTTGAACTTGGGTTTGCAATGATGACATCCTTCAATATGCAAACGCCATCTTTATAGAAGACCATATTATTGACACACTTCTAAAATGACTTCTACGTTGACATGAACCCCATCCTTAGAGGTGATGGCATGGACACACTTCTAAAATGATTTTTATATTGTTGCCAATCCTACCCTTTGAGATGATGATATTAACACATTTTCTGAAATGATTTTTTATGTTGATGTGCATCTCACATGACGGAAGCATGGATGAAGGAAGGACATGCATTTACTTTGGACATAGATAGAAGAAAGTAATTTCTTTTTGACTGATTTGTGCCCAACTTTCAACTTGACAACTTTGATTTCAACGTATACAAAGGATTTTTCATGAAACAAAATGACCCCAATTTCAAAAGACTTCTAGGAAAAAACAAAACTCCTAATCATAGGTTCTATTAGGTAGCCAAGAATATAGAAATATGCTTTCATGTGTGCCAATAGACTCATTAGAATGGAGCATAGTAAGCACATTGGAAGAGGCTTCAAACTATATCTATATATAATAAAATAAACTGCAAACATAAATATACTATCCTTTCCTTTTACAAATAGGTGAATAGTTTTTGTGTCTGATAAACCCACATATGGTGGGTATTGGGGGGGCCAAAAAAAAATCCACATCCTACCAATCAAAAATTGAACTCATCATTTCCCATTTTATGACCACTTTCAACTACCGATAGAACTCTCATATAAGTCAAATAACTGAACTTCTGAACCTACCAAAATTGGTAGAATGTGTTCTCAAACTGTTAAAAGCACGCATGCACACGCGCACACACACACACACATATATTGAAATTGGGATCCACCAAAAGTAATTTCTTTTAATGTAAAATAATGAATTTTGATGATGTGTTGTGCCCAAAATGGGCAACATGTACGGTACCTTAAACTGCAGAAAAAAACAAAATAATGGAATAATTCTATTGGATGTTCTGTTAACAACGGTTAGGTCGTATTCTTCCTTTTAAATCGACTCATTCTCATGTTGAATCAGCCATTCAGCAGGCAAAAGTGTCGATTATGTCGAACTATTTCAAAGGCATTGCCAGTTTTTGTAACAAATATTTTATATCATATAATACCTAACGTAATAGCCATTAATGCCAGCTGTTAATGGCAGGGGTTTAGCCAATTCCAGCTTCCAGCTGGTTTGTGGCGTCACCCTGCCGAGCCGGAATTAGCCAAACCCTAGCCTGCTCTCTAGTACTATGCTACCAAGGTGTCCATGATGCCAAACCTCAAAAGGATCAACGACACTACATAAATTGTCACATGAGCAATTAAAGTACTGTAACTACTCATTATGCATGTCTTCATGTTTGTCGTAAGTGGCAGAATTGGCAGTGACAGCTGATTCTGTCATGTCCTAGCCCTTTCCACATCCTCAATATTGTTAACTTTGAGATCATCACACAGTTAAAACCAACACCGCCTTTCTTATAATAATAAGAATTTAAGGTTTCCGAGCTCATTGAATCCTTCCATGAATTTCCCCCATGACCTCATAAAAGAGAAGATCCCGCAATAGAATATGTGATACTGCACAACTTCCCGCTATGAAGATGACGATAATGTTATGTTATCTCCAACACACCCGGTCAAACAAACAAACAAACACCACTCTTTCTTGTATTACTACCGTGCCTTTGCAACAATGCAGTAAGAAAGAGGAGAAAAAGAGTAACAAGAAGAATAAAGGAAGGAATAACAAAAAGGGATTTCATTGCATGTTCAAAGTTCAAACCAGCGACAGTTAAAATAGGAAATGTTCTCTATGCAATGATTTTTTATTTTTTATTTTTCAATTTCTTGACATTGGGTTATTGGCTAGCATCTGAGGAGGTATTTAGCATTAAATGGCTATAAGTATGAAGAACCTGTCTAAATACTAAAAGAACTAGTTTTAAAAAATTGCTACTGAACTAAAATCAGAGTTGTCCAAATGTGATGAAAAATCTTCAAAAAAAAAAATTTCCCCAAAATTTGATGATTTCTTCCCCTTTTTTAATAAAAGGGACTAATATATTGACAAAATAATATTCCTTCTTTTTTTCATTTTTTTCATTTTGGCGAATTTTTGGCACCTGAACAAAAAAGGGCTGATTCTATGAAGTTCTTCAAAAATGAACTCATGATTTCACATAGTAACACCAAATTGAACATTTGTCAAAATGTGGGACCAAATGAACTCTGCATTGTTTTCATGCTCTCTTTTTTTTTTTCTGTGTCTCTGTGTGTGTGTCTCTCTCTTTACAGGCAAAAGAAAGAAGAAGAGAGGAGGAGGAAGAGGAGAGAGGAGAGCAAGAACAACAAAAGGAGAATACTACATAATATAGGATGAATGAATGACTGCTTTTGATTTTGATTTTGATTTTCCTTCTCTTTCTGTGCAAAAGGATGGGTTTGTTTTTTTTTACTGCAGTGCAGTGAGTGGGGTGTTGTCATCCCAAAAGAGATACTACTAACCGTGTGACCTCATCCGCCAAGATTCCATCACCCAGCTTTCTCCCTCCAAGCCTTTCGCACAAGGAGAAAGGGGAGGAAGGGAGGGGACATGGGTGGATGGTGAGATCAGTAGTAGTAGTCGTCGTAGTTGGAGGAGGAGGAGGAGGATGGTGAGGAGGAGGAATGGTGAGAAGGAAGAGGGGTAGTGGTGAGGAAATTTTCCTTTGAAAAAAATCTCCTTGGGTGGTAGATTGTTACTTTCTTTTTGTTGGGTTGTTGTGATGTTGTAGTCATCTTGGTACAGATTGTGAAGATTTGGGTTGTTGTTGTTGTTGGAACAAAAGTTGAAGGGGAAGAAAGTGGGTTGTGGGGAGTAATTTAGTAGGAGGAGGAGGAAGAGGAGGGGAGAAGGAGGAGGAGAATGGGCGGAGAATTTTTTGATGTATGGGTTGTAGAATTTTTGGTTTTTTCATTGAAGAATTTGAAGCTTAGTAGTCTTGATAGCTTTGAAGATGGGGAGGGGAAGTGATGGGCAGCTCTAGGGAGTGCTGATGATGAGCTCTTGAGCAGCAGCAGCAGCAAGCAACTGCCTCCTGGTTGGAGTGGTGGAAGAAGAGGAACAGCACAATTCGGACTAGGGTTCTTGGCTCTTCTTGTTGCGGAACTTAGAAGAATTCGGAGAGAGAGAGACAGAGAGCAAGAAGAAGATAGGGAAATATGTTGAAGTTAGGGCGGAGCTGCAGCTATTTTGAAGCAGAGGCAACAGGCAGGAGTTTTCTTTCAAGGCCGGTGTGGGGTGGATTTCGCAGGAGACCTGCTTGCTGGCATGTTCTTGCTGTAGCTCGCAATGAAGAGAATCTGTCGATATCATCATCCTCATCATCATCATCATCATCATCAAGGTGCATGCAGCAGCATCAGCAGTTGTGCAACAGCAGCACCAGCAGTAGTAGGTTCAAGCTAACCTTGAGGTTGCCAAGAGGTAGCAGCAATGAGCAAGATTCACATACAATGGTGTGCAGTGCATCTTTAGCAGATGCAGAAGGGTTTCATGAAGAGATGGAAAGTATGCAGAGGGGGAAAACAGAGAAGAAAGTAACTGAAAGCAGAGGAATGGATGGCATGGCAGATGCATTTCATATCACCCCAGGTCTTGCAGTTGGGATCACAGCAGCAATAGGGTTAGCAGCTCTTGTGCTGCCCATCTACATGCCATCTTCAGCACCAGGGATGCCCTTCAAGATCAGGTCCTTGTCTTACATAACCTTGCTGTTTGGGTTCTACATGGCTTGGAACATTGGAGCAAATGATGTTGCAAATGCAATGGGTACCTCAGTCGGATCTGGAGCTCTGTCACTGCGACAAGCTGTCTTAACAGCTGCAGTGTTGGAGTTTTCTGGAGCATTCATGGTTGGCTCCCATGTAAGCCATACTATGCAATCCGGAATTCTCACTGCCGGTGTTTTCAGTGGCAAGGATTCCTTGCTGTTTTGTGGGATGCTTTCTTCTCTCGGAGCTGCAGGAACTTGGCTCCAGGTATGCATAACTTGTGGCCAAAAATTGTGTCATGTTATAACATGATTCTCACACATACCACATTCTTATTCTTTCTTTCCTTATGCTCTCAAAGCCACTCAGCAAATGCCTAGGTTGTCACCACAGACAGAGGGGGTGGAATTGCATGCAGGTAGCATCATATTTTGGATGGCCTGTGTCAACCACACATTGCATCATCGGAGCATTGGTTGGCTTTGGCCTTGTCTATGGTGGAATTGGTGCTGTGTATTGGAAGTCTTTGGCACGCGTTGTCGCATCATGGGTTGTGTCCCCAGTTCTTGGAGCAGTGGTTTCATTTGTGGTGTATAGGTGTATCCGAACGGTATGTGCCCCTCAACAAGAACATTTTTTCTTTCATCAGCAAATTAAATGGAAAACCTTCTATGTAGGCCTCATGAAGCTTCTTACCCTCTCAAGCTTCTTGCTGCTTGAATGATGATACTATTTTATTTTATTTTCCATTAGCTTAGCCTCTTTGAGTGCTAGCTGATGTCATAAGCAAGTCTTTCCATTGCTTCCAGAAATGCAACAGAAATTCAGAACACAGATTTTTGGATAAGTTTTTTGTATAGAGTTTTCCCCCTAAGAAGTTTTGAGCAGAATACTTACAGCTGCTTTCAGGAGGAGCTTATGAAGTTGGTATGAAAACTCTTTTCCAATTGTATCTCAACATATTACAATTGGAAGTAATTGGCAGCTTAGTCAGTGCTGTTCATGATGAAGGTTATGGTCTGGTTGATACCTTTGTGAGTGACACTCACAAGGTTATGACTTGTGACCACGTTTGTTCTTGTTGCAATTTTTCTGGGTTTGCTGGAACTGACACACATTTTATCTTGAATCTCTTGTCTTTGTGGAGTTTCCTTTGCAATTGCTGTCTGTTGATTGTCAGTTTCTCAGGAGAGATCTGGAGTGAATTTGCAACAACATCATTAACTTGGATTGAATCCCTTCTAGGCCTAGCACCATTTTGGAAGTTAATATTTCTGGTAAATGAGGAAGATGGGAAGGCTGACCTGAGAAGGGATATGGTGGTGTGCAGTTTGTGTACAGTGCACCTAATCCAGGGCAAGCAGCAGCCACAGCAGCACCAATAGCAGTGTTCTTGGGTGCAGCAGCATTGTCATTCACAGTGTTTCCTGCAAAAGCAAGTCTGGGCATGGCAGCAGCACAAGCACTTGGGTTAGGATTCCTAGCTGCAATTCTCATCACTATTGTCATCCGTCGTCAACTGGGTGGCTTGTTAGGCTTGTACTGTGAGCTGCCTGCTGAGGAGCAAGGGGACGATAAAGCAGCCAAGCAGCTACCGAGTTTAATGGGCAAGGTGGAAGGACCGAAAGGCACCCAGCTGCACATTGTTTATAGTGTGTTTGGCTACTTACAAGTCCTGTCTGCATGTTTCATGTCATTTGCTCATGGTGCAAACGATGTGGCAAATGCTATTGGACCCATCTCTGCAGCCTTAGCCATTTTGCATGGCACTGGCCTCAACACCAGTGCTCAGCCAAGCATGCCAATTGATGTGCTGGCTTGGGGTGGGTTCGGTATTGTGGCAGGCTTGATGGTCTGGGGCTATCGTGTTATAGCCACCATAGGCCAAAAGATTACAGAGTTGACACCAACACGTGGCTTTGCAGCTGAGTTTGCTGCTGCTACTGTTGTTGTACTGGCTTCACGACTTGGTCTGCCCATCTCTGCCACACATACATTGGTCGGGGCTGTGATGGGTGTTGGCTTTGCTAGGGGACTGAACAGTCTCCGGGGTGAAGTGGTTCGAGAAATTGTGGCCTCATGGATGGTCACCATTCCAGTTGGTGCTTTCCTGTCAGTAGTCTACACCTTCATTCTCACATGGCTTGTTCCCTCATTAGTATGAGCAAAACATAACGTGTCGTCCCCAAACTCAAAAGCAGAAGAACCCTCTAGTCCCTTCATTGCCAATTTTACTTTTGCAGCACATTTGGTCCGTCCTCTTCTTGTAACCTTTTAGCTGCTTAACAAAAACAGCTATGACCTTGTGTCACTCAGAGGACAATATGAGCGAAATGGCTTCATGATTGTCAGGGATGTGAGTACCTCCGTAGAGGCAAGGACAATGTAAGACTGCAACTGAGCTTCTGGATGTAACACTACCGGTTCTCGAAGTTGTTACCTCTGTGATCTTGAAGAGAGGCACAAGCAAGATGTCTGTCAATACTAGAGTAAAGTGATGAAAGCACTGGTCCAAGCCAGGGTATTATGTACCTAGAGAGTCACAGTGCACACCTGAGGCTTCTCCCTTTGGGCAAGATAGAGTTGGCAAGGCTCTGGAGACCATGGAAAACCAATGCCCTTGAACCAGAATTCTGATAGTAGATTTATACGACTGCAAGAAACCTCTTGAGATGACTTTATTGCATTCACTTGACCATCCTCATCACAGCCACAGGGGGAGAACTCAAGGGGCTATTTTGCTAACCTAGTTCTGGGTCAGATGCAAGCATCCATGTCACAGCAATCCTGAGGTCATCCATTTTAACAATCTGTTTATGGCTTCAAGGACAAGGAAGGGATGTGCCTTAGCCCATGCCCATTGAATCCAGCCTTCATTCATATGTCCTTGTAGCCACTCTTGATCTGATGACAATCTTGATTTGATCCTCTCAACATGGGTTGCATTCCATCTTGTCAGATTCTGAGCACAGTTTGGGAGATTGCCCTGTTGGTTTACAGAATCTGCATCTCTAAAGATTTACTTTCTGGTTTGAAGAGCCATATTCTTCACATACTCTTCCTGACCTTGCTACAAGAAATCATACAATACCACAGCAATCTCTTCATTCTAAAACTGTGTAGCATTCAAAGGTTTGAAGTGCTGAAACTGGTTCCTGTGGTCACTGTCAGTCAACTGAGGGTAATTCAATTCATCTACTTGGAATTAAACTGAGCTGCAGCACCAAAACTTTTCTAGCCTTTGCATTCTCTGCGTCATGACCAAAGAGAGTAACTTGCAGGACTAGCAATTGCCTTCAAATTCATGTTTCTTCATTGCGCAACCTGACCTGGCTGAAAAATTATGGTACAAACTAAGACATATTGCAGAGGGCATGTGCACAGTAAAAGCAAGAACAAGATGTATGTGCCAGCATGTTGGCAGACCCCCATCTCTCTGAATGTCTAGTTAAAGCCACCTCAATCACGCAACCGATTGCTAAATGCACCTGCAGGCTTTGGTGTCCACCTCTCTGACACCAATTCCTTTGTATGGAACCTGCGGGAACGCTTTGATCGTTCTGTAGGTGCATCTTCATCCTCTACTCTACTTCTTTTTCCTTTCTTTGTCTCTGATGAAAACATTCGCTCCTGGTGTCGACTGGGTTCTCCAGAGTTATACTTTCCAGTCCTAGTTGGCTCCTGTTCACCAGAGTTTTGATGTGATTTCCAAGGCTGGCCATTGTCCTCAGGCCAAGGAGCTGGCCATGAGTGTCGCTTCTACAAATCCAAAGCCAAAAATGTTTGTGCATCAGAAGGCAAGCAAACAACTGATTTCACACATAGAATGACCGGCACTGAGCAATGCACAAGCTGCAAACCAGAACCAATACTAATTCTTCATGCTTGTTCACTAATCCTCTAATTGTGATCTAATGAATTAATTCTCTTGTTGTCACAAGAAGAAATTATTAAAATGATGGCTGTACAAACTGCTCACAACCATCAGCTGTTACTGTACTGGAGCAGAGAATTACCTGGTTGATTAATTTGCACTCACGAGCAATATGACCTTCAAGCCCACATTTGTAGCACTCAAATCCATGCCTATGCTTCTCCTGTCTCTCCTGTCTCTCCTGTCTCTCCTGTCTCTCCTGTCTCGAACATTTCTGGACACTCCAGCACCCCACTCAAATTCAGCTCTCATGGTGTATGACTCATGTATGCCATGAAATTTCTGCTATAGTAAAACAAATACATACCTCACCAGTGTGGCCCACTTCACCACATTGATAGCAGGAGACAGGGGTTGGAGATGCATCCACAATCTCCACGCAGGAAAGATGGCCTGGCTGTTTACAGATGTAGCAGTGCACTTTCTGTAGCCAAAAACCCCACCCCATAAACAACTCCTTAGAAAAGCATGAGAATCCACATGCAGGTTCAATAAGAAACTGAGCAGAGACTCTTCCATACTGCATAGATACACTCACATTGCTAGGGCTTTGCAAAAGTAAGTGTTTCTCCTTAATAAGAGCATCCTAGCCCAAATTCTGCCAAGTCCTGCCTCCTCTACTTTTCTGCTAATGAGTTCATATTCCAAACCCCTGTCTCATATCTACGAAATCACAAAGAAATCTCCCAATTTGGAAGTAATATGACTATGAGTACACTCAGAACCTTATGAGAGGCACTCATAAAGTATCATATCATTACTTCATCACAAAATAGCAGTGATGAGCTGCCATGACTACCCACTGACTTTATCAGCTCCCAATGGTGGGGCATAGATAAGTATATGACAATCTGACTCTCTCATCCACAAATAGCAGACATATACCTTGAAATCTTCTGGGTCATAGTCTCCAAAACAAGCTGCAGCCTCATGGCCAAAGCCTCCACATAATAGGCAGATGTTGGCACCACTTCTCCTCCCAATCCTCAACCTTTTGTTAGGACATGCTCTCGCCATGTGACCAAACTTTCCACACATGTAACATTCTGTTCTCTGCCCAATCAACAATTCACCACCTATGTTTGAGAGCTGAACAGTTTTCTCACTACCAAAAATCTAAAAAACAAAGCCGTGAAAATGTAAAATTGATTGACAGAAACCAGAAACTTCTCCTGCAACTCTAGCTGTGCATGACCTGGCCTGGGCAACCCTAGGAGAGGACATAATAAATTGCACTACACTACTTTGCAGTGCTAAGTAAGAGTTCTTGCCTGTGGGCAATCATAGCCTTCATGTCCAAAGTTGCCACACACATAGCAAGGCTTCTGCCTTGGTTGCTCTGTGCAAGCTGCTGCATGGTGCCCGATTTGGCCACAATTATAGCAAGACTCACCTTGCTCCTCTGGTGGATCAAAATAGCGAGGCCCACGCTGCAAAATTGCACACCACACATGGAGCCACAGAATCATACATGGACCAGGGCATCAATTCTGGAAAAGAATCCAGCAAGAAGCGGGTCTGGACCAAAGAGAGGCTGCCTCCTCCTCTTCATCATCACATGCTGAAACAGAAAATTGTGAGCAATAATAAGCAAAATACAATCAGCTTTGCTGCAGCAAATCCAGAGCTGTACAATAACAGATTTTTTCTCCTCAACAGGTCTGTGAGCAGGTTCAGAGATTTGCATACTTACCAGCAGCTTGCGCATCACCAAGCTTTCCTCTGCTCCTTCAAGCTCCCCCTCAGTAGTAGGTGTAGCTGTATCCTCAAGCTTTATGATCTTTCTGTCACTCATCTCTGGAACTACTACCCCTGTCTGCACTGCCCAACAACAAGCATGTCAACTGCTGTTCCAGACCCAGTCAGTCTTCTTTCTGAGCAACGACAAAAGGCTCCTTCTTGCCTTTGAGAAAGAGAAGAAGATTCACAGCCGGTGTCAAACAACTGCGGATGTTTCCATCTCTCTTGTGCGCTTCCTTCTCAAGATCGTGCAACGTGATGACACACATTGCAGAATGCCAATTTCTAAGAGGCAAACAATACTCTGCAAAGAGCGAACTCTCTTACTCACCTCCTTCTTTTTCTTGCCGCTCTTTTTCCGCTTCTTCTTCCCCGTTGCTGCAGCAACAGGAGGAGGCTCCTCCAACTGCGCTAGCGCATCCACTTCTTCTTCTGCATCGTTGGTGATGATCTCGCCGTCTTCAAGAGGCCCGGCGTCAGCCACAGCCCGTGCCTCCTCCCAAACACGGAGACTTCTTCCGCCATCCATTGCTGCGCGGCCACCGAAGGTCGCGTCTCCTCCATCACCGTTCCGCGCCTTCTCGCCCTCTTTTCTTGGCAGTCCGCGCAGCCGCGCCTTCCGCAGTATGTCGAGAGTGAGATCCGCAGTCCCAAGCTCGCCCTCTTCCTCATCGTCCTCCTCTTCCTCCGCCGTCCCATCGCTCACTGGGGTCGGCGAGCGCTCCTCCTCGCGTCGTCCTGTTCGCCTCCGCGGCCGCCCATCGTCCATCGCCATAGCTCCTTGCACGCTTGCTCCTCGCTTCCTGCGCTCCCCTCTCATGTCCCGGCTGACGTTCGAGCATCCCCTGCTCATTCCACGTATGCCCTAAGGAGACCGATCGTCTTGCCTCAAGAAACGAGCGCACGCAAAGAGAAAACACTTGGGAAGATCGCGGCGATGGTGAGCACGGTTAGGGCGAAGGGTTTGATCGGCAAAGCGCGAGCGGTGCGGAAGATCAAGCCCGAGGGATTGATCACCACAGCGATGGCGTTCTTGAAGAAGATGAGCAAGCCATGGGAAGTGACAGGCCCGACGGCAAGTCCGGAGTTTCTGGAATCGCAGTCGCTAGCGCTGGAGTACAGGAAGTTCGCACCGGCCTCGCATCCGGTGCGCCCTATATTGGAGAACACTCGACCAGACAGAATCTACAACATCGAGTACTACCCTCACGATCGCCGGCGGCTTGTGGTAATGAAGGAGAAAACTGTGCAGCCTGTGGCGGCAAAGGTTGCCGCTGCTGCGCTCAACAAGGGTTTGCTGCTGCCGATGACTCCTGGCAAGATTTGGATCATGGGAAAAGCCTGTCATCTCAACGATACTCCCGGAGGCGGATACACAATGTAGCCAGGGTTTCAGAGATCAAAGGAAGAGAGGAATTGCATGAGACTCTCTGTGTGTTCGGATTCACCACCAGCATTCATGTCTTCTTCAGGTGAGAGCTAAACAAAGATGGATATGGCTGAAGTCGATCCGTCTGTTGAAGCATCTTCTTCTTCTTCTTCTTCATCATCATCATCATCATCATCTTGCAGGAGTGTGTCCTTGCAAGAAGATACAATGACTCAAAAGACTGTGCAGGAGTTCTGCAATTAGGGTTGTGGTGATGGAGAAGTTGTGATACCTGAGATTCTGTGTGTCTCCTGCTCTACTGGTTTTGAGCTCTGTGGTCTGTGACCAAATTGTAGATTACTTTATTGTCTTGGTTATGCAAAACCAAGATTGATTGACTTCTCAGGCTCCTTGTAACAATTCAGTGATCCAGATGGAAAACCTTAGCAGGAGTTCTGAGAATGATGGTATGGTCACAAGACTTAGCTACAGCGTGAGCTTGCTCTCTGCAAGGAATTTGCAAAGCAGGTGCACAGAAGAAGTTGGAGATTCTTTGTCAGGGGCAAGGTTATACAACAAAAACTATCATCAAACAAAGGAAGTATTTGTGAGTTTTCAGATGAGAGCATGGATTACCAGCAGCATGTGAAGAAGAAGAAGCTAGCTATCCTTCTTCTCCAAATGCTGCAACTGTCTTGTAGTGTCATGCAACAGCAGTTTCTTTCTGCAAAAGTCAGAAAATGATGTGGAAATGGAATATATTGTTGTTCAAACTAGCAAGCAGATCCACGAAGATGAACCTTTGTTTCAGCAATCTTCTTCTTCCCAGGCTCTTTCTTCACTCCATGAGAGTGCAAAAAGGAGTTTTTGTTGACATTTTTGGATTGCACATCAAATCATGGCACAAAGAGCTGAAGCAGGATGTTTGCCATGAGTGCTCACCACTTTGTAGCATCAGCAGGGTTGAGGATCTGCAAACTCTGGTGCTAATGAACATCTGCTGTTTGTGTAGTGCTTGATTCTCAAAGGAATAGTTGTGTGCTCAATTTCTTTGTATGTCCCTCATGATCATGTACTGTTGTGCATGTGGAGCCCATGGGTTTTTGGTTCTGCAGCAAGCCTTGCTGCATGTGCAAGCAGAGTTCATCATGGCTTTTTTGCTTTTGGGTTTTCAAGCTC